>Ga0209027_1000138_pt1 | contig 21888 bp, 21 predicted proteins | sample GraSoi013_1_20cm_3_FD_185821 | JGI IMG/M metagenome (GOLD analysis project Ga0209027, IMG submission 185821) | Grasslands soil microbial communities from the Angelo Coastal Reserve, California, USA - Sample 09_27_2013_1_20cm (SPAdes) (version 2) | ecosystem: Environmental > Terrestrial > Soil >...
GTTCGACGCCGCTCTGAGTTCGATCAGGGACTGCAGAGCTGCGCGAATGACCTGCCTGGACGGAAGCTCAGCCGAGATCAATCTCAACATTCTCGAGCGCGAGTTGCTCGCCGAAAGGAGTCGCGCCGCGGAGCGCGGACTGGTCGACAGAGAGTGGTTTCAGACGACCGTGCGCTGGCTGGTCGAGTGGGTTCCCGAAACAGATCTGACTTTGATCGCCGCGCTGGGCAGGATCGTCAGGGCAAAGCCACAGTAACCCGCTTATTTTCTCCGGCTTGTATAAGCAACGCTTGTATCTGTCGCTCCGCGCCACATTTTGCGCTCTCCTGCTGTTGTACCCGGCTTCCGCGTCGGCACACGCGCGACTAGTGAGAAGCGAACCCGATTCTGGTTCTCGTATCGCATCGCCGCGCTTCCTTCGGCTGTGGTTTTCTGAGAGACCGGAAGTCCGTCTCACCGCCGTGATTTTGCGAAACGACAGCGGAACGACCTTCCCAGTACTCGACCCGCAGAGCGAGCCCGGCAACCGGTTGCAGATTTCTTTCGCGATCAGGACTGCCCTACCGGCGGGCAACTACACGGTGGAGTGGCGCACTGTCTCGTCAGACGGCCATCCATCACGCGGTCGTTTTTCCTTTACGGTATTGTCGACGCCGCCGCTGACTGCGATTCAGGAACGTAGTGGTGGTTCGTCGCCAAATCCGGCCGCTGTGACGTCCGCGGCGGACAGCGCGCGATCAGAAGATGCGGCTGCACCCGCCAATTCTTTGAGTCGTGCAGTCTCGTTCGCGGGTGTCCTGCTCGTCGTTGGAGTAATCGTCTTCAATCTTCTTGTTGTTGCGCGCTCCGATCGCATTCCTCGCGAGCTGGTGTGGCGCATGGAATCCCGCGCGGCAATCGTCGGCGTCAGCGCCAGCATGATCACCATCATCGCCGCATTCAGCAGGATTCTTTTCGAGGTGAGGATGATGAGGTCCATGCCGGGGATGGAGGCAACGACGATGCAGTCCGTTCTCATGACCACGGCGTGGGGGGCGGCAATGCGTCTTCAGATAATCGCAGCCTTGCTGGCGCTGATTGCGTTCACGATCGCTATAAAGCGAATCCGCGGCGCGTGGCTGATCGCCAGCCTCGCAGGGCTGGTCGTTGCACCGACCCTCGCGCTCACGGGACACGCGGCGGCGGGAACTCGGCTGACAGCCCTTTTGATCTCGACTGACTGCCTGCATGTCATCGGCGCATCAAGCTGGCTCGGCAATCTGGCGTGCGTGATGTTCATCGGAGTTCCGATTCTCGTTCGCGACGGCGGTGAAGACAGGTGGCAGTCGGTCGCTGCGCTGGTGAACACATTCTCGCCGGTTGCGCTTGCCTCAGCAACGATCGTCGTGCTCAGCGGTGTCATAGCATCATGGATTCATCTCGAGCACCTGTCCTCGCTTTGGCTGACGGCCTACGGCAAGGTTCTTCTACTCAAGTTGGCGCTCGTTATGGTTACAATCCTGATCGGGGCGTATAACTTCCGTCGTGTGCAACCGGTACTCGTGCGTGAAGAAGGAACGACGAAGCTGCGCAGATCGGCCGCCGCGGAATTGAGTACCGCAGCTCTGATTATTCTCGTAACCGGCTTTCTGACTGGCATCGCGCCCTGATGCGCCGATTCTCAGCTGCGCTCCTTCTGCTTACGTTGCTCGCGCCGTTACTCGCCGGCGACCCTGCCGGTGTCGTGTGCGCGATGCACACGTCTGGATACGGGCACGGCCCCCACCCCGCGCGAGATCACCATGTTCCGCATCACGCGGCATCGCACGACCAGGGAGATTCGCACGACCGAACGAGCACCCACGGGTGCAACTGTCCTGGGGAGTGCGGCAGCTCGCGCTCTTCTTTCAGCACGACGCGTGTCACGCTCGATCTTCAGGTCACTGTAACACGTCAGGCATCGCAGGCCGTCGCGGCTACGCCGCTGCCGGGTTTCGACCAAACTCTCCTCCCCCTTAAAACCGGACCGCCTCTCAGTCTCCACAGCTGAAGCACCGCTGGATTCACTCGGCTAAATGGCCGAGTGACTTTCTCACTGGAGACTGTTCCTTGACAAATCCGAGTCGATTCGGGTGGGTTTTCCATACAACCCGCCTGCGCAGTTACGCGATCGCCCTTTTATTGCTTGCGCCTCTCCACCTGGCTGCCCAGGACCACGATGACGATCACGAACACGGTCATCTGCACTTTTCTCATCCGCTTGTAACGGAATCGCCAAGCCCCGATACTAAGCTCCGCTTCGATTACATCCTGGACTGGAACAATGAAACACCAGCCGCTCGCGAGAACACGATCCGGGTGGAAGGTGAGTACGCGTTCACTCACTCCGTGAGCCTGGCCGTGGTCACTCCCTTCACTTTCAGAACCTCCCCCAGCACTGATCGAGCGAATGGAATCGGCAACGTTGAGCTCTCGCTCAAGGCGGCGAGTCTTCGTTACGGCGAACAGGGACTACTCCTCGGCGGTGGATTTTCCGTGGGAATTCCTACCGGCAGCGATGCCAAGGGGATCGGCAGCTCTCACCTTGTCGAGCTCGAGCCGTTCGTAGATGCCGGGTACAAGAAAGAGCATCTCGAGCTCGTGGGATTTGCGCGTGTGTCGTCGACAGTGAATCGCCGTGCCGGCGAAGAGCTTGAGCGGAATCTCGGTCTGGATTTCTCTGCGTTGTACGCTGTGCGTCAACGCTTGGAGTCGTTGGTCGAGTTCACAACAGACCGCCCGCTCGTAGGAGCCCAAAAAAACTTCACTTCGTTCGTTGCGCCCGGGGTGAAGATTTATCCCTTTTCCAATCGACAGGTGATGTTTGGCGCAAGCTTGGCGCTAGGCGTTGGCAGCAATGACGCACGAGCGGCGATGATCTCCGGTTTCTATCACTTCTGAAGTTCGAGCTGCAGTGAGTTCACGATCGCGACTTCCTTTCGGCGGCGGCGGGTGATTAGACTGCGGCTGTGATGCTTCGTCGTCTAACTGCTTTGGCGCTTGGCGCGCTTACGCTGCAGCTCAATCTTCGGGCAATTGATCTTGTCTGCGCAAAGCACGAAGGGAGCGCGGCGAAGGTCGCAGAACACTCGTCGTCTCACGAAATGGCGGCGGACTCTCATGCCAGCCACGGCGTGACGCATAAAAAGCAATCGTGCGAGATCCCTGCATCACGGGATTGCTGCCAGGCAGTTACGTCCTGCGCGATGACCTTGGCAATCTCGGAAACTTCATCACCCGCTCCGTTGCTCAACGAGCGTGAAGTTGTCTCCGCGCGCCTAATCGTTCCCGCCTCGCTTATTCGCGCGCCAGAGCCTCCTCCTCCTCGGCTCTAAGCCCTTAAAGAGATCGTTCGAAAATCGTGCGCGCGTCATCGCGCGCGCCAATTGACGCACGTCCGGCTCTCATGAATGAGCGGCGCGGTCGGGCTTTTTACTACAGGAAAACGAGATGGACCTCTTGAGAGCTTTTGCGACAGTTTCCGTTGCGCTTGCATTCGGCGCGGGCGCCGGCAACGCGCAACAGGATACGACGCACCATGGAATGCCCGGCATGCAAATGCCGAAGCAGGACACCTCACGCAAGAAAATGCCTGCAACGGCGGATCACATTGAGCGCGACACCATGACAATGGCAATGTCGATGGATGGCCCACTCGGCATTTCAATGGAGCGAATGGGATCCGGCACAACGTGGGTTCCGGATGCAGTGACACTTCCTGCACGCCATTTCATGAAATCCGGCTGGAGCATCATGCTTCACGGTTTCGCATTTGGTCAGTACGACAAGCAGGCTAGCCGACGGCGAAGCGATCAGTTTGGAAGTCTTAACTGGGCCATGATCATGGCAGATCACCCGGTCGCCGGCGGGCATCTACAATTGCGATTCATGCCGAGTCTCGACGCCGCAACAGTAGGAAAGTGCGGCTATCCGCTGCTGCTTCAGTCGGGCGAGACCTGTCACGGACGACCGTTGGTGGATCGCCAGCACCCGCACGACTTTTTCATGGAGCTCGCGGCGTTATATCAGCGTGCGATCACTTCGAATGTCGGGGTTCTGGTCTATGCGGCTCCGGCGGGGGAGCCTGCGCTGGGTCCTGTTGCCTTCATGCATCGCCCGTCAGCGATGGATAACCTGGCGGCGCCGCTTGGCCACCACTGGCAGGACGCGACGCATATCAGCTTCGGCGTACTTACCAGCGGACTCTACACGCGACACGTACGGCTCGAGGCGTCGGTATTCAACGGTATCGCGCCCGACGAGAACCGGTGGGACTTCGATCCAATCAAGATCAATTCATACTCGACGCGACTCACACTAAACCCGACGATGAGCTGGAGTGTGACAGCCGGCTACGGCATGATCGCCGACCCGGAACCAGGCGATCCAAATCTCAAGATACATCGCGTGGTCGCCTCGGCGATGCATGGCAAAAAGCTTGGCGACGAAGCGCAGTGGTCTTCTACGCTTGTCTATGGCGCGAACAAAGCGGCAGCCTGGTCCCAGAGCGCCTTGTTCGAGTCGGAGGCAGTGCTAAGCCGCAGCAACACCTTGTACGGCCGTGCCGAGCTGGTTCAGAAAAGTGCGGACGATTTGACCGTAGCCAGCTTCAGTCCGGACCAACTGTTCAACGTCGGCGCAGCGACGATTGGATATATCCGGGAGCTAGTACGGGGTCGAGGAATGACGATCGGTTTCGGCGGCAGTGGAACGGTGAACTTCGTGCCACAGGGGCTCCACGAGGCCTACGGTTCGCGCAATCCACTTGGAGGCATGCTGTTCTTGCGATTACGACCGTATCACTCACCGCACCGGCAAATGCGGATGCGCATGCCAATGCCGATGAGCCATGGCAACTAGGGGATGCTTGAGATGAACACGCAATTCAAAACAGTAATCGCGATGGCGATTGTACTTGCCATTTCCTCTCCGCTCGCAAACTCGTTGGCGAAGACGCAGAGTGGAGCAGCAGAGCCCGCTTTGGAGTCGGCGGTGGCTGTGGCTGCTCGTTTCAGTCAGGCGCTGGCGCGGGGGGACAGTGCGGCCGCTGCCCGGCTGCTGGCGCCAGATGCGGTCATACTCGAGAGCGGTGGAAGAGAGACGCGCGCTCAATACATCGCGGGTCACCTGGGAGAGGACATCGATTTCGCAAGATCGGTGATCTCGACGCGTACTGTCACCGATGCGCAGCGCGTTCAGCAATGATGGAGCACCATCATCAGGGCCCTGAGGAAATGGGTCGCAGCAGCGATCACGACGACCATGTCGCGCATGACAAGCACGCCGGCCACAGCGTGGCGCTGTTTCGTGACAAATTCTGGAGCTCGCTGCTGCTGACAATTCCCACCGTCGTGTGGGGCCACATGCTGCAGCGACTGCTTCCATACTCACCGCCTCATTTTGCCGGATCCGGATGGCTCCCTGCCGTGTTCGGCACCGCGGTTTTCGTGTACGGCGGTACACCATTTATCAAAGGTGCAATCGCCGAGCTTCGGGACAGAATGCCCGGTATGATGACGCTCATCGCTCTCGCGATCTCAGTCGCCTTTCTCTTCAGCGCTGCGGTGGTACTTGGATTCCCCGGCATGCCGCTCTGGGAAGAGCTCGCTACTCTAGTGACCATCATGCTGCTCGGCCACTGGATCGAAATGCGTTCAATCAGTCAGGCACAGGGCGCGCTCAAGGAGCTGGCAAAACTGCTGCCCAGCGTTGCCGCACGAGTAGTCGGTGATCGAGTAGAGGAAATTCCCGTCGATCAGCTACGTGACGGAGACATCCTGCTTTTGCGTCCCGGCACGCGTGTGCCGGCGGATGGGGTGGTGCGCGAGGGTAGCAGCAGTGTTGATGAATCGATGCTCACAGGGGAATCGCGCGCTGTCGACAAAAAAGCTGGTGACAAGGTGGTTGCTGGGACCGTGAATCTCACTGGCTCTCTGAGAGCGGAAGTCACCGGGACGGGAGAGAAAACGGCGCTAGCTGGAATCATGCGCCTGGTCGAACGGGCGCAGACATCGCGCTCCCGCGCTCAAACGCTTGCAGACCGCGCGGCATTTATTCTCACGGTGATCGCCCTCACGACTGCAGTAGCCACGCTTATCGTCTGGCTTCTGGTTCATCGAGGTGATCCGGCCTTTGCAATCGACAGAATGGTCACCGTGCTCGTGATTGCCTGCCCACACGCGCTCGGGCTCGCTATTCCTCTCGTAATCGCAATATCAACTACACTCGGCGCACACGCTGGGCTGCTTGTTAGAGATCGACGCGGACTCGAGGAGGCCCGCAATCTCACATCGGTGGTCTTTGACAAAACGGGAACGCTGACCCTTGGTCAGCACCGCGTTGTTGAAATTGCGACGGTCGAAAGCGTGACAGCGGACGATGCGCTTCGGCTCGCCGCAGCAATGGAACGGGACTCTGAGCATCCGATCGCCAAAGCGATCGTGAAGAGCGCTGAAGAGCATGGCCTGACTGTCCCTGCGTCAAGAGACTTCAATTACATCCAGGGCCGCGGTATTCAGGCAACCGTCGAGAATAGAAAGCTCGCCGCCGGTGGCCCGAACATGCTGACCGAAATGAAGGTCGAGCTCGATACGCGCCAGCGTGAGTTCGTCGAAAAGGCTGGAGCGCTCGGACAGGCGACCATCTTTCTCATCGAGAACGGACGTGCCATTGGCGCCTTTGCCGTGGCCGATGCGGTGCGACCGGAATCCAAGGAGGCAGTCGATGAACTTCATCGATCAGGAATCGAAGTCACAATGATCACTGGTGACGCAAAAGCGGTGGCGGAGGCGGTGGCAAAGGAGCTCGGCATTGACACTGTACTCGCCCAGGTGCTTCCGGAAGAAAAGGCCAAACGCATCGAGGAGCTGCGCTCAAGTGGAAAGAAAGTCGCGATGGTTGGTGATGGGGTGAATGACGCGCCAGCGCTCGCGACAGCCGATGTCGGCATCGCAATCGGAGCTGGAACTGAAGTAGCTGTCGAAGCCGGCGACATCGTGCTCGTGCGCAGCGATCCGCGCGATGTACCGCGGATTATTGCTTTGTCGCGTGTAAGCTACCGAAAAATGATGCAGAACCTGTGGTGGGCGGCCGGCTACAATATCGTGGCAATTCCGCTTGCCGCGGGAGTGCTCGCCGCGCGAGGAATCGTGTTATCGCCTGCAGTCGGCGCAGTGCTGATGTCTGCAAGCACAGTCATCGTTGCCGTCAACGCTCAACTGCTCAGACGCACGCAGTTCTGAGCGACGGTATCAATTAGTTCCGAGCGATTGGACGAGGGAGTGCCGAGTGAGGCAAACCTTGAAGGGATTTATGCAGCCCGCACTTGACGTAACAAGTTTTATTGATATATTACGCTGTATGCCTGTTGCTACCCATCGTCGTACCGAGCGGTCAATCGAGCTCTTTCACGCGCTGTCTGATGAAACCCGCCTTCAAATTATCGAGCTGCTGCAAAAGGGTGAGCGCTGTGTGTGCGAGCTGACTGATACGCTCGACGCCGCACAATCGCGGTTGTCGTTTCATCTGCGAGTTCTGCGCGATGCAGGAATTGTCCGCGACCGCAAGGACGGGCGATGGGTGCACTACGAGTTAAATGCTGATGCGTTCGAGGAAGTCGAAAGCCTGGTTGCCGATCTCAAACCGCGCGGCCTCCCGATTCGTCAAGCCTGCAGTGCTTGAATTTTTTTCGCCGACATATCAACAAATTTTGTTGGAGTCCAAATGACTGATCCAAATCTGAAGCAGAACATTAAAGAGAGATACGGTGAAGCCGCGTCACGTGTGGCAGCCGGGGCGACCGCGGCGAGTTGCTGCGCCTCGAGCGCATGCTGCGGTTCGACAACATCGACCTGGGATCCGATCACCGCCAACCTTTACGACGAGTGCGACAAAGCAGGTTTGCCCGCTGAAGCCGTGTTGGCCTCGCTTGGCTGCGGCAATCCGACCGCGCTTGCCGAGCTGCGACCCGGAGAAGTCGTGCTCGATCTCGGCTCGGGTGGCGGCATCGACGTTCTGCTCTCGGCAAAGCGTGTCGGACCAACGGGTAAAGCTTACGGACTCGACATGACCGACGAGATGCTCGCGCTCGCAAATCAGAACAAGCGTCGCGCCGGCGCTAAGAACGTCGAGTTTCTGAAGGGGGAGATCGAGCAGATTCCATTGCCGGACGCATCGGTCGACGTCATCATCTCCAACTGCGTCATCAATCTTTCCGGCGACAAGCGCAATGTGTTGCGTGAGGCATTCCGCGTCCTGAAGCCGGGCGGGAGATTCGCGGTATCGGATGTCGTCGTTCGCGGGTACGTTCCCGAAGCGGTAAGAACAAGCATGGAGCTTTGGATCGGGTGCGTCGCCGGCGCTTTGGAAGAGCAGGAATTCATCCGCCTGCTGCGGGAGGTTGGGTTTACCGAACCGTCCATCGAGCCGACACGGATTTACAAAGCTGAGGACGCGGCTTCATTTCTAACCGGCACGAATCTCAGTGCCTTGGAAGTCGCCTCGCAGATCGACGGAAAGTTCATGGGTGCGTTCGTGCGGGCGACGAAGCCGCTGGACTGCTGCTATCCGGGGTCACCTTGCTGCGGTCCCGACTGCTGCGGCCCCGAATGCTGCTGAAGAACTGTTGGGGCCTGCATGCTCCGACGTGGAGGTACAATGAAGATCAGGAAGGCAAGAAAAACCGATCTGGCCGCCGTCGAGGAACTTCTCCTGAACAGCAATCTGCCAGTGGACGGCGTACGCGATCACTTTGCTGATTTCATCGTGGCAGAAGACACCAATGGCATCGAAGGCGCCGTTGGTCTCGAGAAATACGATTCGGTCGCATTGCTCCGTTCCGCGGTAGTTGCGCCGGAGCATCGCGGCAGCGGAGTGGGCAAACGATTGGTGGAGCAGGTGCTCGAGCGCGCAGAAGAAGATGGCATCGATGAGCTTTACCTGCTGACTACGACCGCCGAAAAATATTTTCCGCGATTCGGATTCAAAGCGACGACGCGCGCGGCGGTTCCCGAGGAATTGAAAGCTTCCGCCGAGTTTCGTGGCGCGTGCCCGGACACCGCGGTCGTCATGAAGAGACGCCTTGGCGGATCTCAGGGCAATGCGTGATGAAATACGCGCTCATCTCGGATATCCACGCCAATCTCCCCGCACTCGAGGCGGTACTTCGCGACATCGATAGCAAGCGGGTCGATGCGACTTATCATCTCGGAGATCTGACGGGATATGCACCCTGGCCCAATGAAGTCGTTGCTCTTCTGCGCCAGCGTGGAATTCCGGGAATTGCCGGTAACTACGATTCAACCGTCGCGACGGATTACAAGCACTGTGGTTGTCGCGCTGACACTCCTCACGAGGAAGAGCTGTCGCATCTGTCTTATGAGTGGACCCGGGAGCATGTCAGCCCTGAGACGAAATCATACCTCGCTTCACTTCCTTTCCGCATCGACATCCGTCCGCTCGGCGGTCATGTGAGCGGCCCCTCGATCGTTCTCCTGCACGGTAATCAGACGCTCAACACTGTTTACGTCACTGAGGACAGATCCGACAGCTTTCTCGATAAGATGGCAGTGGGTGCCGGCGCCGTCGCGGGCGATGTCATTTGCTTCGGTCACACACACAAACCGTGGCAGCGAACGGTGAATGACGTTCGGTTCGTCAACACCGGTAGCGTCGGCCGGCCCAAGGACAGCGATGCGCGTGCGTGTTACGTGCTTATCGACGCGGCTTCGGCTGAATTAATCGCTGAATTCGTTCGCGTGAGTTATGACGTCGAGCTGGTTGCGCGGGAGATCGTCAAAAGCGGATTGCCTGCCGAGTTCGCCGACGGTATCCGCACGGGCGGCAAGGTCCTACAGCCAACGAGCTAGCCGCGTCACCCTCGCGGCCAGGGAGCTTACTGGTTGGCGCGCTGTAGTCGGCTCGCAACTGCCTCCGCTTGCGCGAATACGCGCAGCAGATTCTCGCCGGCGAGCTTCTTCAGATCAGCGTCCGACCAGCCTCGACGCGCCAGCTCAGCGAACAGGTTCGGAAACTTCGAGACATCTTCCAGTCCCTGAACTACTTCTGTGATGCCGTCGAAATCGCTTCCGATTCCGACGTGGTCCACACCCGCGACCTTACGCACGTAATCGATCTGATCGGCAACCTGAGAGAGTGTGGCCCTCGGTTCGGGATGTGAGGCTCGCCACTGATTGATCTCGCGTGTGATCCCAGCCGTATCCTTGCCGTACTTCTTCTGCAGGTCTGTTATCAACGGTCGGGTCGACTGTTCATACAGTTGTACGGCGGGCGAAACGAAGCTGGTCACGAACGGCACCATTACGATTCCGCCGTTCACCGTTACTCGACGGAGGATCGAGTCGGGCACGTTGCGGGCGACATCGACCAGAGCGCGGGCGCCCGAGTGGGAGAAGATCACCGGCGCCTGAGTCACGTTCAATGCGTCGCTCATTGTGCCGGGCGAGACGTGCGAAAGATCGATGAGCATGCCCAGGCGGTTCATCTCGCGCACGACACTGTCACCGAACGGAGTCAGGCCGTTGTGTTTGGCAGAGTCGAGCGCCGCGTCTGCCCAGGCGAGCGTGACATTGTGCGTGAGCGTCATGTAGCGCACGCCGAGGTCGTAATAAGCGCGTAATGCGCCGAGGGAGTTCTCGATCGCGTGACCGCCTTCGAGTCCGAGCAGTGAGGCAATTCTTCCCTGCTTGAACTCACGCTTTATGTCATTGCTCGAGAGAGCAAGTGCGAGACGGTCCGGATACTTCGCGATCACCCTTCGCGCAATCTCGATTTGCTCGAGCTGCACGCGCGCGTACCCGGAATCAGGATACTCTCCAGGGGTGTACACCGACCAGAATTGCGCCCCAATCATTCCCTGCTTTAGTCGGTCGAGATCAGTGTGTCCGGGCGTGCGGTGGCGCAGATCGTACTTGTTGACGTCTCCGCGTGCGGTACTGTCCTCACGAATTCGCCACGGCAGATCGTTATGGCCGTCGATTAGCGGGGTTTGGCGCAGAATCCTCTTCGCGCGCGCCAGATAAACATCGTTGTCCCGGGTTTGCGTTTGTGCAGCGAGCGGGACCGCCACCAAAACGGCGGTCGCGATGAGATTTGTCAGTTTCACTGATCGGATGGGGTGGCAGGAGGGGGGAAATCGAGCAGATCGACCGCTTCGGCGCTGTCGGCTTCTCTTACGACGAGGCGAATAGGGTGTAACTGCTGCAGCCACGGCATCATACCGCCGGCGTCGTCGCGTATGAGATTGGAGTCGATTCCGTTGGCATCCAGCACGGCTTGCGCAATCTGCGCCTGAATCTCGTTCGTAAACGTCCTGATGACCGTGTTGAGTTGGTCTGGTTGGGGAGCCATCTTCAATCCATAGTGGTTTTCCGCTTCGAAATCTGCTTCGGTGACGCGTCAATTGCATCCGCCGGGTGGATAGTCTACGGCCGTGGATGGCACGCGGTCTGCCCCGAACACACACTGTGATTCCTACGCAGGTCGTGCAATGAGATCGATTGTCAGAGTTTCAGCAGTGTTGTCCTTCACGCTTGTCATGGTGTTCATTAGCTGCCGCAAGGAAGGCGCGGCTAAATCGAAGGCGCAGGTTGCGCAGGTCGCTCAGGATACGATGCTGCTGCATGACCTCGCCGAGGCGAACAAGAACACCGCCGCGGCGTCCGCGCTGGACAACAGCCTCAATACCGTCAGGTCAAACGCTGATGGCTCGACGGCTCTGGTGTCGGATGTATCGCAGAGTCCTACGAACCGCGTCGTAACACGGCCGACGACAGATCAGGCCCTCGCTCCAACGCCGACCAACGGCTCGCGCTTAACGGCACCGACACAGGCGAGTGATGCGCATCCCACCACCGTTCCTCTGTCACGTTCACCTGCGAACAGCGCTGCAACCCGCACGAGCGGCGATCCTTGCGATTCGCCGTCAACGACTGACCAGCGGTATTGCCTGAATCGCTCGATTGTCGCCAACGACGCTGATCTGAATCGCACCTATCAGGATCTTCTGGATCAGGCGCGCAAATCAGGCGGCTCGGACCTCGAGGACCGCTTCCGTCAGTCGCAGCGTGATTGGGTGAACAAACGCGACTCCGATTGCATTTCCCAGGCTCCGTCAGCCGGCGGAAAGCTCTGGGCCCGTGATCGCGCACGTTGTCTTGCCGATTACTCCTCGCGACGGACCGACGAGCTGAAGAGGAACCTCGGTAGCCTGCGCGGACAGTAGACTGCGGACCTAACGGCGAACTACCTCGCTGGTAGCTGATGGCTGCACGCTAATAGCTGGCCGCTGCAAGCGACGGGACGGATCTCTCGGACTAACAGGAACTGCAACTCGCATCGTGTTCCGTTCCTTTGCCCTTCTTCCCGCGATCCGTCCTTATGTAGGCAGCGCTTACTATAGCGTGCAGCAACCAGCTACCAGCGAGGTAGTTCGCTTTTCGGTCCTGGTCCGTAGGTCTTACCTGACGTTGGCGGCCATTCGAGTACCGGCGCTAGCCAACGCCCTTCCCTGCAACAAGCCATCGATCTCGCTCGCCGCGACCGGCCGCGGCCCGATCCAGCCGCCGCTGTATGTGCGAGTGGGGACAGTAATACCGGCGACCGTACCGTTAGCGCTGATCTCGACGACGGCTGTCGCGTCGACGATTCCCTGATTTCCGCTGCTGATCACCAGCACCCAGCGGCCGGTCGCCGGCTTCTGCCAAACTACGACGTAGCTACCGGCCTGCGTGCCGGGCCGTATGTCGAGTCTCATGCTTTGACGTTTGCCATCGACGACGCCCTCGGCGGTTCCTGTTACCGTCTTCGCCATTATCTGGCCGTGATGGTACGTCCGAACCGTGAGAAATGCGTCGCGTGAGGCACGGTCGAACGGATTCGCGGGGTACTCGATCGCAATCCACGGTGGGCCGGCAAGGGCGGTGCTGAACGCTGTGAGTGTGAGCGCAGTTATCAGCGCAAAGGAGCGGAGCAGTTTGCTTCTCATAGCGATCTCCTGAAGAAGTTTTCTCGAGCGCCACTACGATGCCGCTCGCTGCTTCAGGGTTTAACGACTATTGAGAAGGCCGCCGGAGTGTCACCGGTCCCTTGAACGTGCGCACCGAAACCTTCGCGCCGCCGGCACCGATTTCGGTATTCAGCTCGGTACCCCGACCGAATCGTCCGGAGACTGGGCGACTACGCGAAAGTTTGTTGACGATCTCGCCCGAGATGGTCACCACTGTGATGTCGGCGTTCACCTTATCGGGAATCCCGATGTCGATGCTCCCACTGTGTGTATCGAAGTCGAACGTGCCACTGCGATCGAGCATTCCACTGAATGTGATGTTGCCTGTGACTGTTTCGAGCCTGGTGCGCTCGAAGTTCCCGCCGTCGACTTTGATCGCGCCGCTCACGGTAGACAACGCCACATCGGAGCTGCTTCCTCGCAGGGTGATTACGCCGCTCGCGCTCTTTGCGCGCAACCAGGCCGGCGATCCGATCACGTGAATGTCGCCGTCGATCGCTTCGGCATTGAGCTCACCTGGATTTCCATTCACATCGATGGTTCCGCTCACGACATATAGATCGAGCTGACCGTCGACGCCCGTGACGTCGATGTTCGCCGTCGCCGTCTTGATCCAAAGACGCGTACGTGAGGGTACCCAGACTTCCAGTCTAGTCGGTTTGGGATCGCGCTCGTCGGCGTTCTCGATGAACATCTTGGCGCCGGTGTAGGTGCCACCCATACGAAGCTTATCGAGTTGCGGCAATGTCGCGCGCACCAGCACGGTGTCCTTATTCCATCCGTGCACGGTGACGGTGCCCACCATGTTGATGATGCGGAACGCGCCTTCCATGCCGAGTGGCAATCGCCGCTCGACCTTGCTCTGTGCAAGCGTCGGCGTCGGGGCCAACAGTGCCGCTACGGCGAGACCGGCGAATCTCCTAGCTGCCACGTGTCATCTCGGTCGTGCGGCGCAATAAATCGACCTTCTGCCGATAGTTCGCCGACAACATATCGATCAAAACTTTGTTGGCGGGATCACGAGCGAGCGCATTTCTCGCCTCCAGAATTGCCTCGTCGATCGTGCGCAGGCTCGCCTTGAGCTGCGCGACAGTCTCCGGGGCGAGCACCGACTCCTGCCGATCGAGTAAGTCCTGCAGCGTTTCAACCGTACGCAGGTAGTTGTTCTCCTCGATCGTAAACGCGGCGAAGCTGGCGGAAGTGGCAGCACTCGTTGCGGCAACGTTGGCAGCTCGCGACGCGCGCGAGTTTAGATAGCCAGCCGTTCCAACCGATGAAAGGATTGCCACCACAATTGACGCCGCCAGCGCGACGAGGAGCGGATGGCGTCGAATCAGCGACAGCTGGCGATGTGCGGGGTCGAGCGCAGCCTCATCCTTCAGAATTGCTGCCCTAATGTTGTCCCACGCTTCCGGTGGCGGGTCAATCGACTTCGGCAAGTCCGCCGCTCGCGCCAGCACTCGCCGCAGGCTGCTCGCTTCCTCCGCGCATATCTCACAAGCTGCGACGTGCTCAGCGACTGGCGCCCGCGCATCGTCCGCCAGCTCACCAGTCACGTAATCATCAAGCAAATGTCTGAAAACTTCATGAGTCATTACTGCTTCCTCCGCTTCCGGTATGCCCCTCTAACCTGTCGCGTAGCAGTCGTCGCGCGCGATGCAGTTGCGCCTTTACCGTCCCTACCGAAACGCCCAGTCGCTCAGCGATCTCCTGATGCTGATAGCCTTCCACATCGTGCAGCACAAACGCGATACGTGCACCCTTTGGTAGCGATGCCACTGCTTCCTCCATCTCCATCTTCAGATCGACACCGCTCAATCGCGACGCACCAGGCAACATCGAGGTGTCTTCCATTGACAACACACGAGCGCTTCGACGCCGTTCCGCTCTCGCATTCTCGAGCATGCTATTGACGGCCAATCGGTGTAGCCATGATGAGAAGGCCGAATCGCCGCGGAAAGTCTCGAGGCGACGCCACGCCCGCACAAAAACATCCTGCATTAGCTCGGTCGCATCGGTGCGGTCACCACCTTTCAATCGCAGGCAGAGCGCAAAGACTCGTCCCGAGTGCTCGCGATAAAGAGTCTCGAACGCGCCGACGTCACCGGCCTGCGCGCGCTGAACACACTCCAGCGTCGCCGCCTTGTCTTCACCGGTCGTGGACGGGTACTGCCCGATGTCCGATATCACCGCGCTCGTCTTCATCTCAGGCAGAGATATGATGCCGATCAGCGGGCGAGGGTTGGAAGGTGGATACTGACCGAGGGTCGAGGACCAAGTGCATTGCTGATTGCTGATTAATTGCTGAGTAAGGACGAAACAAGGTTCCGCAGGACTGAGGACACAATAGGACCCTGCCCTAGTCCTCAATCCTGCTTGTCCGATGTTTGTCCTGGTCCTCAATTAATCAGCAATCAGCAATGCCGTTGGTCCTAACCCCTCGGTCGCACTCGGCGTTCCGCTATTCGATATCGCCGCCGAGATGAAAGTCCCCGCGAGTCTGCGCCACAATGCGGTCCAGACCTGCCCTCACTTCCGGGGGTAGGTCGCGACGCTTGAGCAGACCCTCTGCCTCACGACGAATCGTTTCGAGCGCCTGCATGAAATTCCCCTTCTTCAGTTTTCCGGAATCATCGGGCATAGGCGATCGGTCCAGGGTTATGTCGCCGAGGCTAGCTGCGCCTGTTTTGGCGCGGGCGGTAGCTGTGGCATCGTTCTCCGCTCGCCAACTTGCTGACGCCACATTGCATAGTAAAGACCGGTGCGCTCAAGCAGATCTTCGTGCTGTCCTACCTCCACGATCTTGCCAAGCTCGAGAACGTAAATGCGATCCGCGTGCATCACCGTCGACAGACGGTGCGCAATGAGGATCGTGATGACCTCGCGTGAGCTCGCTACGTCTCGCATGGTACGGCTGATTTCTTCTTCCGTCAGCGAGTCGAGCGACGAAGTTGCTTCATCGAACACGAGCAAGTGTGGATCGCGCAGCAGTGCCCGCGCGATCGACAGTCGTTGCTTCTCACCGCCAGATACCTTGATGCCGCCCTCACCAATGACGGTGTCCAGTCCCTTGTCGGCGCGCGCGAGTAGGGCGTGGGCCGCTGATTTGCGCAGCACTTCCATGCACTCGTCGTCGGTTGCATGCGGATTCACGAACTTCAGATTCTCGCGAATCGTACCGGAGAAAAGCTGGGTGTCCTGAGTAACAAGCCCGATTCGCTCGCGCAGCTTGTCCAAGTCGACGTCCATCCCTGGCACGTCGTTGTACAGGATCTGACCCTCGCGCGGTATGTACAGTCCGACAAGCAGTTTCACCAGCGTTGTCTTGCCAGCGCCGGACGGGCCAACGAATGCGATCGTCTCACCACGTTTCACATCGAACGAGATGTCCGTCAGAGCAGGTGTGCTCGCTGACTGATGCATGAAGCCGACGTTCACGAACTCCAGCTCGTGGATGTCGGTCAAAGGCACGGGCGCAACCGGCTTCGGATCCTTCGGCGTCTCCAGAATCGTCTTGAAGTTTCCGAGCGAGACCTCGGTCTCGCGATAGACGTTGATGATGTTCCCCAGCTCCTGCATCGGGCCAAAGATGAAGAAGGAGTAGAACAACAACGAGAAGAACTGCCCAACCGTGATTTTCTGCGTGAAAATCAGATAGAGCATCATGAACAGGATGCACGTGCGCAGGAAATTCACGGCGGTGCCCTGCACGAAGCTGAGACTTCTGATGTACTTAACCTTCTTGAGCTCGAGCCTCAGGATCTTCTCCGTGGTCGCATTGAGACGCACGACTTCCTGATCAGCGAGACCGAGGCTTTTAACGAGCTCGATGTTACGCAAGGATTCGGTTGTCGATCCGGCCAGTGCAGTCGTCTCGGCGACTATCACCTTCTGAATGTTCTTGATGCGGCCACTCAACGCCCAGCTCAATGTGCCAAGCAAAGGCACCGTCGCCAGAAACGCGGGCACGATCACCCAGTGTACTGTCAGCGCGTAAATAACAACAAACACTACCCCCACTAGCGTCGTGAAAATGAGGTTGATCGAGAGCGAGATGAACCGCTCGACGTCAGATCTCACCTTCTGCAGTTTGCCGAGCGTCTCGCCGCTTCGCTGATCCTCGAATACGGCGTAGGGTAGCTCCAGCGAGTGCCCGATCCCTTCCGAGTACATTTGCGCACCGACGCGCTGGACGATCACGTTGACGTAGTAGTCCTGGAAGTTCTTGGCAACCCGTGACACGAACGCAACGCCCATCGCCATCAGCAGCAACGTTCCCGCGCCCTTGATGAAAGTCCCCGTCTGGTACTCGCGGAACCGCGTCGCGTAGTCGTCGATCACGTGACGGAAAATCAGCGGATCGAGCAGCGAAAAGACTTGATTCGTCGCGGCCAGCACCAGCGCGAGCAGAATCAGCTTTCGGTATTTCTGGAGGTAGGAATAAAGGACGGCCACAACGGATTGTATGCGGGTGTCGTCAGGCCCGCAAATGCCTGGCTAACTCGGACGTGTTGCGGCCGGTGAGCCTCTGATGTATCCGATATAATCGGTGGGATTCGGCTCTCCGCCGGCGGCTCGTACTGCAGCGGCAATTTGGCCGCGGTGGTAGGAGCCATGAGTCACGACCTGCGTCAGGATGTCCTCGACGGTCGAGGTAAACTGGTCTCCGGCGCTATTCCGGTAGGTGATTGGCTGCTGCAATCCTTCTGAGCTCAGCGGACCGAGAATGCGCTTGTAGCCTTCGAAATTCTCCTTCACCAAGCGCTCAGCCTCATCGAGGGTGAGGTTCGGCCACACTGCAACGGGTGATTTCGTCGAATCGATGCGGGACAACCATACGCGCTCGACGGCAACCACGTGCGCCAGCAGCTCGACACCCTTGGCGGGCGGGTCGGACATTCCTCGCAGGCTTGCCAGCGCGCGCTGATCCGCCCACTCCATGTGGTCAAAAAGTTTGACGAAATAGTCAGCGCTCATTTCATGAATTCTACCGGACGGCCGATCGTCCACGGAATCTTCGCCGCGTCCATTGCCGCGTTGAGCGCCGGAATGCGACGCTGGAGCAGCGCGTTGATTCTACCAACCTCACGCTGGAGATCGGAGCTGGAGAGATTCAGCGTGGCCCGCTGTAGCTCGGTTGGTTGCGAGGTCACGTTGCCAATCTGCTCGGCAACTGAGTTCACGCGCTCCTGAATCGTCGGGTCTTCGACTCGCTTGTCATCGCTCACCGGCGGCGCATCCGGATCACCACGCAACTTCTTTAGAATGTCTGACAGCTCACGATCCACTGCATCGGCCTGTTTCGTCAGAGTGTCCGGACCGGACGCGTTTCTGATCGCTGCCTTTGCATCGGTGAGTTGTTCCTTGAGCTGCTCCGCGGTGCGAACAGCTGCCTGGACAGTTGCCTGCAATTTTCCGGTGCTGACGCGCATGTCGTACAACGCCCGGTAATCAGCCTCACCGAGTTGTACGAGTGGATCGGACCGTACCTCGATTTGAGCTTCTCGCGTCGTGACGGCACCAGCACCCGGCTTCACAGTCAGTCGCGCCGTGTAACGTCCTGGAAGCACAAACGCACCTTGCGGATCGCGCTGTCGGAAACTCGGCTCCCCCACCTGGTTGGCTGGCCGGCGCACTGTATACGGCGGAGCGGTGCGCAGATCCCATGTCACACGATGCATTCCCGCGTTTTTGTTCGCGGTCAGCTCCCGCACTCGATTGCCATTTGCGTCGAAGATCCCGAGCGTGACGTCGGCTCCTCCTGGCAAGGAGTCGCGCAGGAAATACGTTATGATTGCGCCGTACGCAGGATTGGGCGCCGAGTATTCGCGATCGCCGAGCGCGCCGGCGCCGCGCACTCCGCCTGGGATCGAGCTATTCGGATTGTATTCGATCGCCGACTTGACGGGAAAGAGATAAGTGGCGGCCCCATTCGCTGCGGCGAGCTTTTCGAGCGGTGTAATGTCGTCGATGATGTAGATCCCGCGACCATGGGTGCCGATCACCAGATCGTGCTCGCGGGGATGAACGACAATGTCATGCACCGCGACAGTCGGCAGGTTGTATTTGAGCTGAGTCCAGTTGTTGCCGCCGAGCGCTGTGTAGAAAACACCGAACTCTGTTCCCACGAACAGCAGATTCGGCTCGACGAGGTCCTCACGAATCACTTGGGTCGATCCATTCGCCGGTAGATTGCCGGTGATCGACTTCCAGTGCGCGCCGTAGTCGTCGCTCTGCAGCACGTATGGCTTGAAATCGTTGTTGCGATGGTTGTCCATCGTGGCGTACACAGTGCCTTCGTTGAATCGGGAGGCGACCACGCGGCTGACGTACGTCTGATCGGGCACGCCCGGGAACTTCGTGTACTTGGTCCACGTCGCCCCACCGTCGCGTGAAACCGAGACAACGCCGTCGTCGGTACCGACGTAGAGCAGTCCCTGTCGCTTTGGCGATTCGTCGATTGTGCTGATGTTACCGTAATCAGCCGTACCGTTGTGCCGAGCGATCGCATCGCGCGGCCACCGCTTGCCCATCACGGGCAGGCTGTCGCGATTCAGCTGTCGCGTGAGATCCGGAAGAAGCCGCGTCCATGCATCCCCGCGATTGTTGCTCTTGAAGAGATAGTTCGCGCCGAAGTAGAGCGTGTTGTGATCATACGGCGAGATCAGCATCGGTGAGCTCCAATTCCATCGATACGGACGCGCACCAAACTCGGGGAGTGGTTTTATAGTCTTCTGCTCACCGGTTCTGACGTCGTAGCGAACGATGTCGCCTTCTTGTGACTCGCCGTAAACAGTGTTCGGATCCTGCGGGTCGATCTGCGCGTAGAACCCGTCACCTCCAGTCGTTCTCACCCAATCGGCGTTCGTGATGCCCTGTCGATTTCTGGTCTGGCTGGGACCACCCCAGCTGCTGTTGTCCTGCAGGCCACCGTAGACGTAGTAGTACGGTTGTCGCATATCGGTTGCGATCGCGTAGTATTGCGCGATCGGCAAATTCGGGACGAAGTCTACGGTACGACCGCGATCGCGACTGATATAAACACCGCCGTCGCAGCCGATGATCAGATGATCGGGATCCTTCGGATCGATCCACATCGCATGATGGTCGGAATGCGACGCGCCGGCGGTGTTTCGGAATGTGCGACCGCCATCAGTTGAGACCTGCAGCGGAACGCCCATGAAGTAGACACGATCCGGATCGGTTGGATCGACGCGGATCTGTCCCATGTACCATGGATACGAGAAGCCGTTGCCCATCCGCTGCCAGCTTCCCCCGCGATCATCGGAGCGATATACACTCCCTTCAGTTGTTCCAACTGCCGCGCCGTTACCGGTGACCTTCGTCTCGATTACCGCGTACACGACGTTCGGATTCGAGCGGCTGATGTCGAGTCCGATGCGGCCGACATCGGCAGTCGGCAAGCCTTCAGTCAATTTCGTCCACGTATCGCCGCCATCGATGCTCTTCCAGATTCCGCTGCCCGGCCCGCCGCCGACGTAGCTCCATGGTCGCCGCTCTCGCTGCAGCGATGCCGCGTAAATCACATCCGGATTCGACGGATCGAAGATGACGTCGGTGAAACCGGTGTGAGCGTCAATGTTCTTGACGTTTTTCCAGGTGCGCCCGCCGTCGGTCGTTCTGAATAATCCACGGTCACCACCTGGTCCCCACAGCGGTCCCGTCGAAGCCACGAACACGATTTGTGGATTGGTCGGATGAATGATGATGCGTCCGATGTGCTCGCTCTTGCGCAGCCCCATGTTCGCCCAGGTTCTGCCGCCGTTCTCCGACTTGTAGACGCCGTCACCCCAAGATGAACTGCGCTGATTGTTGTTTTCGCCGGTGCCAACCCAAAGGATCTCCGGATTGCTCGGCGCGACGGCGATGTCACCGATCGATGCCGCTCCCTGGTGATCGAAGACTGGTTCCCACGTCGTGCCACCGTTGCCTGTCTTCCACACTCCACCCGATGCCGACGCGACGTAGAACAGCTCACCGAGTCTCTCACCGATCTGCGCCGTCGGTCCCTCGGGAACCGCGAAATCAACTACCCGCCCACTCGTGACCGCTGGCCCAATTGGTCGCCACGGTAATTCCGAGAGACGCGCGGAGTCGGCGTTGAAGGCAGCGGGAGTAGTCTTGGCGGCGGGTGTCGCCTGTGGGCGAAGCGTCGTCGATATCGACGCGACGAACACGATCGCGAGCGCAGGTCGCGTGCTTCTTTTCAGCATCGGTGAGGAAGAAGGAGTGGTGGACGAGATAATCTCATTCACGACCCGCATCTTTGCCAACCGTCTACTGGGTCGACGGCGACTGCGTGCTGGCAACGTCGACATCGATGTTGATCGTTGCGCCGTTCCACGTCTGCGAGACGTCGTAAACGCCTTGCCAAACGCTCGCCCACGGAAATCCCACATCCTGAGGCGATTTGTCGATCGAAAAACCCGTCGACGTCGTCAGCCAAAACGAAGCCGAGCCACTCGCGTTCATGTCGTGATACGCCTTCTGCACACCATTGTAAATGGATTCCGCGTTGGCCTTGTGAACATAGATACCGGGTGTGAAACGACCATCTGCGAGAACCTGCTGCACCCACGCTCGATAGTACGCCTCCATCGACGGCGGGATGGCATCCATGTGCTCGATGTCCAGGTAGATGACTGTCCGATTCGGAAATCCCTCGGATGCAGTTTTGGTCACCGCATCAATCGCGTCAGTAGTCCCCTGCTCTGCGGTTAGCAGAGTGCGTGAGCACGTCACTGCGCCCGTTTCCATCTCGTCGACGGTGGGCGGCACCATGATTCCCGCGCGTGCACGGGGCGATGAATCGGGGCCGATCGACT
>Ga0209027_1000139_pt1 | contig 21824 bp, 18 predicted proteins | sample GraSoi013_1_20cm_3_FD_185821 | JGI IMG/M metagenome (GOLD analysis project Ga0209027, IMG submission 185821) | Grasslands soil microbial communities from the Angelo Coastal Reserve, California, USA - Sample 09_27_2013_1_20cm (SPAdes) (version 2) | ecosystem: Environmental > Terrestrial > Soil >...
CAGTCAATGCAGTGGCTCGTGTTTCATTCTATCAGGCCGCGGACACCGATCCGGTGCGGGGCCCGACGGCGAGCGGCGCTGTCAGCCGCCGGGTTCCTTGAGAATCGCGGCCGTAACGCGATTGCGGCCGGTCTCCTTGCTGCGGTAAAGGGCCGCATCGGCGATCCTGAGCACTTGCTCGGCCACCCGATGTTCACCACTCGGCACCAGGTCCATGCCGCAGAGGCCGAAGCTCGCGGTCACGTGGATACTCTTCTTGCCGGCCTTGAAGGGAGTGTGCGAGATAGTCGCCCGCAACTTGCGGGCGACCTCGAGCCCCGCTTCCTGAGCGGTCTCCGGCATGACGATGGCAAATTCCTCGCCGCCGATGCGCGCCACCCAGTCAATCCCGCGGCGCAGAGCCTGCTGCAGTCGCGGACCGAACTGCTGCAGGATCTCGTCGCCGGCGGCGTGACCGAGCGTGTCGTTGATCTTCTTGAAGTGGTCGATGTCGCAAAGAGCCAGGGACAAGGCGCGCTTGTAACGCGCGGCCCGCTCGACCTCGCGCGGGAAGTGCTTGCCGAAGAAGCGCCGGCTGGCAGCGCGCGTCAGTTCATCCGTCGAGGACAGCTTGCGGTTCTCCTCCAGCGTGATGCGCAGTACCGACTCGAGCTCGGTGATGCGCCGCGCCGCGCGGATGCGCGCGTCCAGCTCGCCGTCGCTGACCCGCCGCCCGACGCACTCGTCGGCCCCGGCGAGGATGCCCGCCTCCCGCTCCTGGGCGTCATCGACCTCGGCCACGTAGACGATGAAGGGCACGCGTGCGGTGGGCCGCGCCCGCAGTTTGCGTATCAGCTCCAGGCTGTCGGTGAGCACGACCGGGCGAAACTCGGCGCCAAAGCGGCGCAGCGCTTCGTCCTCGCCGGTCACCGACTCGCACTCCAGCACGTCCGGCGTGATGCGTTGCTGCATATGCTGGCGCAGCGGCGCATCTTGGAAGACCAGGAGCGCCTTCGGCGGCGGCAGCACCCGCACCATGACCGCGACAGTCGCCGTAGTCCCCTCCTCGGTGGTCGCGGGCTTGGCCGCCCGTCGCTCCAGGACTCTCTGGATGACTGTCGTGTGTCCCCCGGACGCCATGTGACCCCCCCCTAATGTCAGAGGTTGCACGAACAGGGGAAGAAGATTACAGGCACTGGTGCGCGGTTGTCTCGGGAATGTGATGGCGCCCCCGATGAGGCGCCGGGGACGAACCCGTTGGGCGCGAGGATGGATTCGACGCGGCCGCGCTGACGGCGCCGTTCTCCAGGGTGTCTCATATGCGCAGTGAGAATTGCCGTGGGGAGAGCGCCATGAGAGTCACGACCTGGGCGGTGTTGGGATCGATTCTCATCAATCTTGTCCTCGCACTGCTGGTGGCGGTGGTGTTCAGCGTGCCGCCGGCGCGCGCCGCCGAGCGCGCCCAGTGCACCGGGCGCACGCTGCACGCTACCCATACCCCCGATCGGCCGGCCCTGGTCCATCGGGGCTATCTGGTCGCGGTGCGCATGGGTTGGGCAGCGGGCTGAAGGCAGATGCGCTTGCCGTCACGCCACCGCGACAGCGGGCGCCGTTGTTGAGGCGGCGCGCGCCGAGCGCAGCATCGAAACGGCCGCGTAGCTGACCACCACGATCACCAGCCAGCGCATCGCCGTGAGCGGCAGGTGCTTGACGATATAGAAGGCGATCAGCACGCCGAGCACGCCACCGATGATCAGGCCCAGCGCGGGCCCGTGGGCGAAGCGTCCCGAGCGGAAGAAGCCCAGGCTCGCCACGGGCTGCAGCATGCCATCGCTCGCCATCATGATCGGAAACGCCGCCAGCGGATGCATGCCCATGAGGGCGAGCATGATCATGAGCGGCGCGTAGTTGCCGATGCCGATGCACATCAATGCGCCCAGCAGGAAGCTGACACATACCGCCAGCGCGAAGCGCCAGCCGGCCAGAGCGAACGCGGTGCCACCCGGTGGGAACGCGCCGAGGTTCTTCAATACGAAGAAGAACGCCGCCACCAGCAGGGCCACTCCCATGAACAGCTGGATCGTGCGGCGTGGAAGCCGGCTCACCAGGCCGGCGCCGAGCCAGGCGCCGGCGGCGGCGCTGGCCACCATGCTGGCGAGCAGCGCCGGCTCCACGGTCACGGCCGTGACGAACAGCACGGTCTCGAGAAAGGCGGACGAGTTGTGCCCCACGTTGAGCGTACCGGGTATCAGCTCGTCGGCGGGCGCACCGCGAAATTTGAACAGCGCGGTCGTGGGTGCGAACGAGCCGATGCCGAGCGTATCGAGGAAGTCGGTCACCAATCCGATGGCGATATCCCCGAGCGTCGGGCGCTCGCGCAACCGGTAGTGCCTGGCGGCCCAGACCCATCCGATGACGAACGCGATGTTCACCAGCACCAGCGCGCTCAGCAGCCCGACTTTTGTCGCGTTCATGCCGGTCCCCGTGACCCAAGGGTTGGCGCGCGCGCCAGCGCGTCCGCCAGGCGCAGATACTGGATGGTCGCGCGCGCACCGATGCCGCTCAGAGCGTGCAACGGCATGGGCCGCAGCGGCGTGACCGGGAAGCCCAGCTCCGCAGCGGGGGTTCCGAGCGCGCGCAGCGCCAGCAGGCGCCCCATCACGGTCGCCATGGCGACTCCGCGACCATTGTAGCCCAGGCCGGCGAGCAGGCCCGGTGCCGGCTCATGCAGGTGCGGCAGGTGGTCGCGCGTCATGGCCACGAGCCCTCCCCAGTGGTATTCGAAAGCCACGCCCTCGAGCTGCGGATAGATTTCGTGCACGGCGCGGTAGTGGTGCCGTACCGCCCGTGCGCCGGGGGCCGGCGCGAACGTGCCGCGCGAGCCCATCACCAGCCGCCCGCTCGTATCCAGGCGGAAGTACCGCAGCAGACGCCGGGTGTCGGAGGCCGCCTGCCCCCCGGGCAGGATTGCCTGACGCAGCGCGGCGGGGATGGGGGCCGTCGCCACCTGGAAGGACGGCACTGCCACCACCGTGCGCCGCAGCTCGTCCGTGACCGCACCGGTGTAGGCGTTGGTCGCGATGATCACGAGCGGTGCGCGCACGCTCCCGCGAGGCGTCTCGATGCTCCAGGCGCCCGCGCTGCGGGTCAGCTTGCGCGCCGGGCTGCGGACAAAGATGCGTCCGCCGCAGCGCCCCACGGCCTCGGCGAGTCCGCGCGCGTAAGACAGCGGCTGCACCGTGCCGCCGCGCCGATCGAGCAGCCCGCCGCAGTAGCGGCCGGATCCGGTCAGCCGCAGCACCTGCTGGCGCGACAGCAGTTCCACCGCGGCCCCGCGGCGCTGCCACTGCTCCGCCCGGGCGGCGAGCTGCGGCAGCGCAGCCTCCGAGGCCGCCGGCTGAATCCAGCCGGTGCGCACCGCATCGCATCGCAGGCCGTGCCGGGCGATGAGTTCGAACACCAGGTCGGGCCCGCCCGCGACGGTCGCCACCGCGCGCGCTCCCGCATCGGGCCCGAATATCTGCTCGAGGGTATCCGGATCGTGCTTGACCCCGGGGATGACCTGGCCGCCGTTGCTGCCGGAGGCACCCGCGCCAATGTCGGCGGCCTCCAGCACCAGCACCTCCCGGCCGGCCTGCGCCAGGTGCAGGGCGGCCGACAGGCCGGTGTAGCCGGCGCCGATGACGGCGGCCTGGGCGCCCCACGCGCCGGCGAGCACCTCGCAGGCGGGGCCGGCCGGCGCCGTCACGGACCACAGCGATTGCAGCGGCACGGCGGGCATCGCGAGATATCGATAATCGATTATTGGTTATCGGATAAAGGGCGGCCGACTCTACGGCAGGCGCCGCGGGCGGTCAAACCAGCGCGCGCGGCGCGCGCCCGGCGTGGCCGCCTTTTCCGACCCCCGGCGATGTGCGAGACTCGCCGCAAAGCCGCCGCCGCAGACGCGCCACGCCCGCGCGCCACGGCGTCAAGCCCAACGACGTGTAACCGGCTTTGCATGGGGTGCCCGATGCGATCTGCGCCTCTTAGGTCCGCAGCAACGCTGTGCCTGGCGTTCAGCGTGCTGGCGCACGCGGCGCCGCCACCGCTGCCCGTCGAGCACCTCACCGTGCAGCCCCTGCCGCCCAGGAATCCGCACTGGGTGTATGTGTTCGATGAGGCTTTCGCCAACGAGATCGACGCCCGCGTGCATCTGTTCGACGGCGACAGCTACCGGCGCCTGGGGCAGATCGACGCGGGCTTCACCCCCAGCGTCAATCTCTCGCCCGACGGGGCCACCACGGTGGTGGCCACCACCTACTTCGCCCGCGGCAGTCGCGGCACACGCACCGACGTGGTCGAGTTCACCGACAACGCGACCCTCGCCACGACCGGCGAGATCGTGCTGCCACCCAAGCGTGTCGAGACCGCTCCCAGCCTTTTCAACATCGCCTACAGCGCCGACGGCCACTTTCTGTACGTGGCCTACGTGACGCCTGCCGCGTCCTTCGGAGTGCTCGATCCGGCGCACGGCAAGGTGCTCGGCGAGATCGACACCGCCGGGTGTGTGCTGGTGATCCCCTGGGGGCCGAACCGCGTCTCCTCCATCTGCGAAAGCGGCCGGCTGCTCACCGTCACCCTCGACACGCAAGGTCGCGAAACCGGGCGCGCGCTGTCGGAGCCGTTCTTCGACCCCGACCGCGACCCGGTGTTCGTGCAGGGCGTCCCGACCGCCCGCGGCTACGCATTCCTGTCCTTCCTGGGCGAGGTGCACGAGGTCGACCTGTCCGGCACACAACCCGCCTTTGCGCAGCCCTGGTCGCTGGTGAGCCCCGCCGAACAGGGCCGCTGGCGCCCGGGTGCGGACCAGGTGGGCGCCATCCATCGCGGGCTCGGCCGCCTGTACGTGCCCATGCATCAGGGTGGCGAAGGCACGCACAAGGACGGCGGCACCGAAATCTGGGTGTTCGACATGGCCGGACACCGGCGCCTGGCGCGCTGGCCCGTGCAGGCGGCGGGCCTGTCGCGCGTGCTCGCCGTGCAGGTGTCGCAGGACCCCGCGCCGATCCTGTTTGCGGCCACCAACGCCGCGGACGTCGCCGTGCTCGATGCCCTCAGCGGCAAGCTGCGGCACGTGGAGAAGCACCTGGGCCAGACGCCCTGGATGATGCTGAACCCTTGAAATTACGGGGCACGTAATGCGCTCGCTCGATCACCTGTTCGAACACTCCTCGCGCTCACTGGCGCGGCGCACCTCACGCCGCAGCCTGCTGGCCTCCCTGGGTCAGCTGCTGACCGGCGCCGCGCTGCTGCCGCTGTTGCCGGTGGATCGCGGCGGCCGTGCGTGGGCGAGCGAGGCTGCCCCCAAGCCCGACAGTCCCGAGAGCTGCGACTACTGGAAGTACTGCGCCATCGACGGCTTCCTGTGCTCCTGCTGCGGCGGCACCTCCAGCTCCTGTCCACCGGGCACCGCCGCCTCGCCCATCACCTGGATCGGCACGTGCCACAACCCCGGCGACGGCCGCGACTACATCGTCTCCTACAACGACTGTTGCGGGAAAACCAGCTGCGGCAACTGCGAGTGCAACCGTAACGAGCGCGAGAAGCCGATGTACCGGCCGTCGCGCAACAACGACCTCAACTGGTGCATGGCCAACGCCGACTCGAACTATCACTGCTCGGTGTCCGTCATCCTGGGGGTCGCGGAGAAATGAGGGCCCGGGGCCCGGGCGCCGGCACGCGCGGCGCGCTCGCGTGGGCCGTGCCGGCGGTGGTGAGCCTCGCGACGGCATCCGGCGCGCGCGCTGCGGATGCCGCCCCTCCGGCTTACCCGGCAGGTTTCAGCAGCTTCCAGGCGAACTGCGCCGTGTGCCACGGACCTGCCGGAGCCGGCCTGCCGGCGCTGGCGCCGCCACTACTGTCTTACCCGGCGCGCTACGCCGCCCGCCTCGAGGGGCGCCGGCAGCTCGCACTCACCGTGCTGTACGGCATGATCGGCGACATCAGCGTCGAGGACAAACACTACAACTTCCAGATGCCGGATTTCGCACGCCTGGATGACGCGACCCTGGCGGCTACACTCAACTTCGTGGTGTTCGATCTCGGCCACGCGCCCGCGGACGTGAAACCCCTCACCACCGGGGAGATCGCCGCCGAGCGCGGCCATGCGCTGGATGGCGCCGCGGTGCGCGAGCACCGCAAGAGCGTCGCACCGGGCGGACTCTAGAGGCCATGCGGCGCCTGCTGCTGATCGGCGCAACCGCGCTCGCCGTGAGCGCCCTCGCCGGCGCGGCGAGCGCCAGCCCGGGCGAGGACTACATGCTCTATTGCATGGGCTGTCACGGCGCCGAGGCCCAGGGCGTGACCGGCAGGATCCCACCGCTCGCCGGGGCGCTCGCGCGTTTCATGCGCACCAGCGAAGGACGCAACTACGTGCTGCGCGTGCCCGGCGCGGCCAACTCGGTCCTGTCGGACGCGCGCCTTGCCGCGGTGCTCAACTGGCTCACCGGGCGCTACGGCGCCGCGGACGCGCCACAGCCTGCACCGTTCACCGAAGAGGAAGTGGCGCGCGCGCGCCGCGTACCGCTCGTCAACGTGCAGGCGGCGCGGCGCGAAGTGGTGCGCAACCTCGCGGCGAGCGGGGTAGCGCCGGCGACGGACTATTAGTGGGCGGGAACGATGTTACCGAACAATCCGTCCGTCTCGTCATTCGGACCCGCCGTGAAGTACAGCGTATCCGGGCTCGACCCGCGGCCCCCGCCCAGGGTCAAGGTCCACAGGCCGTCGATGACGAGCGGCTTGCCCTGAGCATCGCCCAGCGCATCGATAAACCGGCCATTGTCCTCGAATGCGTCGATCCGGCCATCGCCAAAGTTGCCGATCAGGATCTTGCCGCTGAACCGCCCAAACGCGAACGAGGCGCGGGTGATGCCCCACGGGGAGTTGAGCGGCCCGCGGCTGGCAAACCGGCGCAGCAGATGGCCGTCGGTATCGAACACATCGACAAAGCCATGGCCTGGCCCCGCCACGTCGTCGTGTTTCGCAGCGTCCTGTCTCGCGTAGCTCACGAACAGGTCGCCATCGATGTTCGCGATGCCAAATGGCGCGTAGCCGGGGGGGATAGTGGGATCGGCGAAGCCCCCGTCCGTGGTCGCGGGGGTGAACAAGCCGTCCGAGCCGGTCGGCCCGAATACATCGATCGTCCCGGCGCGGAAGTTGGTCGCGTACAGGAATCCCCCCTTGGCGCTCAGCCCGAACACCAGACCCTTGTAGACGGCGCCGTTCCCGGCGGCGGGAGAGGACGAGTTGTCGACCGCGATCACCGCACTGTCGGCCGGGTTCAATCCTCCGGCCCACGCGGAAACGGTGCCATCCTCGGTAGCGAAGATGAACACCGCCGGCAGCTTCGTGCCCGGCACGAGGAACGCCGATGAAGGATTCCACACGATTCCGGTGGGCGTCGCCGGGGCAGGATTCGGCGGATTGGTCGCATCAACCGGATGGCAGGAGGCGGCAGGCACGACATTGCCCGGTAGCGGGATCGATACCTGCAGCGCCAGCTTCGTACCTGCGCCGCTGTAGAGGGTCGAGCACCCTGTGCCATTGTCGTTGACCCAGAAAGGACTACCCGCCGGGCTGAAGGCAACGCCCCAGGCGTTTTTCAGCACCGTGTCCTGCACCGTGGCGCCACCGGACACGTTGGAAACCAGAGGCGCGACCACGTAGGCGTTGGCCTGGGCGCGCGAATCGTCCCCGGCAGCGCCCGCAATCGTGGCGCCGGCGAGCGTGCAGACCGTGGCGAGGACGATCACCGCCGTCGTTTTCAGGGCTCGGGTGAGCTGGCACATGACTGCACTCCTTGGTTTTGTTGAGGACTCCGACGTGTCGTGAGTGCCGCAGACCCGGCCGGCGGTTCATAAAGGCCGCAGCGCGGGGCGCGACGAGGTGCGCCGCACATGCCTCCTGCGGAACCTGAGGCGTCGCCCGCCGGCTATTGGCGGAATATCGCGGTGATGCCGAACGTCCGGGGTCTGAACGTGTACGCCCGCTGCAGGCGGTCACTGCCGGCGCAGGTGGCGCTGGTCGGCGGGCAGATCGTGTAGTTGTAGTCGGTGAGCGGGTGGGCGTTGGTGAGGTTGTCCACGAAAGCCGCCAGCTGCCAGCTGCCGAAATCGACCCCGCCGCGCACGCTGGCGTGGGTGGTGCCCGGGACCACGAAGGCGGCCGCGTCGGACTGCAGAGTAGTCGGGTCCTGGCCCGGCGTCGGCCACTTGGCGCGGGCGTAGTACTCGGCATCGGCGCGCACGAATGTCGCATGACTGAAGGCGCTGAACTTGTACTCCAACCCCGCCGTCACGGTCACCGGCGCGCTCGGCTGACCGCCGCCGAGCTCGCTGGCGACGCTGGTGATGGCATCGCCGCTGGCGACTACGGGGCCGGTCGTCGAGTTGGGACTTAACCTTGAATCGCGGGAGTAGCGCGCATCGGTGTAGCCGGCGGCGAGCTCGACGGTGAAGCGCTCGGTGAGCGCGATATCGGCCTGCGCGTCAGCCCCCTTCGCCACCGCCTGGCCGAGGTTGTCGATGAAGGAGATCTGGCAGACGGGCGGGACGACCGTCTGCTGGATGTTGTTCCAGCGGATGTAGTAGACGCTGCTCGCGATCTTCACGCGGTTGGCGATGTTGTTCTTCGCGCCGATCTCGAAACTGTTGACTGAATCGGAGCTGAAGGTGGTCGGGGCCGCCGTGATGCCGAAGTCGATGAAGTCCTGCTGGCAGGCGACCGGCGGCAGCGGGTTATTGGCGCCGCCCGGCCGGAATCCCTTGGCGTAGGTGAAGTAGTACATGTCGTTCGGATCCATCTGGAACTGCAGCCCTACCCTGGGCGTAAAGGCGTTCTCCTGGTTGCTGCCCGTGCCGGGCGCGGTGGGCGCGAACAGCTGCGGGCCCCCGGTCAGCGTGTCAAACGAGTACTTGGTGCGCGAGAAGCGCGCCCCCAGCGTGCCTTTGAGCCGATCGGTGAGCCCGTAAGTCAGCTCGCCGAACAGCGCGTACTGCTCGTCCTTGGCGTTGGTCTTCAGAAAATACGCGTCGGTGGGAAAGCCGCTGGCGGCGTCGTAGCCGACACCGAACACGTCGACGATGGTCGAGCCGGGCATCAAGGCGGTAACGAGCTCCTGCAGCATCGGGTCGTGAATCTGCTCCAGATAGGTCTGACGGTTCTCGGCGAAGAACACCCCTGTGGTCCACAGGAGCCTGGCATTCGGATCGGCCGACTGCAGGCGAATCTCCTGGGTGATGTTCTGCTGGCCGTTGTCGACCGTCGCGGGGGAACGGTAGTCGGTCGCGCCCGCGGGCAGATGCACGCCGGTGTTGTCCAGCAGGCAGCCAGTTCCTCCTACTGGGCAGTCGCCCATGAAGGTCTGATAGAACCCGAGGTTGTAGAGCGTGCCCTCGTACCCGCTCTGCTCGCGGCGGTGGTAGTACGAGGTGTTGGAGATCAGCTGCGCGGGGCCGAGATCCCCCTGGATCCTGAGCGAGGTCAGGTAGAACTTGTCCGGGGTGCCCCGCCGCGACGGATCCGCATTGACGAAGCGGCCGCTGCTGGGGTCCGAATACAGGGGCCAGTAGTTGGCAATGTCGTTCTTCTGCTGGTTCTGGTAGTAAATACCGGGCGTAATGGTCCACTTGTCTGACGGCGCCCACAGTCCCGCCAGCCGCAGCAGCAATGTGTCGTTGTAGTTCGCTTTCTTCTGCACCGTCTGCAGCGTGACCGGGTCGATGCGATCGATCCAGCCGCCATCGTGGCGGTACGACACCGCGAAGCGTGCGCCGAAGGTGCCCTGCACCAGCGGCCCGCCGATCGCCGCCCCCGCCTCGTAGCTCGGATCGCCGTACTGGGTCGAGGAAAACTCGCTGCGGCCGTAGATGCTGGTCTTCGTCAGGCTGGGCTGAACGGTGATGTAGCGTACCGTGCCGCCCTCGGACCCGGCACCGAACAGCGTGCCCTGCGGACCGCGCAGCACTTCCACGCGCTCGATGTCGAAGGACTTGGGCAGCGCCTCGTCCGGGTTGAAGGCCAGCGCGCGCATCTGGATCGGCGTGTCATCGAGATAGATGCCGGTGGTGCCGGCGCCGCCGGATCCGGAGATGCCGCGGATGGAGATGTTGTTGGTGCCGGAGTTGTCGAAGTTCACCCCGGGAGTGAAGCGCGCGACTTCCGAGAAATCCTTGACGCCGCGGTCATCGAGGCTCTCCTGCGTCAGCGCCGTGACGCTGATGGGTACCTTGCTGAGACTCTCCGCGCGGCGCGTGGCGGTCACGATGACTTCCTGCAAGGGCCCGGCGCTCGGTTCGCTCCCCTGCGTCTGCTCCTGCGCCCGACTCGCGCCGGAAACGCAGGCGAGCAACACCAGCGCAACGTATGGCGCCGCGAGCAGTATGTGCGTGCCCCCGGACCTGTCGTCATGAATGAACCGCATATGCACTCCCCACACTGTTTTCGAATTGTTCCGCCACACCCGCGGTGCGGCACTGTAGCCGCAAGCTCACACCAAGCTCAAGCGTGCAGGCCGCGGCTCACCGGCAGCGTGCGCACGCGCTTGCCGCTGGCGGCGTAGATCGCGTTGCACAGCGCCGCGGCGACGCAGGAGGTGCCGGTCTCCCCGACACCACCCGGGCTTTCCCCGTTCGCCACCAGATGCACTTCGACCCGCGGCGCCGCCGAGATCCGCAGCGATGGAAAATCATTGAAGTTGTTCTGCTGCACGCGCCCGTTGGCGATCGTGATCTCGTTGCCGAGCGCGGCGCTCAGGCCGAAGGTGACGCCGCCCTCGAGTTGTGCCCGCACCCCGTCGGGGTTCACCACCTGTCCGCAATCCATGGCGCACACCACGCGCTCGACGCGCGGGGGACCCTGGGCGCCGGCACTGACCTCGGCGACCTGGGCGAGGTAACTGCCGAAGGCAAACTGCAGCGACACGCCGCGCCCGCTGCCGGCGGGCAGCGCCGTGCCCCACCCGGCGCGATCGGCCGCGAGATCGAGCACCGCGCGCATGCGCGGGTCCTTGAGCAGCGCGCGGCGGTAGCGCACCGGATCCTGCTGCGCCGCCGCCGCCAGCTCGTCCATGAAGCTCTCCACCGCGAATACGCTGCGCGTCGGACCTACCCCACGCCACCAGCCCGTCGGCACCCCCGGAGGATCGCGGCGCACGAAGCGCACTTCCACATTCTGCAGCGGATAGGCCAGATCGGCGGCCGAGGTGACCGCGTCGAAGTCGACACCGTTCTTGAGCGTTTCCTCGCCGTAGTACAGCGCCCACAATCCGGCGCCCGCGATGGTATGACGCCAGGTGAGCGGCATGCCGCGAGCATCCAGCGCGGCGGACAGCCGATCCACATAGTAGGGTCGGTAGCGGTCGTGTTGGATGTCCTGCTCGCGAGTCCACAGCACCCGTACCGGGCCCTGCACATGCCGCGCGATGCGCGCCGCCAGCACGATGCCGTCCACCTCCAGGCGCCGCCCGAAGCCCCCGCCGATGAGATGGCTGTGAAGGCGGATCTGTTCGGGCTTGAGACCCAGGGCTGCCAGCTTGGCCACCGCGCGATCGCATGCCTGGGTGCCGACCCAGATCTCGCACTCGCCCTCGCGCCAATCGACCGTGCAGTTCATCGGCTCGAGCGTCGCGTGGGCGAGAAATGGCTGGTGATAGACCGCATCCACGTGGGTCGTCGCGTGCGTCGCTGCCTCCTCGAGTTTGCCCTTGCTGGCGGCCAGCGCACCGGCCTCGTGAGCGGCGGCTTCCAGCTCCGCCACGATGGCCGCCTGTTGTACGGCCGCGTTCGCTCCCTCGTTCCAGCGCGGCGCCAGCGCCTTCATGCCCTGCATGGCCGCCCAGGTGTCGTCCGCCACCACCGCGATCGCATCACCCTCATTCACCACCTGTCTCACACCGCGGACGGCGAGGGCCGCATCGGCTGCGAGTCCGGCGATCATCCCGCCCTCGACGGGCGAGAGCGCGATGAGCGCCACCTTCGAGTTCGGCGGGCGTGCGTCGATGCCGAACACCGCGCTGCCGTCCACCTTCTGCGGCGTGTCACGCCTCGGGGTGGCGCGACCGATGAGCCGGAAGTCCTTCGCGGCCTTCAACGGCGGCGCCGCCGGCACCGGCAGCGCCGCGGCGGCGGCGGCCAGCGCCCCGTAGCTCGAGCGTCGGCCGGAAGGAGCGTGGATCACTTCGCCGCGCTGCGCGTGGCAGGTATCGGTGGGCACACGCCAGCGCTTCGCCGCCGCCTGAATCAGCATCAGGCGCGCGGCCGCACCCGCCTGCCGCAGCGGCGTCCAGCACTGGATGATGGACAAGGAGGTACCGGTCGATTGGTCTCGTTCGATGCCCTCGGGGGCAGCCGGGTCGACTGCGAAACCATAGACGGCCGGGTCGGGCGGGGCGGCCTCCACGGCGACCGCGCCCAGATCCACTTCCAGCTCCTCGGCGATCAGCATCGGCAGGGATGTGAAGGTGCCCTGCCCCATCTCGACCTTGGGCATCACGAGGGTGACGCGGTTGCTCGGCTCGATGCGCACGTAGGCGTTCAGCGCCCCGCGGGCGGGTGCGCCGCCGCCTGGCATCAGCCGCCGCCGGCGCTGCAGCGCGACGCCCAGCACCAGCGCCCCGCCCACCGCGGCCGCGGTGAGCACGAACTGCCGCCGCGTGAACGCCGCGCGTGTACTCATGAGCGATCGGCACCCGGCCCGGCGGGCGCCGGGGTCACGGCGTGCGAGCGGCGCCGCGCGTCCACGATGAGGAAGGCGACGACCGCCACCGCGAGCGCCACGACGCTCCAGCGCAGCTCGCTCGAGAGCTCCCCGGGCGTGAATGCCATGGCGATCAGCACCGCGGCCATCCCGGCGATCGCAGCCCAGCTCGCCCACGGAAACAGCCACATCGACAGCGCCGGCTCCGGGGCGCCGCGCGCCTCGCGCTCGCGCCGCAGCCGGATGTGCGCCGCCGCGATGATGATGTAGACGAATACCGAGAGAGCGCCGGAGGCATTGACCAGGAATGCGAACACGGTCTGCGGCGAGGTGATGGCGGCCAGGATCCCGAGCACACCCGCGAGGCTTCCGATCCACACCGAGCGCGTCGGTACCCGGCGCTCGTTCAGCTGAACCAGCCACTGCGGCGCATCGCCGTGCTCGGCCAGCACGAACAGCACGCGCGAGCAGACATAGAAGGCGGAATTCAGACACGACAGCACCGCGGTGAGGATGATCGCGCTCATCGCCAGGCTGGCCCATTTGAAGTGCATGGTGTTGAGCACCAGCGTGAACGGTGACTCGCCGGGACGCACCTGCACCCAGGGAACCGCGGTCACGATCAGGAGCACCGAGCCGACGTAGAAGGTGAGGATGCGCAGGATCACCGAGGAGCTCATTTTCGCCACGGCGCGCGCCGGCTCCTGCGACTCGGCCGCGGCGATGGTGGTGATCTCGGCTCCCGTGAGGGAGAAATACACGGTCACCGCGCCCGCGAGCACCGCCAGGACGCCCTTGGGGCTAAAGCCGCCGTAAGCGGTGAGGTTGGAGAAAGTGGGGCCGGTCGGCGAGCTGAGGCCGCAGACGAACGCCGCCGTGAGCGCGATGAACACGATGATCGCCGCGACCTTGATCGAGGCAAACCAGAATTCGAACTCGCCGTAGGAGCGCGCCGACATCAGGTTGACGCCGGTCATGACGCCCATGAGCACCAGTCCCAGGAGCCACGACGGCAGACCCAGCCAGCCGTGCAGGATGTTGGCGCCGGCGATCGCCTCCACCGGCACGACGATGATCCAAAAGTACCAGTACAGCCAGCCGGCGACGAACCCCGCCCAGGGACCCAGGCCGGCGCGCGCGAACTCGGTGAACGAGCGCACCGCCGGCAGCGCCAGCGCCATCTCCCCGAGCATGCGCATCACCAGCAGCACCAGCGTGCCGGTGATGAGATAGCTCAGCACGACCGCGGGCCCGGTGGCCTGGATCGAGGCGCTGCTGCCGACGAACAGCCCGGCGCCGATGATCCCGCCGATCGAGATCATGGTGATGTGGCGCGGCTGAAGTGAGCGGCTGAGCTCCAGCATGCTGTTCCCCCTCAAGAGTGGCTCATGGGCGTCGCGGGGGCGGCAGGTCCCCCTGCGAGGCCGCCCGCGCCGTCTGCAGCAGCAGCGGCGCGAGCTTCGATCGTAACTCGGCCAGCGTCCAGCGGCTCGTCGGAGCTGAGATGTTGACGGCGGCAAGCGGCTGCCCGTCCGCGCCCAGCACCGCGGCGGCGATGGTGAGGTCGCCACGGTAGCACTCCTGATCCGACCAGGCGTAGCCGGCCTCGCGCGCCGCGGCGATCCTTCTCAGGATCTGCCGCGGATCGGTGAGCGTCATCGGGGTCAGCGGCCGCAGCTGCGACTGGCGCAGGAGGCGCTGCGCCGCGGCCGCCGGCAACGCGGCCCAGTACGCCCGTCCCGAGGCCGTGCAGTACATCGGCAGGCGGCGGCCGACCGGCGTGTGAAGCTGGAAGCGCTTGAGGCTCGGAAAGCGCGCGATGAACACCATGTCGGGGCCATCGGGCTCGGAGAGGCTCACCGACTCGCCGCTCGCCTGGTTCAGGTCGATGAGATGGGTGGTGGCCTGCTCGAGCAGCGCGTGACCGGAGAGATAGGCGGCGGTGAGCGACAGGACCCGCGGCGTGAGCACCCAGCGCCGCGCACGCGCGTCGCGCCTCAGGAACCCCACGCGCGCCAGCGTGTGCGTGCAGCGCTGTGCCGAGCTCACCGTCATGCCGGCACCGAGGGCGAGCTCTGCCAGGCTCAGCGCGCGCCGCTCGCCGCCGAAGCTCTCCAGCATGACGAGCGCCTTCTGCACCGAACTGTTGAAGAGCGGGTCGCGCTCCCGCACCGGGCGTGGATTGCGCGCCGTACGCTTCATGTGAGCACGGTGAGCCCGTCCATGTAGGGCTGCAGCGCCGCCGGCACGCCGACCGAACCGTCCGGGTTCTGGAAGTTCTCGAGCACCGCCACCAGCGTGCGCCCGACCGCGAGTCCCGAGCCATTCAGGGTGTGCACGGCTTCGGGCTTGCCGCCGTCCGGATTGCGCCAGCGCGCATGCATGCGGCGTGCCTGGAAAGCCTCGCAGTTGCTGCACGAGGAGATCTCGCGATAACGCTGCTGCGACGGCAGCCACGCTTCCAGATCGTAGGTCTTGGCGCTGCTGAAGCCGACATCGCCCGCGCACAGCGCCACGATGCGGTAGGGAATCTCGAGCCGGCGCAGCACCGCTTCCGCGTGCCCGGTCAGCTCCTCGAGCGCGGCGTACGAATCCTCCGGCCGCACGACCTGCACCAGCTCCACCTTGTCGAACTGGTGGTTGCGGATCATGCCGCGCGTGTCCTTGCCGGCCGCGCCCGCCTCGGAACGGAAACACGGCGTGTGCGCCACCCATTTGAGCGGCAACGCTTCCGCGGGCACGATCTGCTCGCGCACCAGGTTGGTGAGGGGCACCTCGGCGGTCGGGATGAGGTAGAAAGCCGGCGCGCCGCGCACCGCGAACAGATCCGACTCGAATTTCGGCAGCTGTCCGGTGCCGGTGAGGGTCTGGCCGTGCACCAGGTACGGCACGTACACCTCGGTGTAGCCGTGCTCGCGCGTGTGCAGGTCCAGCATGAACTGCGCCAGCGCGCGGTGCAGCCGCGCCACCTGCCCGTGCATCACCACGAAGCGCGCGCCCGAGAGCCTCGAGGCGGCCTCGAAGTCGAGTCCCGCGAGGCGCTCGCCGAGGTCCACATGGTCGCGCGGCGCGAAGGAGAAGCTGCGCGGCTCGCCCCAGCGGCGCACCTCGGGGTTGGCGCCCTCGTCGTGTCCCTCGGGCACCGACTCATGCAGCAGGTTCGGAAGCCCGAGCTGCCACTGCTCCAGCTCGCCGTAGACTGCCAGGAGCGCCGCCTCCGCGGACGAGAGGCTCGCGGTGAGCGTCTCGGCTCTGGCGATCAGCGCGTGCACCTCCTCGCCGCGCCCCTTGGCCACGCCGACCGCCTTGGCGTTGGCGTTGCGCTCGGCGCGCAGCCGGTCCACCTCCACCTGCCACGGCTTGCGCTTCTCCTCCAGGGCCCTGAGCGCCGTCACATCGAGCGTGTAGCCGCGGCGCGCCAGATTGCGCGCCACGGCCTCCGGATCGGAGCGCAACAGCTTCGGATCGATCAAGCTTCAACCTTTCGCCGCGGTCCGGGCCCGCAGCCGCGCGAGCGCCTCGCCGATTTTCACTTCCAGGCCGCGCGCAACGGGGCGATAGTATCGCCGATCCGGCATCTCATCCGGCAGGTAGCGCTCCCCGGCGGCGAAGGCTTCGGGCTCGTCGTGCGCGTAACGGTAATCGCGCCCGAAGCCCAGGTTCTTCATCAGGCGCGTCGGCGCGTTGCGCAGCCGCAGCGGCACGTCCAGCGTGCCGAACTCGCCCACGTCCGCCATCGCCTCGCCCATGGCGACGTACAGGGCGTTGCTCTTGGGCGCGCAGGCGAGATACGCCACCGCCGTGGCGATGGCCAGCTCGCCTTCCGGGGTCCCGAGGCGCTCGTAGGCCTCCCAGCCATCCAGCGCCAGCGCGAGCGCGCGCGGATCGGCCAGTCCGACGTCCTCGACCGCCATGCGCGTGACCCGCCGCGCGATATAGCGCGGATCGCAGCCGCCGTCGAGCATCCGGCACAGCCAGTAGAGCGCCGCGTCCGGATCGGTGCCGCGCACCGCCTTGTGCAGCGCGGAGATCTGCCCGTAGAACTGATCACCGCCCTTGTCGAAGCGGCGCTGCCCGCCGGAGGCCACCTCCTGCGCCACGGCGAGGGTGAGCTGGCGCGCGGCGCCGCCGGCCTCGATCAGGCCGGCGGCCAGCTCCAGCATGTTGAGCGCCCGGCGCGCATCACCGTCGGCGGCACGGGCGATGAGATCGAGCGCCGCGGCTTCGGCCTGCAGCTGCTCCTTGCCCAGTCCGCGCTCCGAGTCCTGCAGCGCCGCCTGCAGCAGCCCGGTGAGGTCCTCCACCGACAGGGGGCGCAACACGTACACCCGTGCGCGCGACAGCAGCGCGCTGATGACTTCGAAGGACGGATTCTCGGTGGTCGCGCCCACGAAAGTGAGCGTGCCGTCCTCCAGGTACGGCAGGAAGGTATCCTGCTGCGCCTTGTTGAAACGGTGCACCTCGTCCAGGAACAGCAGTGTGGGTCGCCCGTCCTGGGCGCGCACGGCGCGCGCCGCCTCCACCGCGGCGCGGATATCCTTCACCCCGGCCATGACGGCAGACAGTGCGATGAACTGCGCGTTGGAGGCCCGGGCAATGAGCCGCGCGAGCGTGGTCTTGCCGGTGCCCGGCGGACCCCAGAAGATCAGCGAGTGCAGTGATCCGGTGGCGATGCCGGCGGACAGGGGCTTGCCGGGAGCCAGCAGGTGCTGCTGGCCGATGAACTCGCCCAGTGAGCGCGGGCGCATGCGGTCCGCGAGCGGTCGCAGCGGATCGTGCTCCCGCGGCTCGTGCGAGGCGCTCACTTGCGGGGAGCGCCGATCACATCGGCGCCCGCGGGCGGGGTGAAGCTCACCTCGGCCGGGGCCACCGGAGCATTGCGCTCGATTTTCTCGAAACTGATGGTCGCGGTCTGGCCGAGTTTGTCCTCGAGGATCATGCGTTTCAGCTCCCGGTGCGCGAAGCCGAACAGCGCGCTGCGGAAATCCGCCTCGGCGCCGCGCGGTTCCACCAGCACCCACTCGAGCCCCAGGCGCTGCCCGGCGGGCGTGATGCTGAAGCTCTCGTGCAGGTCCGCCACGCCCGCGAGCAACATGGCGGGGGTGGCCGAAAGAGCGGCGTCGACCGGCTTCACGGTCACCTGCTCGAGGTCGCGGTCGAGAAACCACAGGTTGGTTCCGTCGCAAACCATGAGCTGACCGGCGCTGCCGCCGTGGCCGGGGTCATCGCCGGCGGCCGCGCGCTGCGGGCGGATCTCCCAGCTGAACTTCCCCGGGCGCGCCACGATGAGCGTGCCGGTGGCGTGGCCGATTTCGCGGCCGTGCGCATCGACGAGCGTCTGCACAAAACGCGCCCGCAGTGTCCTGAGATCATCGAGATAAGCGTCGAGCGGGGTGGCGGCGGCGTGCGCCGCCGCGACACTCACCAGCGCCACAGCACAGGCGCGAGCAGCTGCGCCAGGCAATTCCTCACTCCTCCGGCGGCGCGCGCGCCAGCACATCGCGCGCGCCATTGGACTGCAGCGGGCCCACGAGGCCCGCCTGCTCCATGCCTTCCAGCAGCCGCGCGGCGCGGTTGTAGCCGATCTTCAGCCGCCGCTGCACGTACGATATCGAGGGCTTGCGCTCGGTCGTCACGATCCGCACCGCCTCGTCGTACAGCGGATCCTGCTCGGCATCATCCCCGCCATTGCCGCCCTCGCTCTCGTCCTCCTCCCCCGACAGTCCCGCGATCGGGCCTTTCGGTCCGGACAGCACTTCCTCGATGTAGTTCGGCGGCTGCGGCGTCTTCAGCGCATCCACCACGCGGTGCACTTCCTGGTCGGATACGAACGCACCGTGCACGCGGGTGGGGAGCGAGGTGCCCGGGGGCAGATACAGCATATCGCCGTGCCCGAGCAGCGTCTCCGCTCCCATCTGGTCGAGAATGGTGCGCGAGTCGACCCGCGCCGAAACCTGGAAGGCGATGCGGCAGGGGATATTCGCCTTGATGAGTCCGGTAATCACATCGACCGAGGGTCGCTGGGTCGCCAGCACCAGATGAATGCCCGATGCGCGCGCCTTCTGGGCCAGGCGCGTGATGAGCTCCTCCACTTTCTTGCCGACGATCATCATGAGGTCGGCGAACTCATCGATCACCACCACCACGTACGGCAGCGGCGTCAGGTCCAGGATCCGGGTCTGATCGATGCTCGGGTCGTTGGCGGCCCGCAGCAGCATCACCGGATCGCGGATCGGCCTGCCGACCTCGCTGGCATCCTTCACCCGCCGGTTGAAGCCGGCGATGTTGCGCACGCCGAGCGCCGCCATGAGCTGGTGGCGACGATCCATCTCGGCCACGCACCAGCGCAGCGCGTTGGCGGCCTGTTTCATGTCGGTCACGACCGGGGCCAGCAGATGCGGGATGCCCTCGTACACCGAGAGCTCGAGCATCTTCGGGTCGATCATGATGAGACGCACGTGCTCGGCGGTGGACTTGTAGAGCAGCGAGAGCACCATGGCGTTGAGCGCGACCGACTTGCCCGAGCCGGTGGTGCCCGCGATCAGCAGATGCGGCATGCGCGAGAGGTCGGCGACCACCGGCTGGCCGCCGATGTCCTTGCCGAGCGCGAGCGCGAGGGGCGAGTGCATCTCATCGTAGGCCCGCGAGCGGATGATCTCCCCGAGCGTGACCACCTCGCGCTTCTCGTTGGCGATCTCCAGCCCCATCACGCTCTTGCCCGGAATGACCTCCACCACGCGCACCGAGAGCACCGACAGCGCGCGCGCCAGGTCCTTGGCGAGCGCCGTGATCTGGCTCGCCTTCACGCCCGGCGCCGGGCGCAGCTCGAAGCGCGTGACCACCGGACCCGGTTGCACCGCCACCACCTCCGCCTCGATGGTGAAGTCCTTGAGCTTCATCTCCACCAGTCGCGACAGCGCCTCGAGCGCCTCGGCGGAATACAGCGGCTCGCGCGGCGGCGGATCGTCCAGCAGCTTCAGCGGCGGCAGCTCGCTCGCCTTCGGCGGATCGAACAGCGGTACCTGGCGCTCGCGCTCGACGCGCGCGCTCTTCTCCATCATCGGCAGCGGCGGCTCGATGCGCGGTGGCGCGCGCGTGGCGGATTTTCTCTGTTCGCTCTCCATCGCCTCCTTGCGCGCCTGGCGCCGCTCGCGCCCCTCGGCCACATCGCGCGCCGCGGTCCAGCGGCCGCGCAAGCGGCCGATAGCGGCCCAGGTGAGCGCGCCCAGGCGGTCCATGATGGTGAGCCAGGAGACCCCGAAGGCGAGTGACAGACCCGCCATCCAGGCGGCCAGCATCACCAGCGTGGCGCCGAGAAAATCCAGCCCCGCGACCAGGCCCCCGCCCACCACGCTCCCCACCACGCCGCCGGCCGTCTGCCGCAGCGCCCCGGGCTGCCAGTGCAGCGTCGTGAGCCCGCAGCTCGCCACCAGTACCAGCACGAACCCCGCGATGCGCACCAGGGTGTTGGCGCGCGAGACCCCTTGCGCCTTCATGCGACGCTGCAGGCCCCAGCAGGCCGCCGCCAGCACCAGCGGGAACAGGAATGCCGGGCGCCCGAAGAGAAAGAACAGCACGTCGGCGAGCCACGCGCCGATCACGCCGATACGGTTGCGCACCGGGGCGGAATTGCCGGTGAAGGAGAATCCGGGGTCATCGGGGCTGTAGGTGAGCAGCGCGATGAGCAGCACCAGCGCCACGATGCCCAGCGCGATGATGGCGCTCTCGCGCAGGCCGCGGGTCACGGCCGACGTGTAGCGCGCAGCCGCGCGTGCCGACGCAGAGTTTTCAGCCAATCCCATGATTCTCCGTCTTAAGATAGACGGCTGCCATTATAGGGCTTGGTACCATGCAGTGAATCAAATCGGGAGCCCCATGACGACCACCCGGCACGCTCGCCTGATCATCCTGGGCTCGGGACCTGCGGGCTACAGCGCCGCGGTCTATGCCGCGCGCGCCAATCGCGCGCCGCTGCTGATCAGCGGCGTGGAGCAGGGCGGACAGCTCATGACCACCACCGACGTCGACAACTGGCCGGGCGATGTCGAGGGTCTGCAGGGCCCGGCGCTCATGGAGCGCATGCGACGCCACGCCGAGCGCTTCGCCACCGAGATCGTGAACGACCACGTGCAGGCGGTGGACCTCGGCGTGCGCCCCTTCAGGCTCACCGGCGACGCCGGCAGTTACAGCTGCGATGCGCTGATCATCGCCACCGGTGCGACGGCTCGCTACCTGGGGCTGCCCTCGGAGGAGCGCTTCCGTGGCCGCGGCGTCTCGGCGTGCGCCACCTGCGACGGCTTCTTCTTTCGCAACCAGCGCGTGGCGGTGGTGGGCGGCGGCAACACCGCGGTCGAGGAGACGCTGTACCTGGCGCACATCGCGCAGCACGTCACGCTCGTGCACCGGCGCGACAAGCTGCGTGCGGAAAAGATCCTGCAGGAGCGGTTGTTTCGCGAAGTGAGCGCCGGCAAGGTGTCGGTGATCTGGAACCACACGGTCGATGAAGTGCTGGGCGACGAGCATGGCGTGAACGGCGTGCGCCTGCGCCCGCTCCCCGGTGGCGCAGCACAGGGACTCGCCGTGAGCGGCCTGTTCGTCGCCATCGGCCACACCCCCAACACGGCCCTGTTCGAGGGACAGCTCGCCATGCGCGCCGGCTACCTCACCGTGCGCAGCGGGCTCGATGGCGAGGCCACCGCCACCAGTGTGCCGGGAGTGTTTGCGGCCGGGGACGTCGCCGACCACGTGTACCGCCAGGCCGTCACCTCGGCGGGCGCCGGCTGCATGGCGGCGCTCGATGCGGACCGCTATCTCGAGAGCCTCGACGCGCCGGCGCACGGCTAGAGCGAGCGACTGCCATGCCCACCGACAAGGCCGAATTCCTGCGCAGCATCCACGAGCTCGAGCCGCAGCAGTGGAATGCGCTGGGCGCGCAGCGCAATCCCTTCACACGCCACGAGTTCCTGGCGGCGCTCGAGCGCACGCAGTGCATCGGTCCGGGCAGCGGCTGGGAGCCGCGCTACCTCGCACTGCACGATGAGCGGGGGCTGGCGGCGGCGGCGGCGGCGTTCCTCAAGACGCATTCGTTCGGTGAGTTCGTGTTCGACTTT
>Ga0209027_1000140_pt1 | contig 21742 bp, 25 predicted proteins | sample GraSoi013_1_20cm_3_FD_185821 | JGI IMG/M metagenome (GOLD analysis project Ga0209027, IMG submission 185821) | Grasslands soil microbial communities from the Angelo Coastal Reserve, California, USA - Sample 09_27_2013_1_20cm (SPAdes) (version 2) | ecosystem: Environmental > Terrestrial > Soil >...
TCCGGAGCTTCTCAAGACTTATCAGAAGCTTGGCATCTCGCTCAACGAACAGAAAATGCTCGCCGGTGTCGCGGTCGATGCGATCTTCGACAGCGTCTCCGTCGGCACGACGATGAAAGAGGAGCTCGGGAAGCTCGGCATCATCTTTTGCTCCTTCGGCGAGGCGGTTCAGAATCATCCCGATCTCGTCGAGAAATACCTGGGCACGGTGGTCCCGCACAGCGACAACTTCTATGCTGCTCTGAATGCGGCAGTGTTCAGCGACGGATCCTTCGCTTATGTGCCGCCGGGCGTGAAGTGCCCGATGGAGCTGTCGACCTATTTCCGAATTAACAGCAGAAACACCGGACAGTTCGAGCGCACGCTGATCATCGCCGACGAAGGGGCATCGGTCAGCTATCTCGAAGGCTGCACTGCGCCAAAACGCGACGAAAATCAGCTGCACGCAGCGGTCGTAGAGCTGATTGCGCTGGACAACGCGACGGTCAAGTACTCAACCGTGCAGAACTGGTATTCGGGCGACTCGGAGGGCAAAGGCGGGATCTACAACTTCGTCACCAAGCGCGGGAAAGCCGCCGGTGTGAACTCGAAGATCTCGTGGACGCAGGTCGAGACTGGCTCGGCGATTACCTGGAAGTATCCGAGCGTGATTTTGCAGGGCGACAACTCGGTCGGCGAGTTCTACTCGGTGGCGGTTGTCAACCGCAAGCAACAGGCGGATACCGGCACCAAGATGATCCACATCGGCAAGAACACGAAGTCGACGATCGTCTCGAAAGGAATATCCGCGGGCGAGGGAAACAACAGCTATCGCGGGCTGGTTCGGGTTCTGCCGAAGGCGACCGGCGCGCGGAACTACACGCAGTGCGACTCGATGTTGATCGGCAACAAGTGCGGTGCGCATACATTCCCGTACATCGAGGTGCAGAACAATTCAGCGACGCTCGAGCATGAAGCGTCAACTTCCAAGATCGGTGAGGATCAGATCTTTTACCTGAAGCAGCGCGGACTCAGCGCGGAGCACGCGGTGTCGATGATCGTGAGCGGCTTCTGTAGAGAAGTATTCAAGGAGCTGCCAATGGAGTTCGCGGTGGAGGCGCAGCAGTTGCTTGGCATCACCCTGGAAGGAAGCGTCGGTTAAGATCAAGGCAACTCCGCCATCTCTGGCTCATGCTGCTCAGAAATCTCCGGGAAAGAATCACTGCCGCATGGAGCTGGCTCCGCTCGGGTCCGCGCACGCCGGGTTATCCGTTCACGGCAAACTGGACGCTTTTCAGTCAGGCGGTTTACGCAATACAGACAACATTCAATCAATGGTTTCGTGCTCGAGATAAATGATCTTCACGCCGGTATCGGTGATCGAGAGATCCTTCGTGGAATTACTCTCAGAGTAAATGCCGGAGAAGTGCATGCGGTAATGGGGCCGAATGGCTCCGGAAAATCGACGCTCGCACAGGTTCTGGCCGGCAATCCGTCGTATGAAGTCACGCGTGGCACTGTGTCGTACAACGGTCAGAATCTGCTGGAGCTGGATCCTGAAGTCCGCGCGCAGAACGGAATCTTTCTCGCCTTCCAGTATCCGGTCGAGATTCCCGGCGTCTCCAACGCCTACTTCCTGCGCAGCGCGTATAACGAGATTCGCAAGGCAAACGGCCAGGAAGAGGTCGATCCTCTGGAGTTTCTGGATCTGGTACAGGACAGACTCAAGCTTGTCGACATGGACGAGTCGATGCTCTCGCGCTCCGTGAACCAGGGATTCTCGGGTGGAGAGAAAAAGCGGAATGAGATCTTTCAGCTGGCGGTTCTTCAGCCGCGACTGGCAATCCTGGATGAGACTGACTCAGGGCTGGACATCGACGCGCTGCGCATTGTCGCGCAGGGCGTCAACAAGCTGCGCTCTCCGGAGAATGCGACGATCGTCGTCACGCACTACCAGCGTTTGCTGAACCACATCATTCCTGATTTCGTGCACGTTCTCGCGAACGGCCGGATCGTGAAGTCGGGTGGCAAGGAGCTGGCGCTCGAGCTCGAGGAGAAAGGCTACGACTGGACCCAGAGCTCGTCGAACGTTGCCACAGGAGCAATTGCTTGATCGAGACGGTGACCGCAGCTCCTCGTGAAAGCGCGAAGACCGGTAGCGCATCTCCAAAGCAAGAGACTCCGCTGACGACGCGTGCGGCAGGCTCGATTGACGTCTATCGCGGTGACTACGAGAAGCTGGCGAGCGGACCTGACTGGCTGCAAACACTGCGCACGCAGGGAATGGCGCGCTTCGAGGCGCTGGGTTTTCCGTCGACGAAGAACGAAGATTGGCACTTCACCAGTGTGGCGCCAATCGCTGAGCGAAGCTTCGTTCTCGCATCAGTCGGCGACGCGCAGGAAACGAACGAGCGGCGCGGTGCCTCGCGACGCAAGGGCGACGCGACGAATGCCGCGGGAATCACGCCTGCGCATCTCGAGAGATTCAAGTTCGGCGAAGGTGACTGGCATACGCTGGTCTTCGTCAACGGCGTTTTCTCCGAGGATCTTTCGTCCTTTGCGGGTTTGGGTGCCGGTGTTCGGGTCTCGAGTCTCGCACGCGCCGTCACGTCTGGATCGGAAGTCGTGCAGCGCAGCCTCGGCAAGATCGCGAAATTCGAGCAACACACCTTCACTGCGCTCAACACCGCGTTCATCAGCGATGGCGCGTTCATCGAGCTGCAGCCCGGCACCGCCGTGGAGCAGCCGATCCATTTGCTGTTCGTGTCGGACGGTAATGGCGTGTCGCATCCACGCAATCTCGTTGTCGCCGGCCGTCATTCCCGCGCCGTCCTGATCGAGAGCTACGTATCAGTGCGCGACAGCGAGTATTTCACCAACGCGGTGACTGAGATCGCAGTCGGCGACGGCGCCCACATCGATCACTACAAGATTCAGCGTGAAAGCGAGTCTGCGTTCCACGTTGGAACGGTGCAGGCGCGTGAGGCACGCGACAGTCAGCTGCACTCGTTTTCGTTCGCCACGGGCGGATCGCTCGCTCGCACCAACATATACACCTCGCTCGACGGCGATGGGGCGACGTGCACGCTCAACGGGCTCTACCTCACCGACGGCACGCAGCATATCGACAATCAAACGAGCATCGAGCACATCGCGCCGAATTGCCCGAGCCACGAAGTCTACAAGGGCGTACTCGACGGTCGTTCACACGGGGTGTTCAACGGCAAAGTCTACGTTCACCCCGAAGCGCAGAAGACCGATGGTAAACAGAGCAACAACAATCTTCTGCTCTCCCCCAGTGCCCGCGTCGACACCAAACCGCAACTGGAGATTTTCGCCGACGATGTGAAGTGCACGCACGGAGCGACGGTGGGTCGGCTCGACGAGCTCGCGATGTTCTATCTGAATAGCCGCGGCATCGGACCGGAGACTGCGCGCATGTTGCTGACGTACGCATTTGCGGCAGATGTGCTGGAGACTATTGAGCTCGAACCGCTCAAGAAAGAGCTTGAGAAGATGGTGCTGGCGCGGTTCACGGACTCGCGCGCTTAGTCGATTCGAAGCAAAGGCGGCCAACTACCTCGCTAGGCGCTCACAGCAGCACGCTCACCGCTAAGCGCTGCAAGACACCAGACGGATCGCGACGATGCTGGGGAAAAGCGAGTTGTGGATCGGAATGCGAGGGAGGGCCGTCCCGTCGCCTGCAGCGGACAGCTAACAGCGTGCTGCTATCAGCGCCCAGCGAGGTAGTTCGCTTCTAAAGTCCTCAGTCCGCAGTTCTTTATCTGCCTAGCAGGTACAGTATCACCACAATCACCGCAATCGCGCCGATAATTATGTTGGTCGGAACCCGCCGCGGCGAATCGGGATCGAGATCGCTCGCCAGGATCGGGTGCTTGATGGTGTTGCGGCGCGTGCTGATGTCTTTCTCGCGCTTCGTTGCCGTCGCTGGCTCGATCACCGCGACGCCGAGTGGCAGTCGTTTGGTTGTGAAAGTCAGAATCGCTGAGCCAACTTCGACCTTGTCGCCTTCAGCCAGCGAGCGGGGCTCCGCGAGAATGCCGCCGTTAACGAGTGTCGGATTGACGCCGCACGGATGCAGGACGAATTTGCCGTCCTCGAACCGCAGCTCGGCGTGGTTGCGTGACACCGCCGGCTCACGAATCAGGACATGGCTGGCCGCGTCGCGTCCAATCGTCAGCAAAGAGTTCCTGACCGGGTAGGCGCGGCGCTCGAATTCGTATATGAGGTGGGCGCTGTCGTCGCCCGGTGCCTGTAGCGGCATTGCAGCCATTCGATCTCCGTGTTTCTAAAGACGAATGAGCTACTGATGAGGCTACATTAAGGCGCTATAACGGCGTTCTAACCCCCAAGGGGGGCTCGTAGGCGAAGCCTTGGACGCGTATTATACCGCCTAACCACAAACTCAATACCCCGGAGGGGGCATGGCGACAAAACTCGAAAAAACCCTGAAGCGCGAGATCGACATCGATGGGAAGCCCTACATGGTCGCAATCTCGCCCGAGGGAGTTAAAGTCACCCAGAAGGGGTTCCGAAGAGGTCCCGAGCTGACCTGGCGTTCGATCATCAGCGGCGAGGCCGAGATGAATCAGCAGCTCAAATCATCTGTCTCGTCGACCGGGGGTGACTCCGGGGAGTAAATCCTCAGGGGTTGTTATGAGGCGTGTTCATTCCGGGCATGCTGTCAGCCATCTGCAGATTGAGATTGCTTTGCACATCTGAGAGATGCTCCTGGATGACCACCCAGCGACCCGCGCGCTTCTGAAATACAGCTGTCCACGCCCCACCGATGACGTGATTCATTCCCGTCGGTGTCAGATGCGGGACGCGATATGTGCTCGTCATCACCGCAGCGTCGGGGGCGAGCACATCGACGTTCATTGACGTCCATTCCCACTTGGGATTCTTCATGTTCTGGCCGACATAGGTCCAGAACGCTTTGATACCCTGCTCGAGCTGTGGTCGCGTGGTCGTGATCACGCCACCACTCGCCGATATCACCCGCCCGCTGTCCGGATAGAGACTCATCAGGCTCTTAACGGGATCGGGTCTGGATAAGTCATACGCATTGACGACCAGCCCCTTGAGCGAGTCGGCGATTGCTTTTTGTTCACCGGCAGTCATGTCCGCCGCTGTTCGCTGCTGGCAGGCGATCAGTCCCGCAAGAGCGAGCACTGAAAGGAGCGCGGATCTCATCGCGGCGAATCTAGTACTGCGTCTCACTTCGGAGACAACCCGTGTCCATTGCGGGTGACACGCGATCGAAAAATCCGTGGTTAATCCCTCAAAACGCGAGTCAATCATAGGCGCTGGGGTTGCCTTTATAGATGGCACCGGCGCGAATCATATGTTTTTCGCCGGTGTATACGACTCGTCAGAGTTATACCCAGTTGTTGGGAAGGAGTTTTTATGAGAAAGACTTATCTGTTGCTTGCCGGAGCTGCTGTTCTCGCTGCTTGCAGTGCCGATAGGAAGACAGCGATCAACGATGATCTCAAGAAGGACCTCGAGCTCGCCTCGTCGTCCGACGGGATCACCCTTGCAAACAGCTCTCCGAACGCGGGTCAACAGGTAGTCTCGGCGATCGAGCGGACAACTCCGCCGGCCAAACAGCAGACTCCTTCGAACCGCGTCAGAAACCACAAGCCGACTCCGAAGTCTCCGCCTCAAGTGGTGAGGGCGAAGGCGCCTGCGACTGTCGCGCAGAATGAGCAGCAGTCAGTCTCTCCAGCGCCGGTTGATCCGACTCCGGTATCGCCGCGTCCGCAACCTGTCGCGGTATCCTATCCGAGCGGTGCGTCGTCTGGTGGTGACGATGGACGCGTGAGCAGTGGTGGTTCGTCTGCTGGCGCTATCCTCGGCACGATCCTCGGCGCGGTGATTCGTGGTGGTGTTGTCGGCGATGTCGATAACTGCGATCCTCGCACTGATGGTCGGCGCAGAAGCGGTGGAATCCTGATCAACAATCGGATCCCCCCGTTCCCAGGCTCGGGCCGGATCGGTGGTGTCGTTAGATCCGGTGGAAATCCAACTGGCCGCATCCGCTTCTAACTCCTAAAGCGTAAAAAGGGATGCGGTCTGTGATGAGATCGCATCCCTTTTTAGTTCCCAGAGACGACTATGATGAAGACAACTTTCACGAGGATCGCAGCTCCAGTCCTCTTCGGTGTTACCCTGGCACTCGGCGCCTGCAAGCAGGGCGATAAGCCCGAGGACGCGCTCGCGCAGGACACTTCACTCGCTCACGATCTCCAGTTGGCGAATGCGGACACTGCTGCGCAGCCGCAGCTCCAGGACGTTCCAGCCACAGTCGTGCCGGCCGAAGCTCCGGTGACTCGAGCTCCGCGTGTTGCGAAGCGTCAGACTCCCGGCGAGATCCTGACTCCGAGCAGACGTCGTGTTGCAACTAATCCGACCACCCAGCCAGAGAACACTCCGGTCACCACGACGAATGGCAACACCGTGACTGAGAACACGACCGGCGGTTCAAAGGAAGGCGCTGTCGGTACGATTGCCAGCGGCTCCGAGATCTCGTTCTTCTCCGGTCAGCGCGTTTGCACCAATACCTATCAGGTTGGTGACCGCTTCACGGCGAGCGTCGCGGAATCGGTGCAGGGATCGAATGGCGTCGCAATTCCCGCCGGCGCGACGGCAGTGATCGAGGTCACTGGTCTCAAGCGCAGCGAGAACGCTAATGACAACATCGCGATGGAATTCGCGGTGAAGTCGATTGCATTCAACGGAAAGACTTATGAAGTGAACTCTACCGTCACGACGGCGCAGGTCGAGAAGGTGCGCAACGGCGACGCGAGCAACGACGCCAAGAAGGTCGCGACAGGCGCAGTCATCGGTGCTATCGCAGGCCAGATCTTCGGTCACAAGACTAAGTCGACCGTGATCGGCGCTGCGGGCGGTGCTGCTGCTGGCGCGATCGTCGCTGGTGCCACCGGCAAGTATGACGGCTGCGTTCCCAACGGTGGTCGCATCGCGATCAAGTTGAACCAGGCGATGGTGGTGCAGCAGTCCGTCTGAAGTCAGCCCGGACTTTAAAAGGAAAGCGCGCTCGACTGAGCGCGCTTTTTTTTTGGCTCGGGGCTGCAGGCTTAGAGCTGCCAGCAGCGGGCTGGTAATTTTTCTTTGCAGTTAAGACCCGTAATTCTGCGCGATGCGTCTCCCGTAGTACATCCCAACGCCGGTGCCGATCATGCTGACGATGAAAGCAGTCGTAAATCCGACTTTCGCGCCGACGAACCAGCCGGCGTAGCCACCGACCGTGGCGCCGATGAACGAAAAGAGTTTTCCCATGGTAGATGGACGACTGCGGTCAGCGGCCGCCACCAGCGCGGAGCTGTCCTCAGGCTGTCGCCCCATCCTCGCTGTAGATCGCCGCTCCGGCCCAGGAGGCAATCGAGAAACTCACCAGCCACACGACTGCGAACGTCCACCACAATCCGTTCGACATCATTCCCATCTGTCGATAGCCGGCATTGAAGATCAAGCCGAGCAGCCAGAATAACAACGCGACGTAGATCGCAGTGCGCGGGCCGGGGCCGAAACGCGGGCGAACCGCCGCATACGTGAAGACGAGAGCGATTCCCAATACCAGATCCATGATCACGTAACTGATGACCGCGTTTCCTGCCATCATCTGATCGGAAAGGCCGGGCTTGAACGCCTCGGTTTCCGCTCTCATTCGCGCCCCGAGCGCATAGTTCGTGATGAAGTCGACGACGTTGAGGATGATACCACCAACGATTCCGCCGACTACGACCTTCTTGATGTTCATGGCCATTGACACTCCGCGGTTTGAGAGGTCGAATCTTCTGGAGCCTGTATATATTGAATACAGACAGGGGTGCCGCGCGATGTTCAGCTGCCGGGTAAGGCAGCGACGCGAGGCTGAGAAAGTCCCTCAGAACCTGATCCGGTTAGTACCGGCGTAGGGAGTCGAACGATGGAATCCGCAGCAACCGCGCAGGCGCCGATTGCGTCTGCGTCAGACGGCGCGACCAGGCAAACCGGCGGCCGCCAGTCGCTTGGATCGCCCGCGCAAACCCAGACGTATTTTGCGCGCCGCGGCGAGATCACCGATGCCATGCGATTCGTCGCCGAGCGAGAAGAGCTGGCGCCAGAACTTGTTCGCGACGAGATCGCGATCGGCAGGCTGATCATCCCGGCCAACGTCTACCATCTCGCCGGCCGACTCGAGCCGATGGCGATCGGGAAAGTGGCGCGCGTGAAGATCAACGCCAATATCGGCAATTCACAGGTCTCATCAGATGTAAAAGGCGAGATTGAGAAACTGGGCATCGCGATCAAGTACGGCGCGGACACAGTGATGGATCTCTCCACCGGCGGAAACATCGATGGGATCCGACGCGCGATCATCGCGCATTCGCCTGTACCGATCGGGACGGTTCCGATTTATCAGGCGGTACAGGGCGGGCCGGATGGCAAGTGGGACAAACAGCTCGAAGAGCTTACGGCCAACGATCTCCTCGACATGATCGAGCACCAGGCGAAGCAGGGCGTCGATTACATGACGCTGCATGCCGGGATCCTGATCGAGCATCTGCCGCTGGTGCACGGGCGCATCACTGGTATCGTCAGCCGCGGTGGATCGCTGCACGCCGTCTGGATGATGGCGCATCGCAAACAGAATCCGCTGTACGAGCGCTTCGACGACATCCTCGAGATCCTCCGCTACTACGACGTTACCATCTCACTTGGCGACTCGCTGCGTCCGGGTTGTATCGCTGACGCCAGCGATCGCGCGCAATTCGCGGAGCTCGACACCCTCGGCGAGCTGACGCGTCGCGCGTGGAAGCGCGAAGTACAAGTGATGGTGGAAGGTCCGGGGCACATCCCGATGCACCAGATCGAGATGAACGTAAAACGAATGAAGGAAGTCTGTAATGAAGCTCCGTTCTACACGCTTGGCCCGCTCGTGACGGACATCTCGCCTGGCTACGATCATATCTCCAGTGCAATCGGCGCAGCGATGATCGGCTGGTACGGTTCTGACATGCTGTGCTATGTGACGCCGAAGGAGCATCTGGGTTTGCCGAACTCCGAAGATGTTCGTGAAGGTGTCATCGCTTACAAGATTGCCGCGCACGCCGCCGACGTTGCGCGCGGCCGCAAGGGTGCGCGCGATCGTGACGATGCGCTTTCAAGAGCGCGCTATGCGTTCGACTGGAAGGAGCAATTCCGACTCAGTCTGGATCCGGAGCGCGCACAGGAGTATCACGACGAGACATTGCCGGCGGAATATTTCAAGAGCGCGGAGTTCTGCGCGATGTGTGGTCCCAAGTTCTGCTCAATGCATCACTCACGCACGATCGAGGAAGGTATTGCGCAGCTGGCGCGCGAGGTCGAAGAACGCGGTACAGTCGTAACGAGCGCTTGATACTGCGGGCGGCGCTCGTCTCGGTCGTGGCAGTCGCGGACTGCGTGAATCTGCGCGGTCCGAGCGATGCGACGTCCACCAGGAAGCTGCCGCCCGCGGTCGTGAGCACTCCTGACAACACAGTGGTGGTGCGCCCTGACCTGCGCCCAATGCTGGCGGCCGATTCGGCGTACTTCCGCATGCATCCGCTGATGGTGCCCGTCGAGGGTATATCGCCGAGTGATTTGCGTGACACGTTTCACGAAGCGAGAAGCGGCGGTCGCATCCACATGGCGACCGACATCATGGCGATGCGTGGAACACCGGTTCTGGCAGCAGCGCCTGGCCGTATCATCAAGCTGGCGAACAGTGGCGCCGGAGGCATTACGATTTACATCGCCGACGTCAGTGGTCGCTACGTTCACTATTACGCGCACCTGATGGGATACGCACCCAATGTGAAGGAAGGACTGGCGGTTGAAGAGGGCGATGTGATCGGATTCGTCGGGACGACCGGAAATGCAACGCCCGATGCGCCACATCTCCATTTCCAGGTGATGCGCAGCGACGCCAATTACTGGAACGGCACGCCGATTGACGTGCGTGGGTTCATGACCAAGCCGGGCAGGATGCATCCGTGAAGGGACGCGAGCGCGCCGAGTTGCGCGCGGAAGCACATCATTTGGATCCGACAGTGCACGTCGGCCACCAGGGGCTTACACCAACAGTGATCGGGTCCCTCGACGACGCGCTTCGTACGCGTGAGCTGGTCAAGATAAAGCTCGGTCATCAGGCGGATATCGAACCGAAAGAGGTCGCCAACTCCCTCGCCCTCGCGACGAACGCGGCGGTGGTGCAAGTGATCGGGCGAACGGCAACGTTGTTCCGTGAGAATCCCGACATTCAAAAGAAACACGGCGATCTACCCCCTTGGCGGAGATAGGCGATGGGCGCAGCAGCGGTCGCAGCCATTCTGAGAAGGCGCGAGCAGGACGTTATAGATGATTTTCGCGCTGCGGGCGCGACGTCGCCCGATCGCGCGCAATCATACACCGCGATCGGGCTGGGCGATTCGCTGGCGATCAAGAGACTCAGAAATCGCGCCGTGATTCGGGAGGCGGCGCCTAATATGTATTATCTGGACGAGGAAGTCTGGTCGGCGGTGGTCAGAACGAGGCGTCGTCTAGTCATCACCCTCCTGTCGGTCTTTGCGCTGATGGCACTCGGCGCTCTGCTCGGCATCATCAAGTGGTAGGCTCAAAAACGCAATGTGTTTCAGAGCGCTGGCAATGAGTCCATCTGTTGCGATTCGACCCGCTGACTCTATTTTTCGCACTGGAATCGTCGGCGCGCTCGAGATGGTAGCCAGCGCCGCAAATCGGACATGAAATGCCTTACGTCATAACCGAAGCGTGCAAAAACACAAAGGACCGCGCGTGTGTCGACGTGTGTCCGGTGGACTGCATCTACGAAGGGCCTGATCAGCTTTTCATTCACCCCGACGAGTGCATCGATTGCGGCGCCTGTGAGCCAGAGTGTCCCGTCACAGCGATCTTTCCGGAAGAGGATGTACCGGCGAACATGAAGGAGTACATCCAAATCAATCGCGACGTCTTCAAATCCCAGACTCCGCCGGGACGGCCGAACAGGTAGCACGCCCGATTGTCTGGCGCAGCGTGCTCGGTCCTCTATATCTGACTCATGACCCCACCAATCGTTCCCGGAAAAAACGGACTGTCGACGGTATTGCTGTCCCACTCGTCGGGCAGCTCCGCTGACATCTATCTGAACGGCGCTCACGTCACTTCGTGGATTCCCGCCGGCGGAAAAGAAATACTGTTCATGGGGAAAACGGCGACGTTTGCGCCGGGGGATCCCATACGGGGCGGAATTCCGGTGGTCTGGCCGCAGTTTGCCAATCTGGGCGGGCTGCCGCAGCACGGCTTCGCTCGCAAAAGCGAATGGCAGCTGATGGAGACACCCGAAAGCGACGACCAATCGTCCGTCAAGCTGCAGCTGACAGACGACCACCGCACGCGCGAGCTGTGGCCGTACCACTTCCGCACCGAGCTCACGGTGTCGATCGACGAAAAATCGTTGACCGTCCAGCTGGAGGCGTTCAACACGGGCGACGAGCTTTTCTCGTTCACCGCCGCTCTTCATACCTACATCGCCATCGCTGACATTCGCGAAACGGCAATTCGCGGGTTGACCGGCAGGTGGTATCTCGACAAGACGCAGGGCGGCAACGAAACGAAAGATGAAGCGAAAAAGCTCGTGATCTCGGACGAGACAGACCGTGTCTACTTGAAAGCGCCGAAGAAGATCGAGATCGAGGATCGCGGCAATGATCGCCGCGTCGAGATACGCGCCACGGGATTCAAGGACGCCGTCGTCTGGAATCCGTGGGCAGAGAAAGTGACCGGGTTCATCGGCCTCGACAGCGAGGATTACCTTCGCATGGTGTGCGTGGAGGCTGCACAGATCGGATCTCCGGTGGAGCTCAAGCCCGCCACGTCCTGGAGCGGTGCGCAGACGCTGGCGATCGTGTAGTGCCTGCGATCTTCCGCAGGTCGAACTACACCTGGCAGTGCGATAAGTGCGGAGTGTTCTTCAGCGCGGGAAGTGGCGGAGTTTGCGCAAACTGCAAACGAGCGCTCTGCAATAACGATCTTTACGGATCGTTTTTCGACAGGCTCAAAGCGCGATTCTCTGGCGAGCGGCCAATTTGCCTGGAGTGTCGCTCGCTCAGAACGTCTTGATGAAGCCGGCCGCGCCCGCCTGGATCCGCAACTTCGACTTGATCCAAAACGCCAATAGCAGCACGGCGTACTGGAGGAAGGTGCTGATCTCGCTTCGAACCGCTTCTCCCCAATGGTACTCGGCGGAAAGCTGAGCGTCTTTGGGAGGGCGAGGAATCCAGCGAGGAGTGCAGTTCTTGTATTCGAGATAGTCGCGACCGAAAATCGACTCCAGCACTCCTTCCTCGTAGCGAACGATCAGCTCGTACTCGAGGGCGAAGAGTAAAATCGCGAACGGCAGGAACCAGAGTACACCGGAGATGGTGACGAACCCCATCCACGCCAGAAAGTTGCCGATATAGAGCGGGTTTCTGACCCACGCGAAAATTCCGTAGGTGACCAGTCGCTGCACGTTCCGCGAGCGACGTCTCGTCACCGTGCCAGCGGCAGCAACGCCTGCGAGACGAATGAGCTCGCCGATCGCGATCAGCATGAGCCCGATCTCCCATCGGAATGGCGATGTCGATCCGGGGAAAACCAGCGGGATTCCAAGAAAGAGCAGCGGGAGCCACCCCCGCTGACGAAAGAGTATGGCGCCGACTCGCGCCGCCGGAGACAGCTCACTCGCGCTAAGGATGGGTCGTGGTTCGCTTGGCTGGGTCACGGCAGGAATGCTGGGATACTCGTGGATCACTGCGCGTTGGTTGCCGCCGGCTCCTCCCACGGCGCAAAGAGAGTACGCCACTGATCTGGCACCGGAATCGGTTTCCCGTCGGGTGAGACTGTGACGTAGACAATGGATGCGTCGCAGACAGCCTGGCTTCTCTGATTATGTACGAGCTGGCGCACGATGAAGCTGGTGTTGCCTACCGACACCAGTCCGGTACGAATACTGAGGTCGTCGCCAGGGAAGATCTGACCCGTGTACGATGCTTCAACCTTGCGCACAACTGCCCACAGACTCGTGCGCATGTATTCGGCGTACGACATGTGGCGTTCCAGCGCCGACCATCTAGCGCGCTCAAGGAGCGTAAGCAGGTGAGCGTGATTGACGTGACCGACGGAGTCACAATCACTGGGATAGACGTGGACCTTGAAGTCAGCTGGCATCGGTTAAAGACTCGGGTGGCTTCAGCGTGGAAAATTAACCTGGCCTCGCGCTGTACAGTCCTTTTTGCGCCAGTTGCCTGTACAGGTTCGGCACCATTCACGCAATAGATTTCGCTGATGCGCGCTGCGAACACCAACAATGCACTCTACCTCGACAAGTCGAGCGATGTCGAACGCTTTCTCAGTGACATCTCCGAGGTCCGCGAGCTGGCTCTCGACACGGAGGGTGCGAGTTTCCACCGCTTTCTCGATCGCATTTATCTGCTGCAGCTATCGACGCGCGATCGCAATGCGATCATCGATCCGCTGCCGATCGGCTCGCCGGCTAGGCTCGGCGCACTGCTGGAGGACAACAACGTCGAAGTCGTTTTCCATGACGCAGACTACGATCTGCGCCTGCTCCATCAGGACTACGGCTGGCACGTCACCAACATCTTCGACACGCGAGTGGCCGCCCAGCTACTCGGAATCAAATCGTTTGGCCTCGCTGCTCTGCTCGAGCAGTTCTTTGACGTAAAGCTTGACAAGAAGCATCAGCGAGCCGATTGGTCGATGCGTCCGCTTCCGGCAGACATGCTGGAGTACGCGGTGCAGGATACGCGGTTTCTGCTGCCGCTGCGCGATCACATGAAAGGCGAGCTAGACCGTCGCGGACGCTGGCCCTGGGCGCAGGAAGAGTTTGCGCGTCTCGAGGGCACGCGCTGGGAGACGGAGACCGAAATGGAAGGATTCCTCCGGATGAAGGGCGCGCGTGATCTGACTCGTCGAGAACTGGCAGTGCTGCGCGAAGTTTCCAATTGGCGCGACAAGGTGGCCGAGCAGATGGATCGCGCGACGTTTCGAGTGATGGGGAACGAAGTGCTCTTTGAGCTGGCCCGGCTCGCTCCGCGAAACGTCACCGAGCTCTCGCCGATCAAGGGCATGCCAAAAGGGATGATCGAGCGTGGCGGTGCGGACCTGATCGCTGCGATTCGCCGTGGCCTCGAAGTACCGGAGGCAACGCTACCAAAGTTTCCGCGAGGTCAGCGCTGGAACAAGGATCGTGATTTTGACGACCGGGTCGCGCGGCTAAAAGCGATTCGCGACGCTGCCGCCGCTCGCTTGGAGTTGGACCCGGGTGTACTCTGCTCGCGTGAACGCCTCGAGAACGTTGCACGTAGTGGCGCGAAGACGCTCGAGGAGCTGGAGAAGGTGCCCGACCTGCGGCGGTGGCAAATCGAGGAGATGGGCGAAGACTTTTTAAGGGCCCTGCGCCCAGTCGCGTAGCAAGTGCCTCATCAATCCTCGGGCCTCGTGAACACGAACCGCTGACTTGTTCGCGTGCTAACCGGGCAATCTCCGAGACGTGCGGGATGGTAGCGGGTGCGCTGGAGCGCGTTGAGGACGGAAGAAACGAATTCACTGTACGTCGCCCGGACCAGCTCCATAGACTCCGGTGCAATTCGACCTTCCGTATCGATCGTGAAGGCGATCTTCACGCTGTCACCAACACCAGCGAGACGCGCATTGAACGGATAGCGTGGCTCGATTCCGGACGCCGGCATCGTCGCATACCTGAACGGAACTGCGTAGTGCGGGACTTTTGCGCGAAAGACATGTCGGAACTCGGGGACTGTGTCCGGATTCTCATCCGTCTCCAGCCGAATGATCAGTGGCAACGAATCCTCGCTCGAAGTGGGTGCCATTTTTTCCTTGCCCATCGCATCGAGTGTGGCGAGAACGCTGTCGGCCAAAGCGGGGGTCAACGTGGCGTCTATTACCTCGATTCCTGAGAGCCTGCCATCCAAATGAGCGGTGGCGTAGGCGATGGTGGCGAGATCCAGATAGCCGCCGTAGCAGCGCAGACCGATTGAGTCGCATGGACTCGCTCCCAATACGACGCTGAGTGGAAGCTTGGCAGCCACCCTGAATCGCCGCCGAAATTCCTGAGCGAAGAAACCCTCGAAGTCACGCGGAAGCTTTTGCGCCGTGTCCTGTGAGGTCACGCTCAACTTCACCACTCGCCACACCGAGTCAGCGGCGTGTAGCGTGTCGAGACACCCAGCGTTCGCGCCCGATGGCGAGGGCAGTCGTTTGCTGTGTCCGGGATTGATTGCGCACGCTGCGACAATGAACGCGCATGCGATTTTGAGAGCTGTGCTTGTCGGCTTCACCCGCTCGATTCGTCAGCGAGTCTCGATTCTAGAAGCCAAGATAGGCGCGGACTCGCGGCTCCATCTTCTCGGGAGTCCAGAAAGGCATCCACACCAGATTTACATCTACCTTCTCGACACCGGTCAGAGACATCACTTCCTTCTCCGCGTTCGTCATCAACTCCGGACCAGATGGACATGCTGGTGAGGTAAGCGTCATGTCGATCTTCACTGTGGTTCCGTCCACCGCGATGTTGTAGACGAGGCCGAGGTCCATGATGTTGAGCTGCAGATCAGGATCTTTGACGCGCCGAAGCGCCAGCTTGACCTGATCCTCGCTAACGACGCCGGTCGTGGCGGATGCTGCTTCCGTTGGAGTAGGGGTTGTCTCGTCTGCCATCGGCGGATGGGGATGCGGGATGGGTAACCGCCCAGCCCAATGAATAATCGCCAAATGACAGGCGCGCATACAAGTAAGGGCGCCTGATTTCAGGCGCCCTTGCGTGAATTGTCGCACTGATCCGTTGGATCGCCGAGATCTTTACCGCTTCTTGGTGGTGCTCTTCCTAGCGGTCGACTTCTTGGTCGAGCTCGACCTCTTCACTGAACCGCGGCTGCGAGAAGTGGCGCTGGCGATCGTGTGATGCTTGGACGACGAGTGACGGCGCCTCGAAGCACGCCGTGGCGGTGGGTTCCAACCCACTTCGCGATCTGCGCGGAAGCCGCGCGAGGCTGCCACTTTCGGTCCATCTATCACGGACAGAACTGCGGCGTCAGACAGATCGGCGCGCACATCGGAGATCACCTTGGCCGGACGCAGCGCACGGGCCGCGTGAACGCGGTTCGTCAACAGAATCACGAACATCTCACGGTCGGGATCGATCCACATCGACGTTCCAGTGAAACCCGTATGTCCGTATGCGGTCGGGCCCAGATAGCGCCCGGATCCATAATCGCCCTCTGCGGTGTCCCAACCCAGCGCCCGATGGCCGAACGCGCGCGAGGTGAATAAGTCGACGGTCGGCTTGCTGATGATCTGCACGCCGTTGTACTCGCCGCCATTGAGCATCATCTGCGCAAAGACGGAGAGATCGGCGGCGGTGCTGAACAATCCGGCATGACCGGCGACTCCACCCAATGCGTACGCGTTCTCGTCATGAACCTCACCACGCAGCGGATATCCGCGCGGCGGGGTGACTTCGGTCGGGGCAATGCGGTACTTCAGCGAATCGGCCGGACGATACATCGTCTCGTTCATGCCCAACGGCTCGAAAACGCGACGCGTCAGGAACTTGTCCAGCGGCTCGCCGGCGACGACTTCCACGATCATTCCGAGGACGTCTGCGCCGAGGTCGGAATAGATGTACTGAGCGCCAGGGCGACCCTCGAGCGGGGTGTTCAGGACCAGCGCCCGAGCCTCAAGCGGCGTCTGCGCAATGCGCCATATGTCGCGTCCAGCCGGCAAACCTGATGTATGCGTGAGCAACATCCGGATGGTGACTCTGTCCTTGTCGCCGCCCCCAAAGGTCGGGACATAGTTCACGACCGGGTCGTCCAGACCGATCTTTTTCTCGTCAAAGAGAATCATGACCGCGGTCGTGGTGCCGACCACCTTGCTTAGAGACGCGATGTCGTAGATCGTGCGTTGAGCGTCGACGGGCGTGCTGCTTTCGCTCCAGGACAGCTTGCCGAAACCCCTCTCATAAACGGCGGCGCCCTTCCTTCCCACAACCACCGCCGCACCAGGGTAACCGCCTGCCTTTATGCCGCGCTCGATGACCCGCTCGATAGCGGCCAACCGGCTGCTGGACATGCCGACGTCAGTCGGTGACTTGATTGGCAGGCCATCGCCAGCACGTGTCACCGTCAGTGCGGTTAGAATAACTCGAAGCAACGCTAACTCCTTGAACTACACTTATTTATACTGGCCGTACTCAGCAAGGTTCCGGACCTGAGAAACGCTGCCCTTGCAACTGTACGGAGCGGAAGGACGTACAGTTGCAAACGATTCCCCGCTGGGAAAGTCACCGTTTTTTCGAAGCAACTTCAACAAACTTTGGTGTGACTAAGCAAGAGTCCGAGATGCCATTCGATCAGCTTGACCTCAAGCGTGCAATTGCAGGCGACGAAAGGGCTATGCAGCGGCTTTGGTCGCAGCATGCGCCCCACATCGACGCCGTCGTTCGCAGGCTTTGTGGTGATCCCGAGCTGGCCGCCGACATCTCTCAGGAAGTCTGGATGCAAATCTTCAGAGCTCTCCCCAGCTATCGCGGCGACTCACAGTTCGGAACGTGGGCTCACCGCATCGCAGTGAACCGCACCTTGAACGCTCTACGCAAAATAAGGCGCATTGCGAAATTGGAAACAGAAATCGAAGACGATTCCGCGATAACAGAGCTGGATTCGGACAGAAAATTCATCGCTGAATCGATCGAGCAGGCGATGAACAAGCTGTCGCCCGGCGCCAGAGCTGTCTTCGTGCTTCATGACATCGAAGGCTACACCCATGGGGAGATTGGAGAGGAGCTCGGAATCACCGCGGGTGGATCCAAATCGCAACTGTTCAAGGCGCGCGCTCGGCTTCGTACGCTGCTCGCGCACTTGGTAGATGAATCACCGCCGACGAGAGTCGGCCGAAAAGGGAACGGACATGTCGCATTTGTCTGAAGAACAACTCGATCAACTGATTGCCGCCGAGCGCGCACGAGAGCAGGAGCCGCTCAATTCCTGGCGAACCATCGCCGCACGCGCGCGAGAGGAAGGGCTCCTTCGAGATTCCCACGAGTGGCGAGGGTCGTCCGGACAACCGTGGCTGCAGGCGGCGGCGGCCGTGCTACTGCTGGTTGGCGGCATCGGCATCGGTCGCAGCACAATTGGATTGCCGATCGCCGCTCAGAATCCGACCAGCGTTACAGCAGCTAACCCAGCAGCTCCCGCCAGTACTACCAACACCGCCTCAATATCCGCTACAAACGCCAGCTTCGCTTCAGTCGACGACGCGTCGGCTGCCCTCGATAGAGCAGTTCGCGAGTACCAGCTCGCTTCCCAGTACATCGCCGCCAACAATCTCGCCGATCGCACGCGCGACAGCGCCGCTATCTACAGAGCGCGCGCCCAGGCCTTCGACCAAATCGTGAATGCCACTGAGAGCGCGCTGCAGACAGCGCCTCACGATCCGGTCATCAATCAGTACTATCTGGCGACAATGGGAGCGCGCGCAGCTACTCGACAGGTCGTCTCGACTGCCGGCTTGAGGGGGTTCTAGGGTAATGCGGCAGAGAAGGAAAACGCCCACCTCGGCAATTTCGCTCGTCACGGCTGCACTGGTGGCGTGTTGTTGCTGCCTGCCACTCGTCGCTGACGCGCAGGATACGAGCACTCGGACTGTCTTCATCAAGCAGCCGAGCGGATGGTTCGGCGTCCGGATCTCGGATCAGGCAATGATGGACGAACAGGGCAACGCGTTCTTCGATTCGTATCCGATTGTCACACAGGTCGACCCCACCTCTCCCGCTGCTAGAGCAGGCGTCAAGCCGGGAGATGTGCTGCTGTCCTTCAACAGCCACGACATGCGTGGTGGATCCGTGGAGCTGGCGAAGTGGCTCACCGTCGGCGCCCCCTTCGTCCTCAAGATTCGTCGCAATGCTGCAGTGCGCACACTTCGCGGGACGCTCGCCAGACGACCGCCCAACTGGGATCAGAAAATGGTCGTCGAGCTGAGTATGCCGGAGAGAATGGACCTTCGAGAGAGAACTCTCAGTCGTGGTTCAGACCCCGGGGTGATGCGCGTACGCACGCGCGTACCGATGGTCGAGCCGCTACCGGCGCTTCTCACGCCTGCGCTCGGCCTTGGCGCCGGAGTCTATCCGTTCGCGGGTGCCGAGTTTACGCGACTCAACACGGATTTATGTGATGCACTCGGCGTGAAGGAGGAGGGTGTTTTTGTCACCAACGTGGCGGAAGGCTCACCAGCGCGGAACGCCGGACTTCGCGGCGGCGACATCATCCTCCAGGCCGACAGGATCAGGCTAACCAGTCCAGTCGATTTGGTGCGTGCCATCAGAACTGCCGACGATGGCGACCACAGCGTCAGACTTCAAATTCTCAGAAAGCATCAACTGCAGACGCTGATGCTGCGCTGGTAAGCGCGGTCAGTCAGGAAGCTTTCTCGTGTCCGGAACCAGCGAAGCGTGGATGGCTACGGCGGCGATCGCGCCGCTTGCTGCCGCGGCGATGGCGAGCTGAGGTCCCCCGGCAACATCACCGGCAGCGTAGACATTCCTGACCGAAGTGTGATTGTGCTCGTCGATCACCAGCCGGCCGATCTCGTCGCGTTTGCATCCGAGCTGAGTGCCGAGGTCGTCGGAGGGATACTGACCGATGGCGAAGTACAGTCGCTCGCAATCGAGCGACATTCCGCCCTCGAGCTCAACGCCGCGAATCTCCTTGTTCTGCGAGAGCACGCAGGTGATCGCTGATTCGAGAACGGGGATGTTCAGCGGCTTGAGTATATCGAGCAGCTCCTGGTTCATGTCGGCAGGCTCGCCGTTGGTGCAGATGACGATTTCTTTCGTCCAGGTGGTAAGCGCGAGCGCCATCCCAACTGCTTTTCGTCCGGTGCCGATGACTACTGTCTTCTTGTCGCGCGTCTCATAGCCATCGCAGTCGGGACAGACGTGCACCGTCTCGCCGTAACATTGGTCGAGGCCCGGAATGTCAGGCCACACATCGCGAATACCGATCGCAAGCAGGATGCGGCGTGCCTCGATGATTTTTCCGCCACGCATACAAATCGCGAACACCTCGCCGGTCTCGTTAGCGGCGGTGTCGACGATGCCGCTAACGAATTCCGCGCCGTACTCTTCGCCCTCGCCGCGCCCCAGTCTGCGCAGGTCGGGGGAACGAATGCCCTGGTGTCCGAGGTAACCGTTGATGCCGCGTGTCTCCCAGTTGCGCGGATCACCGGAGTCGACCACCACCACCTTATGTAGGTATCTCGCCAGCCAGAGTGCCGCTGAAAGTCCGGCGGGCCCACCTCCCACTACCGCGACGTCATACCGTTCACTTGCCATGCGGCGGCGCGGTGCAAAATCAGAACCTGCGTCTAATCCAGACAGTTGCACTCGGAATTAGATTTTATCGAGATGAAAATCGCGATTCTCGACCCGGCTAGTGGGATTGCTGGTGACATGTTCATCGGCGCGCTGATCGACAACGGACTCGATCGCGCCTGGCTGGAACAGTTGCCTAGAACGCTTGGTCTGGACGGCGTTGACGTTCGAATTACCAACGTTCAACGGTCCGGCGTGAAGTGCGCGAAAATCGATTTCGAGATTCCGCCGCAGCCGCATGGACGCGCTGTTTCCGAAATTCATCGTTTGATCGACGCTGTCGCCGTTCCGGAGTCGGTGCGCGAGCGTGCGCACGCTGCGTTCAATGCGATAGCGACCATTGAAGCGGCGATCCATGACGTAGCGCCGGACGAATTGCATCTGCACGAAGTCGGCGCCGTCGATGCCATTCTCGATGTCGTCGGCTCACTATGGGGAATCGAGCTGCTCGGTGTTGACCGCGTTTACAACACACGCGTCGCACTCGGGGACGGAACGGTGAAAACGGCGCACGGAGTCCTGCCAGTTCCGGCGCCGGCCACGATCCGCTTGCTTGAGGGGTTCAGCGTCAGCCACGGACCGCCAGGATCAGGCGAGCTCACGACCCCAACGGGCGCAGCGCTGCTAAAGGTCCTGTCGCAGGGAGCGCCGCCGCGCGAGTACACAGCACGCAGTAGCGGCTATGGCGCAGGCACGCGCGACATTCCACACCAGCTGAATGCGCTGCGAATCATAATGGGGGAGGCGGTGGTCGAGGCCGAACATCGTCACCATCATCACCACCACCAGCACGTGCAAACGGAGCATCTGCTTTTGTTAAGCGCCGACATCGATGACATGTCACCGGAGGAGCTGGCTGGGGCTGCCGATGTTCTGCGAGCGAAGGGCGCTCTCGACGTCGTGCTGCTTCATACGACGATGAAAAAGGGTCGGCCCGGTACTCGCGTCGAAGCACTGGTGCAGGCGGCTGAACTTCCGCGCATCGAAGAAACCATGTTCACACACTTCACAACGCTTGGCGTGAAGACCTTTGACGTATTGCGCAGCGCGCTGGAGCGTGAATCCAAAGTCGTGCGACTGAACGGCCACGAGGTCCGCGTGAAGATCTCAACGCTTCCCGACGGGACTCGTCGCGCGAAACCGGAGTTCGACGATTTGCGTCGTGTCGCCGAGGAAACAGCACGTCCCGTTGCCGAGTTGCGGGCAGAAGTGATGAACGCGCTTTGGGATGCCGAGCCATCTACCGCGAGCGAGTCCTTT
>Ga0209027_1000141_pt1 | contig 21523 bp, 12 predicted proteins | sample GraSoi013_1_20cm_3_FD_185821 | JGI IMG/M metagenome (GOLD analysis project Ga0209027, IMG submission 185821) | Grasslands soil microbial communities from the Angelo Coastal Reserve, California, USA - Sample 09_27_2013_1_20cm (SPAdes) (version 2) | ecosystem: Environmental > Terrestrial > Soil >...
GAAAATGTGGAAAAGTTATCCCCACTTTTTGTGGATAACTGGCTCACTTCGGTAATGTTGTGGAAAATGTGGAAAAGTTGTCCACAATATTTGTGGATAACTTTATAGAGAGATATCGCTTGTAGAATATGTGGAAAAACTTGTCTATCACTGCTGTGGATACATCGAAAGAGGTGAAAGTGGTCGCAAGAAAACGAGTTATCCACAAACAATGTGGATAACTCGGTGGAAAAATGTGCAGAAGTAACATAATAGCCATGACAGGCATTACTTAATTCTGTTATATCTTCTTCTTACCTCGTCTGTGAATGACGCGCCAGCGGCACCCGCAGGCATAGTGGGTATGCCGCTGGCAGTTACCGCGCCGCTGCTCAGCAGGTTAATGGCGTGGCTGGTTTGCTCGCTGACAAAAAGATCATATATGCGCAGGAGTTCGGCGACGCTGAGAACGGAGGCAACCTTTTCTCCCCGCTGTGGTGAGTTTACATCGTAAAGCTCATCGATCATTCCGAGCTGGCCAGTGTTGAATTGTTTGCGGAAAGCTGCCAGTATGGCGAGGCCTCTCTGCCATGGGTCATGCTGCTGCCAGTTCTCGCTTGCCTTCTGCAGGGTTGTCTTCGTGGGGAGAGAATCCTGGAGAGCGAGCATAGCGTCGATGTATGGACCGATCAGCCAGGGCAGGATACTTTCCTGGCCTCCAGATTGGTGATGCTCTTTCCCGTTTGTCACCTGCTGATCCTTTGGAGCGAGCGTACGCAGGCCAAAGGGAGTCAGGAGTTGCTCTGTTATAAGCTCAAAAACGCTTCTTCGACGCTCACTATCTAGCGGTGAATAACGTAATGACAGGGCCAGGAGTTGATGCGGGCGGAAAGAACTATCGTTGCCCTCTGGGCCGTCAATGACGTCATAGAGGTAGCCGCCTTCTGCGTACCAGAAGCGCTCTTGAAAATGTTCTTTACAGCGCGTAGCCTGTACTTGATAACAAGAGGGCTCGTGTTCATGGCTCGTGTAACCTGACTGCTCGTGGTGCTGTGTCCATTGGTGCATGAGTGAAAGGGCGTTGTACCAGAGAGCATTGACCTCGACAGGTTTGCCCCTTCGAGGCGCGCTGGGTGTGCCATCAATGGAGGCACGCATCCACGTAAGTGAATTACCTGGCTGATCCACTCTCAATAGCCCATCATCTGGGTCCACCTTTATACCGTTCAAAGTACCCTGTGTGTAGCAGTTGACGCTCTCGATCAGATGGTGATACAGCTCATCGAGGATCTGGTAGTCATGTGTAGTTTGCAGGTAATGATCCAGGGCGAAAAAGTACCACAGGGTTGTATCGGCGCTTCCGTAATCGCGCTTCTCCAGTGGTCGTTCAAGTGACGGCAGCCGATCCGGCAATAAGCCCTGTTTAAAGTAGCGCGCATAATAGCGCAGGATACGTCGTGCTTCATCGAAACGCTTCGTCGCGAGCGTTAGCCCGGGCAGCGCGATGAGTGCATCTCGTGTGTGAACTTCCAGGCTAAAATAGTCTGAGAGAATGACGGGCGCACTCTGCTGGCTGTGTGAGAACAAGGACATCTTATCCACAGGATCACCAGGTGGCAGTGCGCGTTGTACCAGGAATCGATCTGCTGCCTGGATCAGCAGGCGCAGAAATTCTTCACTGCTCAAAGTGGTATCGCTAGCTGGTGGCAGAGAAAGCATCTGAGCATCATGCGATGTTTCTCCACCTTCGCCAAAGTAACGTAGTGGCTGTATGACGCTGCTAACCAGATGCTTTTGCTCTGCTTTGCTGCGCTTGTAGGAGAGGTTGAGCTGGTGCTGGTCGAAGGATAGCGAGGATAACTCTTCAGCCGTGACCATAATGGTCAATACCGAGTCTTTACACGGCCAGAGTTTAGCCTTGATTACCCCGGGGAGATAGAGATCGTCGATAGCGGGACGACCTGCTGCCTGGTCATGCCGGCGCAGGAAGTGCCAGTACCAGACGCCAGTGGGAATAAAAGAAAGCTGGCTATCGGGATGGCCTACGGCAAAAATGGAGTAGGGGGTAGCACCGTCCCAGGCACGAATAGTACAGCCAGTGACGCCTTTTGGCATCGGTAATGGTAGCCCATAGTCATCTCCAGCATCATCTTGCTCGCCAGAAGCTTGCTGCTGGGAGTTACTGTGTACCTGTACCTGAAAATGCCAGTCATTATTGCCGTATTGTGGCTGGCTGTGAGGGCGATAGGCGGAGAGGGGCAGGAGTGTCAGCGAGAGCATTCTCTGCGCGGCCTCCGGGTAGGCGGGAAAGCCGTTGTTACGCACAAATTCCTCGCTAGATAGTTCCTCTGAATTTCTACGCCAGCTCGTACGCCCTACCTGCTGTGTTGCGTTCCTAAAATCACTCGTACTAAGGAGACGATATTGAATGTATGTCGTATTGAAGCCATGAGGCATCCAGATGCGCTTTTCGAGCATGATGCCATCGATACCACCGAGTTGATACGTGAAGACGGGAAAGCCTTCTTCGAGTCGAAAAGCTTCAAGGTGACCGAAACCGGCAGGATTCAGCGTCCCATCCCGGTACTCGTTGGTACCCAGGTAGTATTTGCGCTCATCAAATACGACTTCTTCGTCAATTTTAGCTGACAAAAGCTGTGGGCTGGCAGCATCTTTTTGTGACGTCACGAGCAGACCGTGCTGCATACGGGTCAAAACGTCCGCGATAGTACCAGCTGCATAGCCTCCAACTCCGTTCGTTACGAGCCATTCACGTGAAATGGTCTCGTTTAAATCACGGCAAATGCTGCGATCAAATGTGATGGGCATCACTTCACTCTCCCAACCCTTTATATAAAAGGCAGAACTGTTGTCACATTTCACAATGCGGAGAACTTAAGGAGCGACCGCCTCCTGACCTCCACCCTTATAGCGATTCTGCTCTGTTAAGGAATCCCTGGCAATAATTCTTCTCCCTATTCCTAGTGTAACACACCAGGAGGGAAGAATCAGTATTTTCCCGACCGTATTTTAGGCATTGTTAGGCATTTGCGACAAGCAGGTCTATACATGAATTCGCTTTGGTGAGACAAATCTTGTAATCAACGTAGTTCAACAATAGAGGATATGATTGATATTCTTGTACCTTGTTCCGGTACTGTGCTACACTACTCTTATTCTTTCATCGATATTTTATTCATTAAAGGAGGTAACCCACGTGATATTTACGACTAAAAGGTCAGCACGGCGTAGATCGCCCAGTATGCTGCTGGCGGGTGTGTTTGTAATGCTTACAGTACTGCTTGCCGCCTGTGGTTCTACATCATCAACAACAGGCACTAGTTCTTCGGGGCTTGATTTGAAAGTGCCAGGAGTGTTAACTGTTGGCAGTGATACGACCTATCCACCGCAGGAATATATCGACACCGCCACCAATAAAGCGGCGGGTTTCGATGTAGACCTCATCACGGCTGTAGCTAAGAACATGGGCCTGCAGGTGAATGTGGTCACCACGAAATTCGATACCATTATCGATGACTTATCAAACAAGCGCTTTGACGTGGTAATTTCCGCTGTCAGCATTACGCCGGAGCGGCAGAAGAAGGCTGCTTTTGTGCCCTACTTCAACGCCGGTGAGTCCCTGTTAGTACAGGCCGGCAATCCCAAAAATATCAAGTCTCTCACGGACCTGTGTGGACAGAACGTTGGCGTTCAGACCGGCACCATCGAGCAGACGGACTTACAGACGGCCAGCAGTGCCTGTAAAAAAGCCGGGAAGCCTGAAATCAAAATGGTGGTCTTGCAAGATCAAACAGCGGTGATCCAACTGCTGGCCAACCAGCGCGTCGTAGCTACCTATCAAGACTCGCCCGTAACCGACTACTACAACAAGCAAAACCCGGGTAAATTTGCCGTTGGCGGCTCTGTCGTCAACGCCGGCCTGGAGGGCATTGTCGTTCGTAAGAGTGATACAGCCATGTTCAACGCCGTGAAGAACGCTTTTACTAAGGCAAAGTCTGATGGTACCTATAGCCAGCTCGTTCAAAAGTGGGGGTTGACCAACGAAGCGATCTCCATGGTTGATCGGCGTACGCTCGTCGCCTGACGGCAACATTCGCATTCCGAGTTTTTATCTGGAGGTGCTGGGGCACTCGCCCCAGCACCTCCAGATAAAAACTCGGAATACTTTATAAGGAGGGCCTACCTGTGTTTGAATGGAATACTGTCTGGCACTTTCTTTTTGCCGACCCTAACCATTTATTTCTCATTGCCGCCTGGCGAACGCTGTGGATATCTGTGGTCGCCCAGTTATGCGGCGTCATTTTAGGGCTTTTCTTAGCTTTGATGCGTATGTCGCGTTTCCCCTACCTGAACGGGCCAGCGCGCGGCTATATCTGGTTTTTTCGTGGTAGTCCACTGCTGGTGCAGGTCCTCCTGTTATGGGATGGGCTGCCGAGAATCATCAACAATCCCAATTTCCTGCTTCCCGATTGGGCCTGTATTCTTGTTGCCTTCTCTCTAAACGAAGGTGCGTACATGGCGGAAATTGTACGCGCGGGTATTACCTCTGTTGACGTCGGGCAAATGGAGGCTGCAAAATCACTGGGGATGCGTTACGCGCTGGCCATGCGGCGCATTGTACTGCCCCAGGCAGCGCGTGTGATTATCCCTCCCCTGGGCAACGAATTCAATAACATGCTCAAAACCACCTCCATCGCCTCTGTGATTGGTTTGCTCGAACTCACGGGTACCGCCGAGGTCTATGGCTCGCAGAACTTTGTCATCTTTGAACTCCTGATTGTGGCTACCGTCTTCTACCTGCTCTTGACTACTATTTGGGGCTATATCCAGAGCTGGATCGAGAACCGTCTTGACCCCAATCGCACGATAAAAACCGAAATTGACCAGAAGAGTTGGGCGGCACGTATGTTGGGCTTTGGTTCACCTCGCCCTGGCGGTGCCGGTACACTGGCCAGTGGACGCTAGATCAGAGAGGAATGGAGGAAAGAACGCTATGAGTGTACAACAGCAAAATAATGGCAGCAGCAGGGAGATGGTTCGAGCCGAGAAGATCGTCAAACGCTTCGGCAACCTCACCGTTCTAAATGGCGTTGATCTCTCGGTCAAACGTGGGGAGGTCGTTGTGGTGATTGGCCCCAGTGGCTCTGGTAAAACCACGCTGCTGCGCTGCATCAATCACCTGGAGAAGATTGACGATGGGTGTATTTATATCGACGGCGAATTGATGGGCTACCGCGAGAAAAATGGTAGATTGGTCGAGGACAGCGAGGCCAACATTGCCCGTATCCGTTCGCAGGTTGGTTTCGTGTTTCAGCGCTTCAACCTCTTCCCACATTTGACAGCGCTAGAGAACGTGATCGAGGCGCCCATTCATGTATTGCACGAGCCCAGAGCCGAGGTCACCGAGCGCGCCCTGGCTTTGCTTGACAAAGTGGGCCTCGCGGATAAGGCGAATGCCTATCCCCATAAACTCTCCGGCGGTCAGCAGCAGCGCGTGGCCATTGCGCGCGCGCTGGCGATGAATCCCAAAATCATGCTTTTTGATGAAGCTACTTCCGCCCTTGACCCTGAGCTTGTCGGTGAGGTACTCAAAGTGATGAAGCAACTGGCTGAAGAAGGCATGACGATGGTGGTTGTCACGCATGAAATGGGCTTCGCCCGCGATGTGTGCAGCCACGTCATTTTCATGGATAAGGCCGTTATCGTGGAGGAGGGAACACCTGAGCAAATTTTTGAACATGCACAGAATGAGCGGACGCGCAACTTTTTGGGAATGATTTCGTGATTACTACCCCCTCTACGGGATGCTTGTGATCGAAAGATTAGCTTATGCGCCTGTACACTGCGACCATCACGAGTAATAACGAAATTCGTGTCGGTGTGCATCTCATCGAAATGCATGTTCCGGCCCTGGCCAGCGCGGCGCAGCCTGGCCAGTATTGTATGGTGCGCTGTTGTCATCCGTTGGCAAGTGATCCCCTGCTGCGACGTCCCTTTTTTGTCCATTCGGTGCGGTCGGCGCAGGGATTGTGCACATTGCTGGTACACGTGCAGGGGCGAGGTACCTCCTGGCTGGGAGGACAGCGAGAGGGAGGGACACTCGATATCCTGGGGCCGCTGGGACATGGCTGGGAGGTACGTCCGACGGTACGAAATCTTTTGCTTGTCAGCGAAAGTAGCATGATTTCGAGTATTACTTTGTTGGCACAGAGCGCTATCGAGCAAGAACTGGCGGTGACGCTGGTCGCTCACTTTGCCAGCGCGGCGGAGGTCTACCCGCCTGCGTTGTTGCCCCCCGAGGTCGAGTACCATATTATTACTGCTGATGGCAGTCTTGGAGAGCAGGGGGCGCTGCGGGAGGTGCTGGGGGATTATCTGGCATGGGCGGATGCTGCTTGTTGTAGTGTTTCACGTGAAACGGCTGTTGTGTTGTATTCCACTTTTGAGCGGATGCGGGGCAGAAATTTCGCGCAGGCGCTTGTGTTGCGCCCGCTTGTATGTGCCAGTGGCGTCTGTCTTTCCTGTAGTTTTGAGACTCATTCGGGTGTGAAGGTGATTTGCCGCGATGGACCTGTATTTGATCTGAGGGAGGTTGCTCGTTCTGTTACTATTTAACGGTCGCTATGTGGGCGAAGATGCGATACCCGGCGGCATTGGCTAAATTGAGGGACGCTGCGTTTTTGACGAGAGCGCTGTAGATTGGAACGAGCCCTTCCTGGTTCACGGCTGCTGCCCACAGGATGGTCGCTGCGAGTGCGTATCCCTTGCGACGCGCCGCCGGCAAGGTAGTAATGCCCAGTTCACACGCTTCAGGGGTGCGACGCGAGCTATGGGCAAGGCTGAGTAAACGCCCTTCGATGACGACGCCGAAAAGTGGGCGTCGATCCGGGTGGAGATAGTAATCCTCGGAATTTGGCTGAAAGGTTCTCACCAGTGAGCGATCGCGAGAAGTGAGCAGGCGTGCCATCCGCCGCGCAGTTTCTATCCCCAATGCTGGTGATTCTATCTGGTGAAAAGCAACCTCGCGACTGATACCCGTCGCCGCGGCCACGGTCGGCGGCAAATTCAGCGCTTCATGTGCGCGCTTGAGCAGCGCTTCACGCTCTGATGCGCTGGCATCCGTCCTCCAGATATGGACGTGGTCACCAGCCATAGTGGCGGCACAGAGCTTCCAGTACGGCCTGTGGCCCCCTGGTAAAAGCGAGACATCGTTTTGCTCAATGGGGGGAAGCCGTACGTTCCAGGCAGCTTCGACGTGCAAACGAAGCAATGCTTGATATGTAGTTACCATAACAATCCTTTAGCCGGGGAGATTGATTTTGGGCAGGGCACAGACAAGCTGCGGCAGTCTGAAGTTCGGAAAGATCTCTAGCAGGTGGAGAAAGGCCGCAACAACAGTCGGATCATGATTGATGGATGCTCTCTGGAGCAGGTGCTCACGAGCGGCATCATCCGAGAGCGCTACTCTATATGGACGCTGTGAAGTTAAGGCATCATAGACGTCGGCCACCGCCAGAATGCGTGCACTTAAAGGAATCTCCTCTGCATGCAGACCGCTGGGATAACCGCTACCGTCCCACGCTTCGTGGTGGTGCAGAACCGTCTCGACGTAAAAAGGATGCACATCGCAGCCGATCAGTATACCCGCCCCTATCGCGGGGTGTCGCTCCATCGTGCGTCGTTCGTCTTTTGAGAGCGCTTCTGACTTGTTGAGGATATCGTTGGCGATCCATGTCTTGCCGAGGTCATGCACAAGCGCTGCTAGAGCCAGATCATATGCCTCACACCGGCTCCATCCCAGGTAGCGGGCCAGGCGTTGAGCATATGTCGCTACTCTTCTCGAATGCTCATATGTGACGATGTCGCGTTCCTGGATGCTTTTTACAAATGAAAGAAGTATAGCGCGCGACTCTCTTTCTCTATCGTATTGTATCGTAGCCACCCTACTTCCTCTCCCCTCTCTGAACGTACCAAATCCGAGTTCCCGGACTGCGTGCGCCTTTGGACGCTGCCATGTTTTTATTTGTATATATTATTAATACGTAATAAACAGATTAATCGTCTCGCTGCCTGCTCGATTCTACATGAATCAGCTACCACTCAGTAAAAATCAGCGCAAACTCTCAACATCTTAATATGATAGATACCTACTGTCTATGCTTCAGTTTCATCCGGTACTTTTGGGTCAAGCGTCCGTTTCCCTGCTTGCTATTCCCCAAATAGTCCTTTTTCTGTGCAGTTTGGTTAATAATCGCCATTGTTTGTGATAGACTCGTTTTGTTAAGGAGAAATAATGGAAGGAGGAGCGGCACCAGAGAAAGATTGCGCGCCGCATTGTCAAATGTCAGAGAATAATGGAGGTGACACGGCACAGGCCGGGTTCTCCGATCAGCAGCGTTCCAATGATACCATCACCGTCGTATTTACTGCCGACAATCACCTGGGTTACACAACTTTTGGCCAGCAACCCGTTAAACGTGAAGAGCGCCAGCAACGGCTGCGCCACGCATTTCAGCAAGCAACCGATTTCGCGGTTGGTCAGGGTGTTGATCTGTTTGTGCAAGCTGGTGATCTGTTCGATGCAACCACTCCAGATGAGCGAGATCGCAGCTTTGTTTCGGCCCGCCTGGCGCAGCTGCGCCAGGCGGGGATACGCGTCTTTGCCCTTAGTGGTGTCTGTGATACACCGGCAGAGACGCATACGTTGCTGGGAGATGCCGCTCAAGCCCCCCAGGTCAGTTACGCGCACTTAGGCGTTATGCACTATTTTCCCCCGAACCCGACCCAGCTGGAACCTGTCATGGTCAAGATTCGTGATGTGCTGGTTGGTATCTGTGGGCTTGGCGTGCTGGCCGGGCAGGAGGGCAATCCCTTAACGCGCGTCCACGAACAGAGCGAAATTGAGCGCGCCGCCGTATCCATCCTTCTTTTACACGCACCCATCGAGGGTTTAACCACCGGAAGATCTCTGCTGGAGAGACGTGCCCAGGTCAGCCGTAGTAGTATCGAGGATCAATCGTTATTCCGCTATATACTAGCTGGCTATCACCATAGTTACCAGCATTTACATATTGGTCAATGCGAGGTTATCGTAGCTGGAGCTACGCAACATATCGACTTTAGTGACCCTGATCAGGAGCCTGGTTTCGTCTTCCTGGGGCTTGCCGCCGACGGTATTCGCTGGTGTAAACATATCGTGGTCGATTCATTGAAACTGCAGCGGCTGCTGTTACAGACCAGTGAACTCTGGCCGGATGGCACAAGCACCACTGCCTCCACCACCGATAGTATTCTTGAGCAGCTACAGCCTTTGTGCAGCGAAGAGACGATGGTACAGTTGCGCCTCGAAGGCCAACTGACACGAGGGCAGTACCATCAATTGGATCTGAACCAGATACGACGCTATGGTGAAGAACATTGTTTTGCCCTCGCTATCGACGATAGCGGCCTGGAAATCTTATCTGAGCTGGAAGCCATATCGGCGGAGACGGGCGAGCGTTTCTCCCCTCGTGAGGAACTGATGGCCCTGGCAGATGAATGGATCACTGTCGCAGACGATGAACAGGAGAAAAAAGCTTTGCGCGCAACCAAAGAAGATCTCCTGGCGGCCATGGACGAGGTAAAAAGGCGGTAACTATGATTATACTCAAACATCTCACAGTTGAACATTTCAGGCTCTTGCGGGAGATCGACCTGCACTTCCCACAACGTGGCAGTATCCTCTTCCAGGGTCCAAATGAAGCTGGCAAATCTGCCCTTCTGGAGAGCATCTATTTTGCTCTCTATGGTACACCCATCGCTTCAGACCATGGGAAGAGTTCTATTGATGACCTGGTGCTCTACGGTTCGTCACGGGCGAGCGTTACCCTTACGCTCTCCATTGGTGCTAACGAGTTGATAATCAACCGCGTTATCGAGCGAGGTAAGGGACAGCAGGTCACACTGCAAGTGCGCAAACTGGGAATGCCTGAAGAGGAGCCGATTACGCGTCTTGGGACCGCCAACGAGCGGATCATCACTGAGCTGGGGCGCGTGGATGCTGAAACTTTGCGCAACTCCTGCTTTATTGAACAGAAGAGCCTGAATCGCCTGGAAAACCTGCCGGGAAGTGAACGAGAAACCACGTTGCGCAAGCTGCTGGGCCTGGAGAAGCTCTTGCGTTTGACCGAGCAGTTCAAATTGACGCCAAACGATGAAAAGATGCTGCAGGAGAGCACCGGACGGCTGAAACTGGCCGAGGTACAGGCTCGCATCCCTGAATTAAGCCTGAGAATGGGTGAACTTGAAGCGGCGCTCGATGCTGTGTCCATTTCCGAGGATCTAACGGATATCACCCAGCAAGAAGCGGATATCGCGGAGCAGGAACTTTCTCTTGAACAACTGCGCGCGCAGCGCGCTGAGCTTAAGGGGCACCAGAGTCGTATCCTGCAATTGAATAAGGCTGATGCTACCCTCGGTGAGATTATCGCTGCCTATGATGCGATTGCCGAAGCACAGCGTGAACTTCCTGAGCTTGAACGAGAAATAACGGAACTTGATCGACGTGAGCATGAAGAGCTTCCCGAGTTGGAGAAACGCGTCAAAGAACTGGTCGATCTGACGCGTTCATTTGGTACATTAGAGCGTCTATCGAATGACTTGCTGAGCGCAGTAAACACTATTAAGGGCCTGGAGAAGGATCTTAACAACTACCAGGAGTGGCAAAAAGATAACACTGACGTGGATACGCAGATCAGTAACCTGCGCCAGCAAATGGAAGAGGAGCGGCAGTCTCTCAACGAGTTAGAGGAGCAGCGGCGCGCCGGCCGTCCAAAGTTAGAGACTCGCCTTTCTCGCTTGCGGGAATTGAGAGAGCGCCTGGCGGCCCTTCATAGGGCCGAGGAAAAGTATACACAACGCGTCATGCAGCAGGTGCTGGTGGAAGAAAACAATGTGCAGCTGGCGAAGGTACGAAAAGATTTAGCAGAGGTAGAGCGAGAGCTGAACCTGGTCGAGGCCGAGGCTCGCCAGGCCCAGCAAGAGGTCGACACGCTGGAAAAGCGCTTGCGGGAGTTCAGCATTGGCCGCAAACTTGAGGAATGGCAGCGCTTTAAAGAGTTATCAGATGGGCTGGCGGAGGCGGAGCAACAAGTCATGGCTGCCCATCGGCACCAGGGGCAATTGACCACTGCGGCTTTGGAAGCCCGTCGTGCCGCGATTAGATGGCTATTCGCCTCCATAGGAGGTGGCACGCTTGGCGTAATCTTGGGGGTCGTCGCGCTCTTTATGCTCTCCCAACAGGCTGTGCTGGCCTTGGTGCTGGGGCTGCTTGCGCTCGCGCTACTGGCGGGTGCCGGCTATAGCTTCTATAGCTATAACAAGGCGCGCAACCTGGAACAAATCGCCAACGGGCATATGCTGGAAGCTATTAACCAGGTTGGTATGATGGTCGCTGCGCGTGAAGCTGCCGTGCGCAAGGGCGGCCAGCGCGATGCGCTGGCACAGGTCGAGCGCGAGATCCATTCGCTAGGTGGCAGCATGCCGGGCTCGCCCGAAGAGGCCCAACAACGCTTGAAAGAGATCCAGGATAAAGGCGAAAGTCTTGCTGATTTACAGCAGCGTTTGACAGAGAAACGAGATGCTGCCCAGGCCGTAGAGAAGCGGGTCAATAGAAAAATGGAGGCTGTAGAGGCATTGCGCAGCGAGCGTCAGCGCCTTGAGGACCAGTGTAAGAACGAGGGCTGGGATGACTATGACGCGAAATTGCGTTCGGATCGCATCGCCATTCAGGATCGGCAGAACGAAATAGCGTCGCGGGCGGGCCAGGAGGGCCTGTCTATTCCCAACTTCGATGCCTCTGTCGCCACGGCCGCGTCCGCTGCTGAACCATCCACGACAGTAGACGACCTGGAAATGGCGGTCGGGGATGCTATCCAGGTCACTGAACGAGAAATTGTTTCCCTGGATGGCAAACTCAACCTCATCACTGATCTCAAAGCAAAACTCAAGAGGCAGCAGGCATCGCTCGATATTTTGTTGGTGAGCAAGCGTGCGCTTGCGAAGCGCGGTGAGCGTTACCAGGGTATGAATGTTGTTGAACAGACTGAACGCGCGCGCGAGCAGCAACTCACCTTGCGCAGCGCCATGCAAAGTTTGCAAGATTCATTACGCCAGCGCGTCAAACACCTGGGCGTCTCCTTTGGGCAGACCGCAATCAACAACGAGGAAGTAGCCGCGCGCAAACAACTGGAGGCACTACATATCACCCTGGGGAAGCGCGTGCATCTGCAGAGCCGTCGTGACAATTATCTCGCCGTGCTTAAAGACCGGCAGGATGCGCTAGCCGACCACTATAATCGGCTTGCCAAGTACAGTGGCTCCCTCGGCAGCTGGATCGTGCCAGCCAACCCCTTCGCTGAGACGCTCGTAGCGCTGCGCCAACGCTGTACGCAGGAGATTATCGAAGCGGACGAGAACGGCATTCTGCAAGAGTTGGAGAAGATACAGGAACAGGAAAACGCCTCTAAGGCGAAGATTGAACTGTGTCGCCAGGAGATCGAAGGAGCCCATGAACGTATTGCTGTAATGCTCGTTCAGCGCAAACGACCTCCAACCAGGGGATACAACTTCACCGATATCGTGTCTGTCTGGCCTCTGGTTGGTGAGTATACCACGTCGGACCGCGAGCGCCTGGAAGAGGAACATGAGTCAGTAGAACAGGAACTGGAAGAGCTCGAGCAGCAAGAATTGGCACTCAGTAAGCAATTGCAGACGGGCGGGGTAAAGCTTGACCTGGCGCAAGCGCGGGCGCGCATGCAGCAGCAGGAACGAAGCTACGAGACCAGGAAATATGGCAGCCAGCTATTGAAATCTACCACAGAACGCCTGATGCGTAAGATGCTGCCGCGTACCGAGTACTATATGCAACAAATCCTCCCCCTGTTGACCAGCGGGCGTTATCACGATGTCCACCTTAGGACGGAGGAAGAAGAGGGAACGGCCAGTGGTGGTCCATTGCAGGTGCGCGTATGGGACACTGCTGCGGGTGAATATGTTCCCAAGTCGGCTCTCTCCGGTGGCGCCGCTGACCAGTTGTCGCTGGCGCTGCGCCTGGCTTTTGCCATTGCCGCTCTCCCGCGCGAGTTGGCGGCTGCACCTGGCTTTGTACTGTTGGATGAGCCGCTGAGTTCTTTTGATCGCGGCCGCACCCAGGCACTGGTCAATGTCGTCACCGGCGAAATCCTGGGCCAGCACTTTGAGCAGGTACTCTTCGTCTCGCACAGCAGCGCCTTTGACCCGGCCATGTTCCCCTATCATGTGTATATGGAGAACGGTGTCGTCGTCGAAAGCAATTTGCCGGTAGTGGCGCTGGTTCCCGCGCCAGCTATGAATAGCAACGAGAGTCAGAGTGAGGGAGCCGAGAAAGAGAGCGTCGCTGAAGTCGCTGGAGGAGTGAGTGAGGAGAAAAAGGTTGAGGAGGTTGAGCCGGCTTCAGTGGGGATGGATCTGTAGGTTTTTTCACAGATATATCATTGTGAGGAAGGGGTTGTCCACGGCGCGGCCGTGGACAACCCCTTCCTCACAATGATATGTTTAGAGCCTGCAGCATGGCATCAAAAACAGAAGACTGTATTCCTGGCATCTGTCGTACATTTCCCTCATCTGGCAGCCATCTGGTAGCATGATCTGATACCGCGCATTGTATAGGCGCGGGAAGATTTCCTTTCGCATCGTTCCTACTGAAAAAGTCACGACACAATAGTCTGTATACTCGACAATTTCATAGCCATGTTCCTTGATTACCTCGTTCGCTTCATCTATAATGCAAAGGGCGTAAAATCTCGTACGCTCCTTTTATTGTGAGCGGCTCTTATACTGAGAAATACCTCTACAAATCTGAGATAAGGGAGGTCAGGACGTTGCCAGCAGACCACACAGACACAAATGGGGCTGCGCCTGAGCTCTCCCATGCCTTCTATGTCCAGGTGTTCACTATGTTGACCAGTACCTCCCCTGGGCAAGACTTCTGGTCGATCCGCCAGTTCATTCTCCGGCACGCTTTCGAGCAACTTAGAGCAGGTCAGAAGCATTTCGTGATCGCGCTTCCACTTTGTGTGCCTCCCTCCAAAGACAAAGTGCGTAGTCTGTACACGTCGATGGGTATAGGCAAACCGACCTGGGGAGGAGACATGGAGCAGCAAAGCATCTTCATGGGAAGCGAAACCGTCGCGGGACAAGTGGTCTCTTCAGGCCACTCGCTGACCATTACCAACTTTCAGGAGCCCCGATGGCTCACCTATCCGAACAGAGGTGGGATTGCCGGGCTCAGCGTCTTTCCCCTGCGTCGTGCAGGACGCATTGCCGGAACGTTCACCGTCATGAGTACCCGGCCGGAGTATTTTCTACCATCGCGACTGGCCCTGATCGAGGAATATAGTAACCTCGTCGCCTTAACCCTCCCAGATGAGGCTTTCTACGAATTCAAGGACATTGAACTGGGAGTAATGCCGCTGCCACACCTGCAAGCGCCATATCTCTCCCATTTCCGGGAGCGCGTGCTGCAGGTGTTAAGGGAAGCGACAACGCGTGGGCAACCCATGAACAATGCTCAGGCAGAACTACTCGTACGGCACCACTTAGAAGAAGAACTCTTCCTTATTTAAGGTATTTTTCCCGACCTTCGGCACCTTGAAACGGTACGATGTGGTGACCGGCGCCAAAGTCGAGATCGTGAGGATGGCCGGCACGTCCATCTCCGAGGCGCAAGTCTCTGCCAATGGGCAGTGGCTGCTCTTCGTGGCTCATGTATCAGGGCAGGTCAAACTGCAACTGATCCGCTGGAAAAGCCCTGGACTCGTGGGCAAGAGGCTCGTCATCCGTCAGAAAATCTGGTATCATACAAGGGTGAAGTCAGAGGGAGAGTCTGGAGTCTCTCGCCATTCCCCAGACCCTCATAACCAGCGTGGACCCGCGTGGAGCGCATCCAACACCTACCAGTATACTGAGAATGCCTGGGGAAAACAGCCTCCAGCAGTTGGCATGTTACTTCCCATTACTTTCCATTGCTGGCGTGGCGTCGAGGGGTCGCGCGGCAGGAAAGGAGCACGCGAATGAAGCGATTCTCCTATCGTGAGCGAGACAATGCCTTTGGTCAGGCCATGCTGAGCCTGCGGACGAGCATTGGCCTGACGCAAGCGGGCCTGGCCGACCTCCTGGGGGTCTCGCGACGCGCGGTGGGGGAGTGGGAGGCCGGCAGCAGTTATCTCAAGGCCGAGCACCTCAAAGCCTTGCTGACGCTGGCCGTGCAGCAGCAGGCCTTTCCCCCCGGTCGCGAGGAAGAGGAGATCCGTGCCTTCTGGAAGGAGGCGCACCAGAAGGTGCTGCTCGATGAGCAGTGGCTCTCCAGCTTGCTGAGCAGCTCACGTCCCTCCCTGGCGCTTGTGGCCCCGAGGCCCTCCGCCTCCGTCCCGGCCCAGCCAGCGGCCCCGGCGCGTCCTGCCAGCGGGCCGCGGGTGGAGTGGGGGGAGGTGTTGGACGTGCCTACCTTCTATGGACGCGAGCAGGAACTGGCGACCCTCTCGCGCTGGATGGTGCAGGAGGGCTGTCGGGTGATCAGTGTACTGGGGATGGGAGGCATGGGCAAGTCGGCGCTCGTGGTTAGTGCTATGCACCAGGTCGCTGCGCACTTTGAGGTGGTCATCTGGCGTTCCCTGCGCGATGCCCCCTCCTGCGAAGCGTTGCTGGATGCCTGCCTCCAGGTGCTCTCGCAAAAGCCGTTGGTCCTGGTGCCCGAGAACCTGGAGCGACGCCTGAGCCTCCTACTGGAGGAGCTACGCACCTCGCGGGTGCTGCTTGTGCTCGACAATCTGGAGACGCTGCTGGAGGAAGGCGATGTGCGGGGGCGGCTGCGTCCTGGCTTTGAAGCGTACGGCCGCCTGCTGCGGCAGGTGGCCCAAACGGCGCACCAGAGTTGCCTGCTGTTGACCAGCCGGGAGAAACCCGCCGAGCTGCGCGCCCTGGAGGGCAGCCGCACACCGGTGCGCGCCTTGCGCCTGACTGGGTTGGAGGCCGCCGCCTGCGAGTACCTGCTCACGGAGCATGAGGTCATGGGCTCCCCCGACGAGTGCGCCCGCCTGGTGCAGGCGTACTCGGGCAATCCCCTGGCCTTGAACATTGTGGCGGAGACCATCGCTGACCTCTTCGGGGGCCAGATCGACCAGTTCCTATCTGGTGGCACGCACATCTTTGGCAGCATTGCCGAGTTGCTCGACGAGCACTTTGCGCGGCTCTCGAGCCTGGAGCAGACGGTGCTGTGCTGGCTGGCGGTTATGCGCGAGCCGGTAACAGTGGAGGAACTGCTCGCCGTGCTAGTGGCCCCGCTACCGCACGTGCAGGTGTTGGAAGCTATGGATGGCCTGCGCCGGCGCTCGCTCATCGAGCGGGGGCAACGGGCAGGTAGCTTCACCTTGCAGTCGGTGGTGCTGGAGTATGTGACCAGCAGGCTAGTTACCATGGCGAGCCAGGAGATCGAGCAGGGGCGGCTCTCGCTCCTCCTGCAGCATGGCATCTCTCAGGCACAGGCGAAGGACTACGTGCGAGAGACCCAGGAGCGGCTGCTGCTCGCTCCGCTGCAGGCTCGCCTGCAGCACGTGTATCAGGGGCGAGCCGACGTGGAGAAGCAGTTGTGCGTTCTGCTCGATCAGGTGCGTCCCTGGGCCGAGGAGGCCCAGGGGTATGGACCAGCCAACCTGGTGGCCCTGCTGCGGCTGCTGCGCGGGGACCTTCGTGGGCTGGATCTGTCGCAGCTGTCGCTGCGCAGGGTGTATCTGCAAGGCGTCCAGATGCAAGACGCGACCCTGTCCGGGGCATTGATGCGTGAGTGCGTCTTTACTGAGGCCTTCGATGCCAGCTGGACAGTGGCCATCAGCCGCAACGGGCAGTACTGGGCCGCTGGCAGCAAGCGGGGAGAAGTGCGGGTGTGGGAGTGGGAGAAGGAGGCGGGCCAGACCCTGCACCGGATCTGGCAGGCCCATACTGACATTGTGCCGACTATCGCTTTCAGCCCGGATGGATGCACTCTGGCCAGCGGGAGCTATGATGGCAGCATCAAGCTCTGGGAGGTAGCTAGTGGCGCCCTGCTCTGGACAGGCTGGCATACGGACAGTATCTACAGTGTGGCTTTTGCTCCCGATGGAAGCCTGCTTGCTAGTGGGGGCAATGATGCGACCGTCCGGCTCTGGGATCGACAGAGTGGCACGCAGCTGCAGACGCTCTCGCATCCTGATCCGGTGTTTGAGGTCACCTGGAGTCCGGATGGACACCTGCTCGCCAGTGGTGGCCTCGCGGGGCAGATTCGGGTGTGGGAGATAGAGAAGACACAACTAGCTACCTGCATACAGACGCTCGCAGGACATACCAACTGGGTAGTGAGACTGGCCTTTGCCCCTGACGGCAGCATCCTGGCCAGCGGGAGCCATGATGGCACGGTCAAGCTGTGGGACGTGGCCAGCGGACGCCTGCTCCAGACACTGGCGGGGCATACGGATCGGGTGCTTTCTATGGCCTGGAGTCCGGATGGACGCACGCTGGCCAGTGGCAGCCGTGACCAAACGATCTGGCTGTGGGATGTCGAACAGGGCAGCACTCGGGCGGCGCTGCAGGGACATACCGCCGAGGTGTACAACCTGGCTTTCACGCCTGACAGCCGCAGCCTGTTTAGTGGCAGTGACGATGGCACCTTGCGTCTGTGGGACGTGGAGAGTGGGCAGTGCGTGCGCTTCATGCAGGGCTACGCGGTTTCCCTCCTCGACCTCGACTGGCGTCCCGATGGCACGCAGCTGGTCAGTGGCGGCACCGATACGCTGGTCACCCTCTGGGATGTGACCGGGAGAGGAGTGGGGACGTCGCCCAGAGTGTTGCGCGGTCATCGCTGGATCGTGCACGGCGTGGGGTGGAGTCCCGATGGGAGCAGGCTCGCCAGTTCCGGGTGGGATAATGCCATCCGGCTCTGGGACCCTGCCACAGGGACCTGTGTCCAAGTCCTATCGGACTCCGACGACCCCACCTACTTCTTTGGAGTAGCGTGGAGTCCGGACGGGGAGCGCCTGGCCAGTGGAACCTATATGCATGGCGTGCTGGTGTGGGAGGTGACCGCTCACCGCCACCGTTGGGTCGGGCGTGAGGCCCCCACTTTGATCCGTTGCGTGGCGTGGAGTCCGGAGGGCATGCGGTTGGTCGGCGGGAGCGATGATGGCCAGGTGTATGTGTGGGACGCCTCCGATGGCACGCTGCAGCAGCAGCTAGCAGGACATCACGGGGGCGTCACAAGGGTGGCGTGGCACCCCGATGGGATGTGGCTGGCCTCTGGTGGTGGCGGCAGAGAGGGCGGGGAGCTGTTTGTGTGGGAGGCGCAGAGCGGGCAGCGCCACCCTGCCTGGGGGGCAGGTAATAGAGCCTTGGCGGGGCATCCAGGGGTGGTCTCGGCCGTGGCATGGGGTCCGGGCGAGGAGCTGCTGATCAGTGGAGGCAGTGACGGCAGGCTGCGCTGGTGGGATGTGCAGAGTGGGGAGTGCGTGCGGGTGCAAGAAGCGCATCAGGGGATGGTGCAGGCGCTCAAGGTGAGTCCCGATGGGAGCAGGCTCGCCAGTTGCGGGGATGACGGGGCCATCATGCTCTGGGACCTGCATAGTGGCGAGCATCTGCGCACGCTGCGACGCGACCGCCCTTACGAGCGCCTCAATATCACCGGGATCAGAGGACTGACCGAGGCGCAGAAGGCCACCTTGCGTGCGTTGGGAGCTGTTGAGGAGAGGGAAGGGCTCCTGAAGGGATAGAGATGTCACGATTCCAGAAACCCCTCCACCAACCCTTCCGCCCTCTCTACATCATTTCCTTCGATCCACACAATCCTGGTATCTTTGCGGAACCAGGTCAGTTGGCGGCGGGTGAAATCATGAATGGCGTATTTGAGGCGTTCGACCATGACCTGCTCGCTGGGGAACTCGCCGCGCAGCCAGCGACTGATAAAGCGATATTCCAGCCCCAGCGCCTCTAAGCGTTCGTGACTGACGCCGCGATCGAGGAGGCTGCGCACTTCCTGCGCCATACCCTGCTGCATGCGTTCATCGACGCGCTGGTCGATGCGGCGGTATAATTCGGCGCGCGGCCACTGGATGCCCAACAACAGGCTGGTATAGAGGGGAGCGGCTACCCTGCGCTGCTCGGAGAAGGGCTTGCCGGAGGTCATGCAGACCTCCAGGGCGCGAATGACGCGGCGTGGATTGTTGCGGTCGATGACGGCGGCGCTCTGGGGGTCCAGTTCTTCAAGCCGGGCCAGCAGGTCCGCCAGCGGTTGAGCCTCCAGTTCCGCGCGTAGGGCAGGCTGTGGCGGAATGGCAGGGATGTCCAGGTTGTCTGCTATGGCTTGAATATAATGTGGTGAACCGCCAACGAGGAAGGGTTGGCGGCCACGAGCCGCGATGTCGTTGATGGCGGCGATGGCCTGTCGCTGAAACTGTGAGACGGTATAGTTCTCCTCGACACTGGCGACATCCAGCAGGTAGTGCGGGACGAGGGCCTGTTCTTCCGCGGTTACCTTGGCCGTCCCAATGTCGAGACCGCGATAGACCTGGCGTGAATCTGCTGAGACAATCTCCCCATGAAAATGCAGCGCCAGGGCAATGCCCAGCGAGCTTTTGCCAGAGGCCGTTGGGCCAAGCACGACAACTAATTTTGTGGTGGTTTCTTTTATCAAAGCTGCTATATTATATCTGGTTAACACGCGTGACAAGCAGCGTGGCAACCAAGCCTCCCGCCAGAATGCCAATGATCGTAAAGAAATCCAGCGGAAAACCAACCGTCAGGAAATATCCCAGGATACCGCCGAGCACAATCAACGCCACCACTACCAGCCAGCGCGCGACTTGCAACGCCCGGTGCATAGTGGAGATGATCCTATCGCTTACCTGCGAGTTGATGCCCAGGACACTACCGAAGGCGGCCACCAGCAACATCACAAAGAGTTGCAGTATGGGTGCGTTCGCGTGAAACAGGAACTGCCAGCCCAGCTCGCCGAGGCTTAGTGCAGCAAATGCCGTGCTCGTCCCGGTACAAAAGCGATTTATGGTATCACTGAAGCTCCATGTGCGATTCCAGTTGAGCATCAGCGCTCCCAGCGTTGCCGCTGGCCCGATGCCTGAGAGAACAGCGATGAACCACGAATCGGGGGGGAGTAATGATTGGAGTGGCAAGGAGGCTATTTTTGAGAGCAGCGAATAATATAAGCAGGCCAGCATAAAGGCGGCAAAAACGGTTAAGCTGCGACGCAGCCATAGTTGTTGCAGGGGAGATACCGTCGATGGATGCCAACCACTGGCTGCCGTCTTGTCCTCATTTTCGTCGAACGGATCGCCATACTTGTCTTTATATTCCTCATAGTGCGCCATGTTTTCCCGTGAAAGCGTTGGAGCGCTGGCCTGTTGAGGATCCATAGACATTGTCTTCCCGTTAGCAAATGCGACCGGCGATTCGTAGTCCTCCTCGTCCAGGACAGTGGCGCCTGGTGCATCTCCGCGGTGCTGCCCATTCATGGCGGGGTCGGGATACATACCGATATTACCGGGCACATCCACTTCAACTTTGACTACGATATCCTGTTCTTCGTCCTCCTCGTCAGGCATTATCACAATGCTACCTGTATAATGCATCGAGCCGCGCAGGCGCAGAGTGTTGACCCTCACATTGACGTGGGTATTGATGCCATCAAAACTTGTCTCGTCGAGTTGAATCCACGGCTCGGACGTGGCAATGGTGCCGCGGCGGGTACCGCTCTTGTCGGAGATCGCCAGCAACAGAGGCTCGGAGAGGCCCGGATATACCTCTCCGAAGTCCAGCGTGCGCGGTTGTACAACGATATCGGGGACGTGCGCCGCGGGCATTGGCCTGCGCGAGGTCCAGTCCTGGTTGTTGCGATACTCGGCCGCCTGATTGATGGGGGGAACAACAGGTATGCTCGTATGACTGCTTTTAGTGACGGTTGATTGTTTGCCTGAACTGGTAAGAATGTGAACGCCTGGGCCTAAGACAGCCTTTAAGAACAGGTTAACCGTCTCATAGGGGTCGAGATGCTGATTGCGGATATCTCTTGTTATCCAGGCCAGGTTCGCGTTGCCTATTTTACTCAGCCAGTCTTCAACTTCACCGGAGGATAGATAATCTGCCGCCTCGTCTGAGTAACGGGCAGAGAGTCTCGCCAATTCCTCCACCGTGAGCGCCTGTTCGCCACTTTCAAACATAAACGTGTTTTCACTCAACAGCGCGCGGCGGAAGTCTTCGGCGCTCTGAAAGCGGTCTTCAGGTGCAAGAGAGGTAGCTTTCTCCAGCGCTCGCGCCACGGGAAGCGAGATAAAGGGATAGAGGGTGTGAACATCGTTCAAGCCAAAGCCCTTCTCCGAGAGGGTATTGGTCATGAGCTGGAACAACGTCATCGCCAGCGAGTAGATATCCGAGCGCTTGTCGGTCTGGGCTTTTCCATATTGTTCAGGCG
>Ga0209027_1000143_pt1 | contig 21336 bp, 22 predicted proteins | sample GraSoi013_1_20cm_3_FD_185821 | JGI IMG/M metagenome (GOLD analysis project Ga0209027, IMG submission 185821) | Grasslands soil microbial communities from the Angelo Coastal Reserve, California, USA - Sample 09_27_2013_1_20cm (SPAdes) (version 2) | ecosystem: Environmental > Terrestrial > Soil >...
AGAATGGGAGGCGTTCATGGATGATTTTCAACACTCACTCGACAAGTTCAGCGTACCTGCCGCGGAGCAAGCGGAATTGACGGCAATCGTCAACAGCACTTACGGCGATATCGTGATTGGCAAATCCGGAAACACATCCTCGTAGATCACGCTGTCATGTTGAGCGAAGCGAAACATCTCTGGTCCGCGCGCGGGTCGTTCGAGAAATAATCAGAGATTCTTCGCTTCGCTCAGAATGACAGACTAACAATTGAGGGAAATTGTAATCAGTGAGCATTATCGGAAAGATTGACAGCCTCTGGCGTTACCCTGTTAAGAGCATGCGCGGCGAAGAGCTGGATGAAGCTTTTGCGGGTTATTCTGGAATCTATGGCGATCGCCTCTTTGCCTTCAGAAGCTCGGCGAATCACAAGGGATTCCCATACCTGACAGCCCGCGAGCAGCGAAAGCTGTTGCAATATCGTCCGCGCTTCCGATTTCCTGACAAAGCTGCGCGGCCTGTCAATTTAACCGAGGCGGAGAGCAAAAACGCGAATCCTCTCTCGGCCGATCTCGAAGAGTTAGTGGTCGACGTTGAGACTCCAGCCGGAAGAACGGTAGCGATTGATGATCCTGCTTTAGTCGAAATGCTCCGAGCAGACATCGACCAAAAACATCAGCTCACACTGATGCAATCCCAGCGCGCCATGACCGATTGCCGTCCAGTGTCGATCTTCAGTTTGCAATCGGCGCAGCAACTCGCTGAAGAAACCAGCACGCCCGTCGATAAGCGGCGTTTCCGGGCAAACGTCTATGTGGACTTAACATCTGCCAAAGGCTTCGCTGAAAACGAATTTGTCGGCCGATCGGTGCGCATCGGATCGAAGGTGGTAATCACGGTTCTGGAACGCGATGCGCGGTGCGTTGTGATCACGCTCGATCCGGATACAGGTGAACAAGCGTCGGCAATACTGAAGAAAGTAGCGCAAGCTCACGAAGGTATGGCCGGCGTTTATGGCGCCGTCCTGGTCGAAGGAATGCTGCGCAAGGGCGATGCGGTAGAGTTGCTGGAAACGATCTGACAAATCCTGTAGCCACGCCCCTGTGGGGCGTCTGAATTTCCAGCCATGTGACACAACTACGGCGCACAGCGCCGTGGCTACAGTGCGGAGTATTTTGAGTGATTGACTTCAGATCCCATTTTGCGTCGCGCGCTTCTTTGCGCGAAGACTCAGACGATGACAAATGGCGAAACGATCGAGTCGTACGTACCTGCGCGGTTAGACCGGTTGCCGTGGAGTTCGTGGCATTGGCTGATCGTCGTCTCGCTAGGCGCCACTTGGATTCTCGACGGTCTTGAAGTCACATTGGCTGGAGCCTTGGGCGGAATTCTGACGCTCCCTCAAACACTAGGATTAACGCCGGCTCGTGTTGGAGCGAGCGCAACCTGCTATCTCGCAGGCGCGGTGCTGGGCGCGTTGCTTTTCGGTTATGGCACCGACCGATTCGGCCGCAAGAAGTTGTTCTTCATTACGGTCGCGGTTTATCTCATCGGCACAGCGCTATCCGCTTTCTCCTGGAATTTTTGGAGCTACGCATTCTTCCGCGCGCTGACCGGCGCAGGGATCGGCGGCGAGTACGCCGCGATCAATTCCGCCATCGACGAACTGATTCCGGCGCGCGTGCGCGGCCGTGTTGATTTGATTATCAATGGCTCATACTGGGTCGGCGCTGCGCTGGGGGCGGCCGCCACGCTTGTGCTGCTCGATCCGCACCGCATCCCGATTTGGCTTGGATGGCGATTCGCTTTTGGAATTGGTGCGACGCTGGGTCTTATTGTGATTTTCTTTCGGCGCTGGATTCCTGAGAGTCCACGTTGGCTGATGATCCATGGTCGGAACGACGAGGCAGAACGCATCGTCAGCGAAGTGGAACGAAAAATTATGGGCTCGAATGCGACCGGGATCATCGATCCCGGCTACAGCGCGCCGCCCACGCGTATTCGAACACGCATACACACACCGTGGCACGAGATTTGGGACGCGATCGTACACGAACATCGCCAGCGTTCATTCCTCGGTTTTGCGCTAATGCTCACCCAGGCTTTTTTCTACAACTCGATCTTTTTCACGTACGCGCTGGTCCTGATGCGGTTTTACAACGTGCCCGAGCAAAATGTGGGCAGTTATCTCTTGCCGTTTGCATTGGGAAATGTGCTCGGTCCGCTATTGCTCGGGCATCTCTTCGACACCATCGGACGCAAAAAAATGATCACGGCCACGTATGGACTCGCGGGAATTCTGCTCGCGCTGACCGGCTGGCTTTTTCACGCCGGTGTTCTCACTGCGCAAACGCAGACTCTTGCCTGGACAATAATCTTCTTCATTGCATCGGCCGCAGCGAGCTCGGCTTACCTGACTGTGAGCGAAATTTTCCCGTTGGAAATCCGCGCACTGGCGATTGCGATTTTCTACGCGAGTGGAACGCTTGCAGGCGGAGTCGGCGCACCACTCCTGTTCGGATGGATTATCGGCACCGGGTCGATCACAGCATTGTTCGTGGGATATTTAGTGGCAGCGGCGCTGATGATTTTCGGTGCAGCCACTGAAGCGTGGATTGGCGTGCCGGCGGAGCGACGATCACTGGAGCACGTGGCCGCGCCGCTCTCCAGCAAAGGATTGTCGTAACGTAATTCGTTAAATCGTTACATCGTGAATCGGTTTCCGAATTACGAATTTCAATTCTCGATTTACGTAGCCGATACGGTGAGCTCGCGCGTGTGAATTGGACCCGCAGATGTGAGCTTGCTCGAATAAAGATGGAAATCCTGGACCCGGATCATTCCTGCATCGAACTCGGCATTCGACTGCAAAAACTTTCGGAGCGATTGCGCGGACACGTCGCGGCAGCGCGCGATCGTTATGTGCGGATGCCATGGTTTAAGTTCTGGCTCGAGCCCGGCAGCGAGCGCGGCTTCCTGCACGCGCTTGTGAATTTGGAACAGATGCGGGTGCGCTTTCCCGACGCTGATCCAGATAATTTTCGGAGTCCTCTTTGCGGAAAAGGTCCCGACGCCAACAATGGGCAGGAAGAAGGCGCCGAACTCGATCGCACTGAGTTTTTCCCGCACCGCAAGACCGATATCGTTCGGCACATCGCCAAAGAAACTGATCGTTAGATGCATTTGAGCCGTATCGACCCAGCGCACACCGCGAATGTGCGGATCAATACCTGCAAGCAACTGACGCGTTGACTCGGGCAGATCGATCGCGACGAAGAGACGCTTGGGCATTAAAAAGGAAACGTCCAACGCTGACACGTCGCGAGCAAGCGCTCAATCCGCCTCCGTAGACTACGGCGTGACAGGCGCCCAACGTCCAACCCTCAATTAAACTCGACAAGCAGCGGTCTATAACGATTTAGTTTTATTTTCGTTATTTCGCGCCGCCGCGGTGTCAGCCAAATGCGTGAGCCATTTCGGTGTTAACCTGCGCAGTTGCGCACCGGACCGTGACTGATCGCCTTCCTTTTTGCCTGTTCCAGGAAGACATCGGCTTGCGAGCTTCATGATGTAACCGGTTAGGTTTGGAAAGAGCGCGTTTCCAAGAATCGCCCCGCGTGCGGCAAACGTGAGTGTGAGCGACGGTTGACCACGGCGACATGCAGCCAGAATTTTTCTCGCAGCACGATCAGCGTTCATCGAGATCAAGGGTGCTCCAGCTGAAGCAGCGAACCATGCAAACTCCATGTCGTGCTTGCCTTTGAATCTTGCATTCACGTGAGATCCGGTCCGCATCATTCCGGGCGCGAGCGTCGTCACATGGATATTGTCGCGCGCGAGCTCGGCGCGAATCGCATCGGACAAACCAGTCAGGGCAAATTTGCTGGCGCTATATGGCGCGAGATGCGGCACGGCGACCTTGCCGCCGATCGAAGAGATATTAACTATGCGTCCTCCACCCCAAATTCGCATCTCAGGAATGATTCGGGAAATCAGTTCGTACGCCGCCCAAAAATGCAGCCGCATGGCACGTTCGAAATCCTCCCGCGTCATGTTTTCCAATGGACCGACTTCAATGATGCCGGCGTTGTTGATCAAGATGTCGATCTTGCCAAATCGATCGATAATTTCCTGAACCGCTGACTCAATTTGACTGGCATCGAGCAGATCGCATTTAACCCCGAAAGCATTCGGGGCGCCACTGCGCCGGCCGAGATCGACCTTTGCACGCCCCAGTTCTTCCGGGTCCCGCGCAATGATGGCAACCTTACCGCCTTGCGCGCAGATATGCCGGGCAAGCACGAGTCCGAGTCCTCGCGACCCGCCGGTGATGACTGCAACCTTGTCGCGCAACGTATAACGCGCGGTGCGAATGGCGCGAGCGGTTACCCAAGCTCCGATTAACAGCGCGCCTGCACGAAGTAAACCGCGAACATTCATTTCAAGGCTTTAGAGTCCGGCACTCTATGCTTCGCAGCAAGCCGCTGCCGAGGATGGAGCGGTTTCTAATCCGCCAGGTTTTTGAGCCGGGCGGGGCTAGGGACCGCCGCTCCAGGAGAATGCGTTTGTTACCCGTGTTTGCGATTGAAACGGGCGACTTCGCGCGCCGTCTCCCTATCCACGGTGCGTTTCTTTAGATCGGCCCTCTTATCACGGGCCTCCTTACCGTGCCCTACCCCAAGCTCAGCTTTTAGTTTCCCGTTTTTCCAATACAGCTTGAGAACAACTAACGCGCGGCCTTTGACCTGCGTCTCGCCATAAAGCTTGTCGATTTCATGCCGATGCAACAATAATTTGCGGACCCGTTTTGCATCCGGGATTTCGTGGCTGGCGCGTTCGTATGGTTGGATATCGGCATTGTAAAGGAAGGCTTCGCCATTCTCGATTCGCGCGAACGCATCACCGATATTTGCCTTGCCTGCCCGGATCGACTTAACCTCGCTGCCTTTTAGTTCGATCCCCGCTTCGTAACGCTCGAGAATGTGATAATCGCGCAGGGCTTTGCGATTGATAATCGACTCAGCTGCCATATTCCCAATGAATCTCGATTCTACTCATCGCTCACCTGGCTGTAGCGTCCGCTGTCCTCAGCGGAAAATCCAGCGCGCCCACCGCAAAATGCGCTGAGGACAGCGCACACTACAGCACGATATTCAGCGCGATGAGCCCAGTGAACGCAACTGACAACGCGCGTCGCAGTAGTTGAAAACAGGACGCCGGCCTACGCGGCGGCGCCGTCCGACGACTCGTGGAGCTCCTCGTAGGTCAATTTGCCAGCGATGATTTCCTTGAGTGCAATATCGGTGAGCGACATGCGTGGCGTCGTTTCAACCATGGGCCGATGTCCCAAGCCAAGCTGGCGAACGCGTTTGGAAACGACGTTGATCAGAAGTTGCTGATTTGGGATCACCTGAGCTGCTTCTTGCAAAAGTTGAGTCGTCATATGGCGCAAGGAACGGACGGGAGGGATTGCTTCCGTCGGGAATTGAAGAATAACCGGCAGACTGCCGGCGAGAGCGGATGGGGTAAGTTGCGGGGCGAGCATGGTAAAAACGAGTGTGGACGTTCCAAGTGAAGCGGCTCGTTGTCAAGTCCGAACGCTTTTACAACCTACAGACTCGTTAGCGGAAATGCAATGCTGCTAAGTGATTCAGGTGAGTGAGATTCCGATCGTTTCAAACACTGGAGCTCTGATACGGATTCGATCTCCTTGCTATCTGCGCTAAAATACGCGAAGTAAGTGGCGCGTCCGCCGCGTACCCCAGAGTAAGTATTCCATTTCGGGCTGTGGCTCAGCTTGGTAGAGCGCCTGGTTCGGGACCAGGAGGCCGTGGGTTCAAATCCCACCAGCCCGATAGAATAGTCAAGACACTCGAAGAAGTGTAGCCGTGCTTGTATCAAGCCCCGGGATCAAATAGAAAGGCGTTTGGCAAAACGCCTCTGCAGTCCATGGCCGTTCAAAATCCTCTTCCGCCGGTGCACTTCTCCGTTGCAATCGTTGGTGCGCTGATCGGAATCGTGATCCTGTTCTTTGGTCGAAAACTATTCTGGCTCTGCGTCGCTGCAGTCGGGTTCGCAGCGGGCGTCGAGATCGCGCCGCACCTTGTGAATGAGCCGTCGCCACTGCTAGCGCTGACCGTTGCGCTGGTTCTTGGTTTAATTGGGGCTTTGCTCGCGTTGTTCCTTCAGAAAATTGCGATTGCCGTTCTGGGTTTCCTCGCAGGCGGCAAACTTGCCGGCGCGATCGCTGCCGCGTTTTTTGTTCACTACGCGCAATACTCCACCTTCATCTTTCTGGTTGGCGGAATTATTGGCGCAATACTGCTGCTCGTCTTATTTGATTGGGCGCTGATCGTTGTCTCCTCTCTTATCGGTGCGCACCTGATTCAAAGTGCGATCGTGCTTCCGGCGTCCGGATCGACCATCGTATTCATCGCGCTTACGATCATTGGTATCGTGATTCAAGCCGCGTCGCTGCGGAGAAGCGAGGTATAGGCGCCTATTGTTTTTTGGTGACAAATCAAAACGTAATCACAAGAATCGCTCCATGAGCTCTCAGAGAACCGGATTACGCGTCGCAAGCATCATCTTCGCAATCTTTGCAATTGGGCATCTCGTCCGACTGATTAAGAACCTCCAAGTTACTGTCGGAACGCAAACGATTCCTATGAACGTAAGTTGGATCGCTCTCATCGTTGCCGCCATTCTCTGTATTTGGATGTGGCGACTCTCATCAAGACCAGGGATCTGAAGCGCATTGCTGCATCGTTCGCCCGCCGCGCCAAGCCTTGACGGAGACGGATTATTTTCCAAGCCAATCAGCCGGCACGTCCACGTAGGATCGATCCAACTCAGCGATTGATGCGCAGCCGAGCAGTTTAAGAGTGCGAACCAAATCGGTGCGCAGGATTTCGATGGCGCGCGCAACACCAGAGCCACCAGCCGCGCCCAGCCCATACGCATAAGCGCGCCCGACCATCACTGCTCGAGCGCCCAGGCACAAAGCTTTGACAATATCGCTGCCTCGACGAATACCACCATCCAGAAGCACTTCGATATGACCACCTACGCTCGCCACCACTTCAGGCAAGATGCGCAGAGTCGGCGCAACACTGTCGAGTTGGCGGCCGCCGTGATTGGAAACGACCAGCGCGCTTGCTCCAACGTCCACTGCGCGACGGGCATCGTCTCCGGTGTGAATCCCCTTTATTACAATAGGTAGGCTCCACGCCTGCCGAATCCAGTTGAGATCATCCCAAGTCACGGCTGCGTGTTCGAGCGCAGCGGTAACATCGGCATACAGCATCGGCCCTTTTCCAGGGATAACGACATTCTGGAATTTCATTAACCCGCCATCAGCTAGAAACGCAGCAAGCCAGTGAGGTTTTATCAGCAACTGACTAACAAACGGCAGCTTCGATCCCAGGTTGCCGCTCAGAAGTTCTTTGACGCCGTTTCGGAGATCGCGTTCCCGCATGCCGGCCACAGCCGTGTCTATTGTCACAACTAGAGCCGAAAAGCCGGCGGCTTTCGCGCGTTCGATAGCCGAAAGCGCGCAATCGCGTCCACCCACCAGATAAAGCTGATACCAAAGCGGTCCCTTCGACGCGTCGGCAACATCCTCCAAGCGACAGCCAGAGAGCGTTGAAAGCGCATACGCAATTCCCGCAGCCCCTGCGGCGCTCGCGGCAGCTTCCTCGCCGCGCGGATACATGAGCCGGCTGCTGCCGACAGGCGCAAGGATCAACGGCGTGGACAGAGATTTGCCGAGTACCGACACGCGCAGATCGCATGCCGGTGTCGCGACGGCGCAGCGTGGCCGGAATGTCACTTCTTCAAACGCGTGACAGTTAGCGCGCAATGTCCGTTCGTCTTCCGCGCCGCCATCGATGTAGTCAAATACCACCCGCGGAAGCCTGCGTTTTGCCGCGCGTCGTAGGTCTTCAACGTTCAAAACGCGCGGCGGCTCAACCGATCGAGTCTTGTCATGTTGAGCGAAGCGAAACATCTCTGACTATTGGTTTGGCTAACAGGTCACAAGAAATGATCTGAGATTCTTCGCTCTGCTCAGAATGACAAGAGGAATGCGCCTCAGTGGCGAAAATGCCGAATACCAGTGAAGAGCATCGCCATGTTGCGCTCGTTCGCGGCGGCGATCACTTCGTCGTCGCGGACTGATCCGCCCGGTTGAATGGCGCATGTCGCGCCGGCCTCGGCTGCCGCAATCAAGCCATCGGGAAATGGGAAAAATGCGTCACTCGCAACTGCGCTGCCTTTAAGCAAGAGCCCGGCCTCTTTCGCTTTCCAGATCGCAATGCGCGAAGCATCGATGCGCGACATCTGTCCCGCGCCGATCCCAAGTGTCCGGTCCGCCTTCGCATAAACAATCGCGTTTGATTTTACATGTTTAACCACTCGCCACCCAAACAACATTGCTTTCAGTTCCGTCTTGGTCGGTCGCCTCTTTGTGACGATGTTCCGCGTAGCTTCCTCTGCAATATCCGCGTCCTGGACCAGCACGCCGCCGCAGACGGAACGAATATCGACCGCGGGTCTTGCGCTGGTCGTTGATGTCGCCAATCGAATCAGCCGCAGGTTTTTTTTCTTCTGCAAGACGCTGCGCGCTTCGGGCTCAAAATCTGGCGCAATAATCACCTCGCTGAAGATCTCGCTGATCATTTTCGCCAGCGCTTCGGTCAACGGACGGTTGCATATGATAATTCCGCCAAAGGGCGCCTGTTTGTCCGTGGCAAACGCCTTATTCCAAGCCTTGGGAAGATCGACGTCCGAGCCAACACCACATGGGTTGGTATGCTTCAAAATCGCGACGGTCGGCTCTTCGAATTCGGCAATCAAATTTGTCGCCGCGCTGATGTCGAGAATGTTATTAAAGGAAAGTTCCTTGCCGTGGAGTTTTTCGAAGTGCTTGTCGAAATCGCCGTAGAGCGCGGCGGTTTGATGCGGATTTTCTCCATAACGCAATCGTGTGACCAGCGGAAGCGAAAGTGAAAAGGATGCATCCGTTGTCTGCTCTCTGTTTAGGAAATTGCCAATCGCGCGATCATATTCACCGGTCCTGATAAAGGCTTTAATGGCGAGGCGCTCGCGCAGTTTAAGTGTGGTTCCCCCGTTGTTATCCCGTATGTTTTCGAGCACCGCGTCGTAATCTGCCGGATCGACCACCACCGTGACCGATTCATAGTTCTTTGCCGCGCTGCGAATCATCGACGGACCGCCGATGTCGATATTCTCAATCGCTTCGGCGAGAGTGACGTCTGGTTTGGCAATGGTCGCTTCGAATGGATAAAGGTTGACCACTACCAGATCGATCGGCTCGAAGCCACATTCGCGAGCTTCGGCCTCGTGTTTCTCGTTGCCACGTTTGTAGAGAAGACCGCCATGCACGCGGGGATGCAAAGTCTTTACACGTCCTTCCAGGACTTCCGGAAACGCGGTGAAGCTCGAGATCTCGCGCACTGGAATTTTCTCCTTCTTCAGCAAGTCTGCCGTCCCTCCGGTAGAAATAATGTCCACGCCCTGGCTTTCCAGCGCGCGGGCAAGCGCGGCGATACCGGTTTTGTCGGAAACGGAAATGAGAGCGCGGGCAATTTTCAAAACAGTTAAAGGTTAAAAAGTTACAAAGTTAAAACGGCCCTGGACTCTTCACGCTTTAACTCTTCAACGTTTTAACTTTTTAACGGTCAAGAATGACATTCTTGGCCGCCGGATAAAGCACCGGGCAGCAACCGATCGTTTCGCAAAATGCTTTGCTAAAGTGGCTCAGGCTCGAGTAACCAACTTCTGTGGCGGCTTCCGTAACGTTGTAACGCCCGGTGCGCAATAATTCAGCCGCGCGTTCCATTCGCAAGTTGCGCAAATATTGCGGAATAGTCAGACCCACTTCGCGCGAAAAAATTCTGCTTAAGTAGAACGGACTGCAGCCCACTTCCTGTCCAATCATTTCGAGTGTTGGCGGATTGGCCAGGTCGCGGGCGAGCAGCTCTTTCGAGCGCTCGACGCGTTCGCGGGCGACACGTTTTTGCCGCATACAGAAAAATTCCGGGTTCTTTGGCGCGAAAAGAAAATGCGCCATGAGTTCCAGAGCCTTGCCTTGGTACCAAAGAATCTGGGCCGCTTTTGCCACCGGCGGCTCCGCCAAACTGGCGACGACGCTCCGCTGCTGCATCGTCATCGGGCGCGCCGGTGCGACTACGTTTTCGTCTTTGTCTCCGAACACAATCCGGCGAATCTGCGGCTCGAGGTCGGTTTCATTCCGCACAAATTGCTTTTGCAGATGTTCCCGAGAAAATTCCAGCGTCACGAACTGGTGATGATCGTGTGCGCGCCGCGACGCTGGCAGCGGTTCGCCCGCGATCGCATAATAACCACAATTGCCAGGAACATAGTCGCTCCGCGCCCGACGTTCAGTGCCTACTGCTCCGTGGCCATCGAGATTCAAACAGAACTCGAGGCTATTCGGATGGAAAGTGCGTCCCCAGTTAAAGGAATGCTCGGTGCGAAAATCGTGCCACTCAACGGCCACTCCGATCTTATCCACGTCACCGTACAGAGGGCGCCATCCATCTTTCACTTCACGCCAGGCATGTTGCTCGGCTGCGCAACCAGGATTCATCTCGCCTAATTACGGATGTTGCCCAGCAGAATGCAAGGCTGGCTTCTTCTCCTCCAGCGCGGCACGGTCCCACTTCCCCAGCTTCGACGCGGCGTCGTAGGCGCTCTGCGCAAAGTCGAGAAGGACTTCATCCGGCTTTTCAGAAGTACGCACCGTGTCGTAAGGCAATATAAATTCGCGCAGTTTGACCTCGTAGAAAGCCGTATCCGGCTGAATTTTCGCCTCTGCGAACCCAGGCGGTTCCGGATAGGCATAGGAATAGAAGACTGGCGTCGGCGCAGCCGCGTTGCCGGGCCAAAAACCGAGACTGCTAACTTCCTGCGAGTAGGCCTCGCGCGTGATCTCGTCCGGCAAATGCGGGACTCCTCCAGGATGGGGCGGGGCTGGCCGCCCGGAGAAACGCGTCACCGCCAGATCAAAACTGCCCCAGAAAAAATGCACCGGACTGCACTTGCCACAGAAACGCGAGCGAAATTCCTTAAAGACGCGATCGCTTTGCACGAGCACACGCCAAAACCGGTTCGCATATTCGGGGTCATAAGAGCGATGTTCTTCATCTTGGTCAAAGGGGATCGGATTTTCAATCTCGTTAGGCGTGGTGTTGATTATGACAGGCAACTCGAGATCGCCCAATGCCTTCATCACGATGCGATAAAACTCGGCAACCGATTGCGGTTTCAGTGGAATGATTCGCCGCGCGCCATCGCTCTTGTCGATGAGCAGTTGATGATCGATGAAATCAAACTGTATCTCGAAAGTATGCGAATTGTGCGGGATCGGTGAAGTCGTTAGGCCGCGTGAGGTTACGTAGAGGGTGACGTGCCAGGAGTGGTTCGTCCATGGACTTAGCGTCAGTCGAATCTTGCCGATAATCTGAGTCCACATGTGCAGCGTGATCGCGGTATCTTTCCACTCTGCGAAAGGCAGCGCTGGCCATGAATGAGATGTACCGTTCACTTTAACTGCTGCTACCCGCGGTTGATGAAATCGGAAAACGAGCGCTTCACCCTGTCAAACATACCTCGCGCTTCCTCCTGTGTCCGGCGAAAAGTATCCTTGATACGCCTTTTGACGCTGCTGAAAGGGCCGTGTTCCTCGTCTGTGTCGTAATCGTTCTCTACATCTTCCATTGTCGCGCCGGCAAACATTCCTTCCGTGCGCTTCACCGTGCCTCGCATCGCTCCGATATGAATTGTACCTACCGGACGGGACGATCGACCTAAAAGAGTGATGATCCACACCGGCTCACCGCGCTCATCTGTGCGCAAGGTATAATCGACCGTTGCAAAATTGGCGTGCGATAGGTCCGCCGTGTGGCGCGCGACTTCATAAGCGCCGCTGGAATCAAGATTCAACTGTGAGGTGTCGATCCTGGCACCTTCGGTGGAACCTGCCACAGATCGGCCTGGCCTGTGCTGGGAATCAATCTTTTCATTGGCGACTTCCACTTCGCGCACACCGCGACCATCGGGGTCCTCCAAAATAATTTTCCATTTTTTCGGCTGCGGATCGCCTTTCACGCCATTAATCGACACGACGTGATTCAGAGCGCCGCGGCCCAATTCAGAGCCGACCACGCGCAACGCTTCGTACGCGGTAGCGTTCTCCTGCGCGAACGCAGGCGTGGCGACAACTAAAAGTGCACCCAAAAATTTCCACATAGAGAAAATTGAACAGCGGTTTGGGCAAGTGTCCATTGCGTTTTCGACGGCATGCTGAATTACGGGCATCTATGATGATCGATTTTGTGTTACATATGTAACATCTAATCTGCGGGTTGCATTTGAGCGGTGAAAGCGTTCAGGGTTGAATGAACGCCGGGAATCTGCTCAGATTTCACAGCGGTTAATGAATAAACAGACAGTCGAGTTTAGCAGCCACACAGCCAACCTGGCGTTGATGCGCAACTGCGTACGCAAATTTCTTAACGGTTATCCGTTCTCCGAAAGACAACGCCTGCTAATGGTGCTCGGCGTGGATGAAGCATGCACGAATGTTATCCGTTACGCTTATCGTCTGCGTGACGATCAACTCATCTCGTTGCATATGGAAGGCCTGTCCAAATGCGTGCGTGTGCGGTTACGCGACTACGGCGAGCAAGTTTTGCCCAACCAAATGAAAGGGCGCTCTCATGATATGATCAAACCGGGCGGGCTCGGATTATTTCTCATTCGCAATGCTTTTGATGAAGTCGATTACATACACAAACGTCGGGGCACAGAGCTCGTGCTAACGAAGAATCTGGAGTAACGATGGAGTATTGATATCTCCGGCCGATAACTCCACTACTCATGACTCCATCGCTCGTGAAACCACCAGAACCAGATGCCGCCTTTGAAATTTCGCTGCGACCACCTGCGTTCAGCGAGTTCACCGGCCAGATAAAAGTTCGCGAGCGGCTGGAGTTGATGGTGGAAGCTGCAAACAAGCGCGGTGACGTGCTCGAACACATTCTGCTAAGCGGTCCGTCCGGTCTCGGCAAGACAACGCTGGCGTTCATCATCGCAAACGCGATGAATGTGAACATCAAGAACACCAGTGGTCCTGTGATTGAGAAGGCCGGGGAACTGGCCGGTCTTTTAACGAGCCTCGAAAAAGGCGACGTCCTGTTCATCGACGAGATCCACAGGCTTCAGCCGACCATTGAAGAATATCTTTATCCAGCGATGGAAGATTACCGGCTCGACATCATCATCGACCAGGGACCCCAGGCGCGCAGCTTGCGTCTGAATCTGCCGAAGTTCACACTGATCGGCGCTACTACGCGCGCCGGAATGGTGAGCGCGCCGCTTCGATCGCGTTTCGGAATGACGGCGCGCCTCGATTATTATCACGCCGAAGAAATGCAGAAAATCATCGTGCGTAGTGCCCGGTTGCTTGGCGTCGAAATTGATTCAGCTGGCGCAGCCGAGATCGCCGCGCGCACACGTGGCACGCCGCGGACGGCGAACAATCTGTTGCGCTGGGTGCGCGATTATGTGCAGGTGAAAGCTGAGGGAAAGATCACCGCAGAGCTGGCCGATCGCGCCCTCACCATGCTCGAGATCGATCGTGATGGGTTCGATCAATGGGACAAGCGGATCATCGAAACCTTAATTCACAAATTTAATGGTGGTCCAGTCGGTTTGAACTCACTGGCAGTCGCAATTGGCGAAGAAGCCGGGACAATCGAAGAAGTGAACGAGCCATATCTCATCATGGAAGGTTACATCAAACGCACGCCGCAAGGCCGTGTCGCCACGGCCAATGCCTATCGCAAGCTCGGGCTCAAGCCGCCGAGCGGTGGCCAGGCGGAATTGTTTCGCGAGGCGTAGTCGAATCGTGATTGGTAATGCGAGATTGTAATCGGTAATTCGTAACTCGTGATTTGTAATTCGATGTTACGATGTAACGCTTTAACGAATTACGCGTCCCCATGCAGCTAACCGGCGATCTTTTCCCCCAGACATCGAAGGTTTTTACTGTCGGCGAACTGACCCGACAGATCCGCGGCGCGCTCGAAACAAAATTCCGCGCAGTCTGGGTCCAGGGCGAAATTTCGAATTACAAACTGCATCCGAGCGGCCATCAATATTTCACACTTAAAGACCAGCGCGCCCAGATCGCTTGCGTTATTTGGCGCGACACGATCGCGCCGCCACGAGAACCCCTCGTCGATGGAACTCAGGTGCAGGTTTATGGCACCGTCACGGTTTTCGAAGCGCGCGGACAATATCAGCTCAATGTTCAGATTCTTCAGCTGCGCGGCGTCGGTCTGCTTCAGGTAAAATTTGAAGCCCTCAAGCGCAAACTTGAAACCGAAGGATTGTTCGCGCCGGAACGTAAACGGCGCTTACCAAAATTTCCGCGACGAATTGGGATCGTCACCTCGCCAAGCGGGGCAGCTATTCGCGATATGCTGAACGTGCTACGCCGTCGCGCGCCGTGGTTGCAGATTCTGATCGACCCGGTCCGCGTGCAGGGAACAGGCGCCGCACAAGAGATCGCTGTCGCCATCCGCGAACTCGGCCAATCTACAGAGGCGTTTGGGCCCCTCGATCTGATCGTGGTGACCCGCGGCGGCGGGAGCATCGAAGACTTATGGGAATTCAACGAAGAGATTGTCGCTCGCGCAATATTCAATTCCGGAGTGCCAGTTGTCTCTGCAGTCGGTCACGAAATCGATTTTACCATCTGCGACTTCGTCGCCGACTTGCGCGCGCCTACACCGAGTGCCGCCGCGGAATTGATCGTGCCCGATATTTTCGATCTTCAACGACGGCTCGACGGTTGCACGCGTGCGCTTTCGCGCCAGTTGCTAAGCCGAGTCCGTGACGCACAACAACGTCTCGATCATTCGCGCGAGACGTTGCAGCGTTGCCTCGCGCACAAGATTGACAGCTATAAGCGCAACCTGGCCCACATCACGAGCGCGTTACAAGCACGCAATCCCGCGCGCGAGCTCATGGTGCGGCGCAATCGTTTCGCGGATTTGCATCGGCGCCTGGTTGCTTCTCCCGCACGATTGTTGGAGAACGCGAGACACCGTTTCGAACGCATCGAAGGAATTCTGCGCGTACTAGGTCCGGACGCGACCTTGCGCCGCGGATACAGCATCACGACGAACGAACGCGGAAAAATCGTTCGGACGATCGCAGCAGTCCGGCCAAATATGAAAATTCGCACCCGAGTCAGCGACGGAGAATTTAGCTCGGAGATACAGTAGAGCCACGGAAGCGATCACACCTTCCGTAGCATCGAGTTAATAGTGGCTTCCGAGTCCAGGCTGCTCGGATGAGCCCGGGGTATACACTGGCCTGCTGTACACCGGTGTTTCAGGCAGCCCTCTTTGTTGAGTGTGCTTATTGGTATCAACCACAGTCTCCGAATAGGGAGTGTTGGCAGCGCAACCGCAAAGCAGTCCGGATAGAAGTAAAGCGAGCAACAGGCGGACTTTCATGGTTTGATTCCTCATCATTGCATAATTTAGCGTAAGACGAAATTAAGCGAAGCCCCTTTTGTAGCGAAGTACGCAGCCTCCTCGGTACGCTCTCCTTCGCGTTTGGGCTGACATGGATACCTTTAAGTCGATTCCAGTACGCGATGTCGATGAATGCCAACGTAAGGAGTAGAAGAGTGCAGTTGATTCTGAACGGCAAGGCGGCCGGCAATGACGCACTTCGCACTGCGGTGATCCGGCAACGAGAAGCGGGACATCGCGTCGAGGTACGAGTGACTCGGGAGAAGGGAGACGCGCGGCGGTTTGTGTTGGAAAGCGAGGCGGATTTGCTGATTGGTGCTGGCGGGGACGGTACTCTGAACGAGGTCGTTCACGGGTTGATGGGTCTGTCCAGGAAGGCGCGGCCGGTTTTCGGAGTAGTTCCATTAGGGACCGCAAATGACTTTGCCACCGGATGCGGGATTCCGCGTGATCCGGGAATGGCGCTGGCGCTCTGTCTGGAAGGTGCAGCTGTACCGATCGATGTCGGTAAAGCCAATGAGCACTGGTTCCTGAATGTCGCTAGCGCTGGTTTTGGCGCCGAAGTTACAGCGACCACTTCGCCCGAACTCAAACGCCTGCTTGGCCCTGCCGCCTACACCGTGATGGGTACAATTCTAGCGATGAATGTTCATCATTATCACGGAAGGCTCATATTGCCGGGCCGGGAAATCACTGGCAGCGGCCCAGTCGCGATCGTCGGCAATGGGCGCCAGACAGGCGGCAGTTTTCAAGTCGCTCCCCGCGCACGTATTGATGACGGTTTGCTCGATGTGCTGGTCGTGCGTCATATCCCGGCAACGGCGGCGCTCGCTGCGGCGCGAGAGCTTCAACAGCTTTCACCCGATGGCGAGTATATCTCCTATTGGCAAACCCCCTGGGCGGAAGTCCATTCCGAAGAAACGATTCCCGTCAATCTGGATGGCGAGCCGGTACGGTTTTCGAGCGTCCGGTACGAAGCGGTACCGAAGGCGATTCACCTGGTTGTTCCGCCGGATTGTCCCCTGCTATCGGCAACCGCGAAGTAGAGATCCAAATTATCTCGCCAGCCTAAACGCCAGAGTCGCCAGCGGTGGCAAATGAATAAGGATGGAATGTTCGCGGCCCATCCATGGAACGTCCTGCGTTTGGACGCCGCCGAAGTTTCCTACGTTGCTGCCCCCATATGTTTCTGCATCGGTGTTGATGAGCTCATGATAAAAGCCGGATTCAGGAACTCCCAACCGATAATCATAGCGCACGACTGGCGTTGCGTTGACAACAAAGGCTACGGTATCGCCCTCGTGTGATCTTCGCAGGAACGACACGACGCTGTTATCGGCGTCGTGTAGATCGATCCAATCAAATCCTTCGTAGCTATCATCGAGTTGCCAAAGCGCCGGTTCGCTTTTGTAAACATAATTCAGATGTTGGACCAACCGGCGAAGACCGTCGTGCCGAGGAAGACTAACGAGTTGCCAGTCAAGGCTCGTGTCGTGGTTCCATTCGTTGGACTGCCCGAAGTCGCCGCCCATGAAGAGGAGCTTCTTGCCGGGGTGTCCGTACATCCACGCCAGAAACATACGGAGATTGGCAAACTTCTGCCATTCGTCCCCCGGCATCTTGGCTAACAATGAACGCTTGCCGTACACCACTTCATCGTGGCTGAGCACCAGAATGAAATTCTCCTGAAACGCGTAGAGCAGCGAGAATGTGATATTGCCGTGATGATAACGCCGGTAAACCGGGTCGATGCTCATGTATTCCAGGAAATCGTGCATCCAGCCCATGTTCCATTTGAATCCAAACCCTAGCCCGCCCAGATAAGTCGGACGTGATACGCCGGGCCAGTCGGTTGATTCCTCGGCGATGGTCATGATTCCGGGGAAACGCTCGTAACAAACTTCGTTGAAGCGTTTCAGGAAATAGGTTGCGTCGAGGTTCTCGCGGCCGCCGTAAACATTTGGGATCCATTGGCCCGGCTTTCGCGAATAATCGAGGTAAAGCATCGAAGCCACAGCGTCCACGCGCAGCCCGTCGATGTGATATTTGTCGAGCCAGAAAAGCGCATTCCCGATAAGAAAATTCCGCACTTCATTGCGGCCAAAATTAAAAATGAGCGTGCCCCAGTCCTGCTGTTCACCCTGGCGCGGATCCATGTGTTCATAGAGGTCCGTGCCATCGAATTCAGCCAGGGCGTGCGCATCCTTTGGAAAATGCGCAGGCACCCAATCCATGATCACGCCGATGCCGGCCTGATGACATTTGTCGATGAAATAACGAAATTCGTCGGGCGTGCCGAACCGGCTGGTCGGCGCATAATAATTTGTGACCTGATAACCCCAGGAACCTTCGAAGGGATGCTCCGCGACTGGCAACAACTCGATATGCGTGTATCCCATCTCCAACGCATATGGGAGCAACGTTTCTGCGAACTCGAGATAACTGAAATGACGATTTCCCTCCTCAGCTTTGCGCCGCCATGAGCCCAGGTGCACTTCATAAATACTGATGGGACTTCTCGGCCAGTTGCGCGTCCTGCGCGATTCCATCCAAGCGCCATCGTTCCACGTGTAACGTTCCAAATCGTACACCAGCGATGCGGTCGATTTTCCGTGCTGATTGAAGAACGCAAACGGATCGCTCTTGAGAAGCAGTGCGCCGGTCTGAGTACGGATCTCGAACTTGTAGTGCGCGCCCTGTTTGATGCTGGTTAAAAATAATTCCCACACACCGCTTCCGACGAGTTTACGCATGGGATTGACCCGGCCATCCCAACCGTTGAAATCGCCAACCACGCTGACGCGTTGCGCGTTAGGCGCCCATACCGAGAAGTAAACGCCACTGGCATCGCCGATCGTGCGCACATGCGCGCCGAACTTATCGTAAATCTTCCAATGCTGTCCTTCGGCGAAAAGATGCAGATCGACCTCGCCCATGATCGGGCCGTACTGATAGGGATCGCGTGTCAGGTAATGCGATCCGTCCCAGGCGGTGACTCGGAGATGGTACGGAAGATCCCGTGTTGCGTTCCGGACAGTCGCGCAAAAGAAACCGTCCTGCTGAATTTTCTGGGCTGCGATCGGTTCTTCCGGATGTTGATCCAGCACGATCTCAATCTTGCGCGCATCGGGACGAAAGACGCGAATCTCCAAATCGTCCCCAACCCGGTGCGGACCCAACACTCGAAAGGGGTCGGAATGCGCCCCTCCCACAAAGCGGCTCACTTCGTCAGGTGGCAATCCAGCGATCTCGAAAGGTTCCATAAGTTAGGTTTGACAGGTTAAAAAGTTAAAAGAGTTACAAAAGTTACAAGGACGCCTCTCGCTTTGTAACAATGTACCTTTGTAACCTTTCAATCCTTCATCGCGTCAATCGGTCATCGTTTCAACGAATCGTTTTGATCGTCCTCGTCTATGAGCTTTTTCAGCAGTCTAAATCAGTCTGGAAAAGTCTGCATAGAGCACAATATTACCGGATGTTTATGATCAGACGTGCTACTGCGCGTTCGTCTGCGCCGCACCTGTCTAGCGCTCTGATCGCCTGCGCGCTAGCTGTCGCGATCCTTTGTGGCGGCAGACTGCTGGCCATTTATCTCGAGGAACGCACGATTCATTCGACCGCGCCAAGAGATTTCTTTATCAAGAACCAGGGGCTGGCATTCGAGCGCGCTGCCGCGCGCTCCCCGGACATCTTGCTTCTTTATGGCAGCTCTGAATTGATCGATCCGATTCCCAACAGAGCATCCGATTTCTTTTCCCGTGAGCCGACCGGATTTGAGGTGTGTCCGGTGGGCAAGGCGGGTACCACTTCGTTGATTATTTTGCAAAAGCTGGGCGCATTGGGCTCCGAGTTGCGCGGCCGGAAGATTGCAATCTCTCTATCGGCCAGCTCGTTTTTAGTGCCCACCCTCAAGCCGGAGTTTTATGATGGAAACTTTTCGTTACCGGCAGCGAGTGGCACCCTTTTTGGCAATGCCCTTGATTCAAGCCTGAAGACCGACATCGCAAAGCGAATGCTTCAGTTCCCAGACACACTGGGAAAGGATGGATTACTGCAGCTCGCTGCCAGTTGCCTCGCTTCCGGCCGTCCACTGGACCGCATCATTCTCATGGCCATGTGGCCATTGGGAAAACTGCAAAACACAATACTCGATTTGCAAGACCACTTCGAAGCGCTCATTTACATTTTGGGCGGAGGCAAGCCGGTCCCAGATTGGTTACGACCCGTCCATCCGCACAAGGTGCATGTTCGCAAGGCGCCCGACGGGGACGACCAACAGACGGAATCTTTTGACACAATTCGGCCGGCGAGGGATGCGGCATTTCGCGCGCGAATTACCGCTGCAAGCGAATGGACTGACTTGGAACTCCTTTTCCGCACACTTGCCGAGCTCAAAGCGGAACCACTGATTCTAAGCATGCCAATCGATGCTTATGCCGCGAGGGGCGTCTCGCCATCAGCTCGCGAAGTCTATTACGAAAGGATGAGGGAGCTCGCCCAGCGATATGACTTCCCGGTGATCGAATTTGAACAGCATGATGCCGACCCGGCTTTCCTAATCGCCCATCGTGAACACCCCACGCCAAGAGGTTGGATGGTTTACAATCGAGCGCTCGACGATTTCTTTCGTAAAACTAAATGGCGAATACCAAAGACAACATCGAACTGAGCGCCGTGGAAGATCATGGTGGGCTCCTGACCATTCGTGGCGGCGGCGCCCAAAGGAATTGGAATGGCATTCACTACAAACAAGGCATGTCCGCGAAGAATGTCGGCACGAAGAATCTATCCGCGAATATTGCTACCATTCCTCCGGGCGGCGTCGCGTACGCGCATATTCATGTCGATTTCGAAGTGATCCTTTACATCATCCAAGGAAAAGTGCGCCACGAATTCGGAGCCGGCCTCAAGCAAGTCGTTGAAAATGGAGCCGGTGATTTCATTTACATTAAGCCCGGCGTGCCTCACGAAGTCTTCAATATGAGCAAGACCGAACCCGTGGTCGCCTTTGTCGCGCGTTCGTCTGCCGACGAATGGGACAAAATTATTCCTTACGATCGCAATCAGGCGGATCCGCAATGAATGCAGCGGGCGATCCATCGGCAGAAGCGGAGCGTTTGCTAAAACGCGACGCCGAATGGGCGGCACTGGCTTCCGCAGGACGGGACATCGACCGGATTCTTTCCTACTGGACTGACGATGCGGTCGTTTTGGCGCCTGCCTTCGCGCCAGTTATCGGAAAGGCAGCGTTGCGCGGTTACGTGGAGAACAGCTTTCGAATTCCCGGTTTTAAGATCAGCTGGAAATCAAGCGAGGTGCGTTTTTCACCGGACCTGAACCTTGCCTACATGTTTGGCGAAAACACCGTTTCCATGAATGGACCCAATGGCACGCCGATCACGACGAAAGGCCGCGCCATCACGATCTGGCGCCGCGAACCCGATGGACAGTGGCGTTGCGCCGTCGATATCTGGAACGACGGACCGCGATCGTGATCAACAGCGGAGCGGCGCATGACGCGCCCCTAGCAAGCCGCTGCCGGAACAACAGGGACCATGATTCTCCGAATTCCAGTTGGACGTTCGAAGTTGAGCGTTCGGCGTTTGCTTCTACGATTGCCTTATGCCGAAGCATCTTGTCATCAGCACGAGCGGTAATCCTGATAGCAACAGCCGTCGAATGGGGCGCGCCGCGTTCGCGCATTTGCAAAAAAAGAAACTCGATTGCGATTGGGTCGATATCCGTGAAATGGACCTGCCGCTC
>Ga0209027_1000144_pt1 | contig 21330 bp, 21 predicted proteins | sample GraSoi013_1_20cm_3_FD_185821 | JGI IMG/M metagenome (GOLD analysis project Ga0209027, IMG submission 185821) | Grasslands soil microbial communities from the Angelo Coastal Reserve, California, USA - Sample 09_27_2013_1_20cm (SPAdes) (version 2) | ecosystem: Environmental > Terrestrial > Soil >...
GCCACCTGGTGGGAATGGCGCCCCGTCGAGTAATCACGTGCCTCCACCAGGGTCACCAGGGCTTCCGCCATGCCTATCAGTGCCGCTTCTTCCCGCCCTTCCTCTAAATGGCTCTCTGAGAAGAGGGCGAGTACCGCGGGGTCGTTGGCCGCGCGCACCTGGTTGCGCCCAAAGCGTTTGGCCCCATACATGGCATGATCGGCAGCGCTGAGGAGCCCTTCGCGCTCCTGGGCCTGCGCAGGATAGCTCGCCACGCCTACCGAACACGTTAGATGGAGGCCACCGCCAACATTGAAGGTATGGGCGGCCACCGCAGCCCGCACCTCCTCCGCCAGGGCCAGGGCTTCGTCTGCCTGCAGCTCTGGCAGGATCGCCACGAATTCCTCGCCGCCCCAGCGTCCCACCGTATCGATGCGCCGCAGCCGTGCCCGCACCAGGGCAGCAAATTCACACAGCACGGCATCGCCAGCTGTATGCCCGTAGCCATCATTAAGCGCTTTGAAATGATCCAGATCGAGGAACAGCAGGGAGCAATCACGGTCGTACTGTCGAGCACGTTCCAGTTCCTGATCGAGCTGGGCAAGCAGGGCCCGGTGATTGGGCAACTCGGTGACCGGATCGGTCGTCGCCAGGGCCAACATGCGCTCCTGTTTGCGTTGCTCAAGTTCTCTGCGTTCAGCCATCACTGCTGCCAAAATCATCGATGTGACCGCAATGATGCCCATAAAACTCTGTAATAATAAAAGACTCTCACTGATGTCAGTTGAGTAAGAGACGACGCCTTGTATTGTCCCAAGAACTGCGAGAATGGATAATGCAAAGATGGCAGAGAGTGCTCCGCGCGGGCCAAATCGCAGTGCAGCCCAAATGAGGGGAGGGAACACCAAATACGTCAGTGGGTAATTTCTCTGATCCGTATGAAGAAGTCCGAGAAAGACAATCAGGCCAACTGCAAGGACGAACACCGTGAGTATTCCAATTTCAACCAGGCGTTTTCCTGAAACTTTAGCATGAGGCCATTTGCTCCATGTGAGGAGCAACGGAGTGACGATGAGGATACTAATCATATCACCTATCCACCACGCTCTCCATGTAGGAGAATACGTTGAAAACGCAATGACCCTCCCCAGCAAAAGACTGGACACGCCAAGAGTTGCACTGATGAGGGCACTGAGGGGCATGGCAAGAAGAACCAGTACAAGAACATCCCTGAGGTGGTCAAGAGCATTGCTAAACCCATAGCGCTTGAGCAGATAGGTCCCTACAAGGGCTTCAAGGGTATTTCCTATGCCTATGCCCACTGCCACAAAGAGCGGAGCACCATTGACCAGGTTGACCAGAAACGCTCCCAGGAGAATTGCTGGCCAAAGACGATACCCAAAAAGAAGCAGTGTTGCAACTGCGATCCCTGAGGGAAACCAAACAAGAGTTGCAAATCTACTGACTGCATCGAAGGAAAGGCCGAGTTTGGCTGTGCTGAAGTAGATGGCAAAAAGCAGGAGTATTTCGACCACATACGAGAAATATCCCGGTTTTCTATGAGATGGGCGCAATAGAAACTCCAGCTTCATATACTCGTCCTCCAACGAAACGATAGCTTGGTAATACCTTCTAAGTGGTAGCTTGCCTTCTCATCTTGTCAGGCGCTGATCCACGCCTGGCCCCACGTCTTCCACAGAACAGGTCTTTTGTGCAGGGGTTGATGAAAGGTGTGTTGAGAGTCTGAGACAATACGAGGAGTATACCTCACTATCTCAACAAAAGGAATAGATTAGTACTTTTAGATGTAAAAATGTATCCGACACTTGCTTGTTGTATCTCTTGTGTAGAGATTGAGACTGTACTTCCCTGCTACTGTTACATCACTGCTTCATCGTATTCATGCGAGAAGGGTGTTTGTAGCTGCTAAAGAACTTACCTCAAAGGTGGTGCAAGAGCGGGTTCTGTCATGCACTTGTCACAATCGCAAGATGACCTTCCTGCTCATTCCACGTTGTCGCGGTGTGCAGCGCCGTACACAGCTTCTGCATCGTCGTAACAATGGCACTCCTCTCGTTGCTTTCCGCACGTCTGGCCTGGAACTGTTGAATGACGGTGGGATAGAGGAACAGACGGGATATGGCAGCGCCATCGGTTTCAACCACAAACACGCAGCTGCGATCGTTCCGCTCGATTTCATCGACCGCATAATCGTCGATAAAGTCGCCAGCACAATACAGAATAGGTTTGTCCTTGTAGATCTCGATGCCTCGAATGACATGACCAGAATGCCCAAAGATCACATCAGCGCCTGCATCGATCAGTGCATGCGCAAAAGGAGGATGTTCTGCTGGAGGAACATACCCCCAATTTGGTCCCCAATGAGCGGATACCACCAGAATATCTACGTCCTCTTTTGTCCTCCTCACCACCTCAAACAGCTGTTCGGCGCGCTTCTCATGCAACTCAATGGGAACATACCAGACGCCCGGTTGTTCGTCTGTGGCTGACCATGCAGGCTCATTATCGGTAAAGGCCAGCAGCCCGATCGTTTTTCCGTTCACGCTCCATATGGCGGGTGCCGATGCCTCCCGGAGCGTGGCACCCGCACCGGCGTAGTGAATTCCCGCCTCTTGCAGGGTGTTCATCATGTGAAACAACCCCTCATATTCAAAATCAAGCACATGGTTATTCGCCAACGAAACGGCGTCTATGTGCGCAGTTGTAAGGGTTTGCACGTTTTTTGCATCCGAGCGAAAATGAAACACTTTGGGCGTTGCTGACCAGGGTGTTCCCCAATCGGAAAGCACGCACTCCAGATTACAGATACGCACATCCGTATCGCGCAACAGCGACAATGTGTCTCCCCACGGATACGTAGGCGGCTTTCCCTTGAGCACTTCATTCACCAGTCGCCCAAGCATGACGTCGCCTACAAATAGCAATTTCAATGGTGATGGTTTCATTTCTTCCTCAGGTCTACATTCCCTTCCGCCTCTTCGACCGTTCGAACGTTTCTCGCCTTTAATATATAGCATATCATGAGCATCGGATAAAGAGTTATAACAGAACGAGGGTCGGATGCGAGTTGACCCTCGTTCTGTTTTCTTGTGCTATAGAAACAATGTACACTTTCGACTATTTAAGATCCATCCAGGCTGTATGCTATCTGGTGGTTACCGCTTTCAATGTCTGCTGCACCAGCGTGGGGAGATTCTGCTGCAGCCAGCGGGCCATCTCCTCTTCCTCCTGCCGAATTTGCTGGCATACCGCGGCCGTTTGCTGGTCGTTGAGATCCTCAGCAGCGCGAATGAGCGCTGTGTAGGAGGCAATCTCGAAGTTCTCGGCCGCGTAATCGGCCAGCGCGTTTTTCACCATCTCGTCCTTTGCTGGGCCCGTTGAGATGGCCTGCATCTGGCCGAAGAGCGTAGCCATGCCCGTCTTGATCGTGGAAGTTTTGCCACCAAGCGTCTCGATGCAGCCCTTCACCATCTCGGCATGCCGTCGGGTTTGCTCCAGGTGCTGCTCAAGCTTTGCTTGCACGTGTGGAAAGTCCTGCGCATCCTTGACCTGGTGCTCCAGAACCTGGATGAGCGCATTCTCCATCCCATGGGCATCGTTCAGCCAGGAGATCAATAGGTCTTTTTCGGTCATATTTTCTTCCTTTCAAGCTCTGTACGATCGAAGATCCGTCCCTCTGCGAACAGTATCTTCATCAATGCTAAAAGATTCTCAGTCAACAACCCTATGTTGCTGCTGCAATCAAGTAACGATCCATCTCTCTGGCCCAAACCACTCCCTCTTCGTGTAAAAGCTACCGGTTCCAGGGGTTACTCAAGACACGGGAACCAGATGATCAGCTGTCAAACTGCGACTCCCATCTGCCGCGATACGTCATCCGTTGCTCATAGAGAGGAAGGGAATGGACATAGTTATTACGATTCATCGATCTTTTGTGTGACTCGACCATTCCTCTTTAAGAATATGAGAAATTTCTCATACGGCCTGCTTGCTAATGTGATAAGCTACATAAAATAGTATGCAAACTATCTCTTTTTGAAACCTTTTTCAGAGCTTTTTCTATAGCAAAAGAAATCGCCAGTAGGAATAAGACACAGTGAACGAACGCGCGAAGCTCGGCATTTTATGCGTTCTGTTGCTACTCGCAATGGGTTTTACAATAGTAAAGGTTGTAGATACCTTTGGAGCAATGCGAAATCTCCAGGTGCAGTATAGTGATGCCAGGTCAGGAGACGTGAGTACTGTCCGCCCCTGGATGACCACTCATGCGATCTCTCTTATCTATCGCGTTCCCGAAGACTACGTGAACAGCTCACTAGATGTTACCAGCACCCCTGTGCACCTTCATGAGACGCTCTATGAGATTGCCAGTCACAAGCGGCAACCTGTGGATCGGGTAATACATACCGTACAACGTGCCATTTTGACCTACCGTAAGGGACATCGTCGCATTTCAATGCCAACGCGTACGCATCTGTCCGCCAGAAAACCTCTTTCACCAGGAAGGACAGTACGTTGAACGCTTTTTTTATCAGCGCGGTGCAGCAATATGGGTATCTGGCGCTCTGGTTGATCATTTTCGTCGCAGCAGCCGGCGCTCCCATCTCTGGCTCTCTCCTCCTTTTTGCCGCGGGAGCATTTGCTGCTTTCGGAGACCTCAACATCATCATCCTGTTTCCGGTTGCTCTGAGTGCAGCCGTGATGGGAGACAATCTTACCTATTTCATTGGCCGTCGCGTGGGGATACCTCTACTAGCGTGGTTTGAGCGACAAAAGCGTTTTCGTTGGATCTCGCCGCAAGCTCTGGAGCGCGCGCGAATCTACTTCAGGCGTAGGACATCATTAGCAATCTTTCTTACCCGCTTTCTGATCGTTGCGCTTGGTGGCCCGATAAACCTCCTTGCAGGGCTGGAACAATATCCATACCCTAACTTTCTGTTCTGGGATGTGAGTGGTCAAATACTTGGAGCGATCATTTCTCTCGGCCTGGGTTACATCTTTGCAGCAAGCTGGGAGGAAGCAGCAGGCCTTTTTGGGGCTTTCTCAGGTTTTTTCCTCGCCTTCCTGACGGCCGTTATTCTCTCCTTCGTGCTTGTGCGCATGATACGCCAGCGCAGACGCACTAGAACGGCTGAAGCAGAGGCTAAAGACATACTCTCACCGATAGAAAGTATAGTCAAGCAGGATACCGGCCCTTTGCCCATTTCTGATTAGGGCGCTGTAATGAAAGCATCGAAGCCTACCATTTTGATACTTACCACTCACACCGGCGGTGGACACCTGAACCTCGCGCAATCGCTGAAGGATATACTTGGGACAACCTGCGAAGTAGCAATTGTGGATCCACAGCCCGTTCTTGTCGATCGCTGGTACGCGTCAGTCAGCCGGCATTCTTTGAAATTTTTAGAGCGGCAATTTACCTTCACCAACAACGAAACCGCCTCGTCAGGGCTACACCGTGTACTTACATTGTTGAGCTTCAGGCGATTACACTGTGTGATAGAGCGTGTCCAGCCTGCGCTGATCATAACGACACATGCGCTGTTATCCTATGCGACTGCTCGTGTCAATGAACGTCGACGAGAACGTGTCCCGCTCGTCTTTCAGCTCACCGACCTGGGGCGGCTGCATATGACATGGTTTACCGAGAAACAGGCCGATGCCTACCTTGCTCCGACACGCGAAATTTTTTCCCAGGCCCTGGACCAGGGTATCGAGAAAAACCACCTGCACCTTACTGGAAGGCCAGTGCGACGCCAGTTTTTAGAAGTCTCTCCAGGCAGGAAGAGTGAAACGCTCGCGGCCCTGGATTTTGACCCTGCGACATTTACAATCTTTCTTCAGGGAGGTGCAAAAGGGTCTGCTGGAGTTGATCGGACTATTGAGAGCCTGCTGAGTACGGGTATGCCAGTGCAAATTATCCTGGCGGTCGGCAATAATAAGAGCCTGGCGACCCGTTATGCAGGCATTGAGCGAATACGAGCCCTGCCTTTTACTGAGGCCATCGCCCCTTATATGGCTGCTGCAGATGTGATAGCCGGTAAGGCAGGGGCGAGCTTTATTTCCGAAGCTTTTATGCTCGAGAAACCGTTTCTCATCACGGCTTTTATTCCAGGCCAGGAAACTCCCAACCTTCAATTCATCGAGCAGCACAACCTGGGGTGGGTTTGCCTGGAAACAGGCGCTCAGAATGAACTGCTTATCAAGTTAGCAAGCAACCCGGGCATGATCGCAGCAAAGGAGGACAGCATTCGAGCTTACAAAAGCTGGAATATACAGGCAAACCAGCATATTAGGCCGATTATTGATCAGCTACTTTCTTGAGAAGATATGCAATTGCTAGTAATCGGTTTGAGAAACCTCGTTCTTCGTGGTGCGCCAGTTGACGGTAGGTATGATCAGGCTCCTGTCAATCTGCTCGCGATGCTTGATGGCAAGCCCGATTAGCGATTCCAGTACGGACTCGTTCAAGAGATGCGGCTCAAGTCCCAGCTCAATGAGCCTGATATGAGTGGCATTGTAGTAATGTTGCTCTGCTTCAACGCGAGGGTTTGGAAGATGTTTGATCTGAGCCTCTAAGCCGAAATGCTTGCTCTCCCTGACAACCGCTTCTGCCAGTTCAATAAGGGAAAATTGCTCGGTGATCTGGTTAAATACCCGGTACTCACCTTCTCCTGGTGGTGTTGAAATGGCTAGTTCGATGCACCTGATGGTATCTCTCAAGTTGATATAACCACGAATTTGATGCCCTTTACCGTAAACGGTGAGGGGATTCTCCACTGCAGCCTGGACGCAAAAACGGTTGAGGGCAGTGCCATAGATCTGATCGTAGTCAAAACGGGTTGCCAGGCGCGCGTCCTGTAGAGTTTCATCGGTCTCAACGCCATAGACGACGCCCTGATTCAAGTCGGTGGCGCGTAACCCCCAGATTTTGCAACAGAACATAATGTTGTGACTGTCATGGACTTTGGAGTTCCCACACCAGATAGGTTTGCCATTGCGCCTGACAAGAATGATGCCATCCCCTGGAACTTCACAGCAATACACCATGCCAGCGTAATCTTCTATCCAGTCATTAGGATCATCTGGTTGCTGGTTGACCTGAAACAGCGTTGTTTTCGTGAGATTTACCCGGTACTCCCTTGCTCGTGTCCATCCTGCACCCTCTACTCGATCTTGATGACTGATGTTAGCAGAAAACCCCAGTTTGATGGCTAACTCTTGTACATCATCAGCAAGCTGTTTGGAGGATGTGTAATAACGACCATATTGCTTGTCGCGGTCCGACCACATACCATCGCCTGACATCATTGCATTGAAAAGAATCCACAGTTGCCGTTTCGATAAGTGTAATAACTCGCGTGGTATGCGTTTTACCAAACTTTTGCCAAGTTGAGCGAGGTAAACCGCCAGTTGTGTGCAGAACAGGTAGTGTGCTTCATGGTCTCGGCCTTTAATCAGGTATACACTATGTGTGCATCCCAGAGCATTCGACATGTTCTCGAAAACGGCATGTACCTCTTCAGACCCGGAACCTATTTTCTGAAGAATGATGATGCGATTTGGCGCTCTTTTACGCCACTTACCGTCTACATTGCCCTCAGCAATGTACCATCCAAGGAATTTGAGCCAGTCATCCATTGGTAGCTCAATGGGTGGTATAGGAGGTACATTCTCTCCAAGCCAATAATAGCCTGGTAAGATGAAAATTTCCCGTTCCTCCCCTTCCCATTCGGATTTCAGGTGGTAGCGATTATACTTACCCAGGATATCTTTTGCCTCTTCAAATCGCATCTTTTCGCTTCCGTCGCGACGTTTATACGAAGTTACCATCCGATGATTAGGTGTTACACAGAGATCAACACGGCGTTGCTCCAGGCAGTACATAGGCCCCTCGTACAGATATGCCGTGTGTGCGATCGGTTTGGTATAAACAATTTGAGGATAGTCGAGTTGCCTTGTAGCTACTTCGTCATCATCAGTGAGATCTTTGAAGAGCTTCCACCCATCGCGTGTTAATACTTCGGTTTGGTCATCGTAGCACAAATGATAAAATGATCCTGGTTGTTTAGGATAGGGCAAGACATCGCTCCGGCCCTTGTGGTGGATCTCGATAAAGCCTTCTTCGATGTCGATATTTGGGGTGCCATATTCCCCCATCGTACCCAATTTCACAAGATGGCAGTCAGGAGCAAATTCTTTCATGGCGTACAGGACGTTAAGCGTCCCAATAACATTGTTTGTTTGCGTGAAAACGGCATGCTTGCGATCAATCATGGAATAGGGGGCGGAACGCTGTTCGGCAAAGTGAACGACGGCCTCCGGTTGAAATGTTCGAAAAACTGTGGCAAGCGCTTCATAGTCCATCGTATCGCCAATACATAGCTGAATCTGCCGTCCAGAGACTTCTTTCCAGGCGGCGATACGTTCATGTGCCGTGTAGATGGGAAGCAAGCTATGGAAGCCGCGTTCAAGGTCGAAGTGCCTGCGCATGAAATTGTCGAAGATGGTGACATTATGCCCTTTGCCGGAAAGGTAGAGTGACTGGGGCCAGCCGAGGTAGCCGTCGCCTCCCAGTATGAGAATACGCATAGTTCCTCCAGAAGCAAGAAATTGTCGTTCAAGCTGCCGCAGCTTGTGAATTTGAGTGCATGCCCCCCCCATGTTAGAGGTTGATTCTATAGTATCATACCGATACTGAACAGTCATAGGGCATAAATACCCTTAGAAAGGGACTTCACGACCTTGAGATTTAGAAAACGCTGTCATCATAGCTGTTCACTATGAAATAAGTGTATGTAAAGTGTAAAATAAGTGCAAGGGCAATTCCTCACTGTGAAAAGTAGGGTAAACTGCCCCTGGACGAGGCTAGCTCCATTCCCGACAGGAGCTTTAGCTGCATATAACCTCTCGGCTGGTTTATCTACAAAGACCTCTCCACAAGTTGTCGTTGGCCTGCCAGTTGCCGGCATGGCAGTCGGAGACTACTGTGCCGGAGGAGGGAACACCGATGCGATCCGCCTGTCTGCCGTCATCTGTCAGGTAACGAACATACAGCTGACGGATGGGATACAGACAGTACGGGGAGTCTTCGCCCTTGTGATCGTGCTGCTGATAGGAGCAGGTTTCGCTGGCTTTCTCCTGCTCATCACATACTCCTGGAGGCAGATCGTTGCCTATGCCCGGACTGGTCACATGCCTGGCAGCGAGGCAGAAGACCCAGGCACATGAATATGCCTGCCTCTAGCTTTCTTCATTGCGGAATGGCTCGCAGTATTCCCCTTCTTTGAGATACCATTTGAGCATTATGGAATAGACCATTGTCGCCGTTTTGGCTGCTCTTTTGCAAAACGGGGGCAATGGTCTAGAGCAAATTCATACCAATCAAGCCAGTCGCTCTCAGTGAACGCATCGTCAACGTTGCCGTATGACTGCCGCATGAACCACTGGCACAGAGCATAAGAAATCGGCTCATCTGCCTCAACCGCTTTTGCAAAGTCGGCGTAGTCCAGGTAGTCCGACTCTTCCCATCCGGTAACTTCAGATCTTCTGGCTCCCACTGCCGGTCCGCTGCCGGGCATAGTTGGAGTTGCCCCTGCAGGTGTCGGATACATTGTATAAGCTGGCGGCCCTGATGGGGCCCCTCCAAACAACGCTGAGTTTACAGGAACATATGAGTAAACTATCTCTATGTTATCCTGCTTCCCTGTATTGGGTGGTGGCGCAGCAAAACTAAGAGTTTTTGTATATTCGTCTATGAGAGCTTCATATCCAAGAAAAAAGAATTGCTTGCCTACGTGGCCCGTCTTTTTATACATGCCATCAATTCTAACAGCGTACACTGACACTGGCCGGTGCGTCAGGTAGAACATATCAGTGTTACCATCAGCAGTAAATTTGTCTATCTGCGTGCGATGCTGTGATGGTAGAAAAGTTGCCATTGTCGTTGTTTTCCTCCGGGATTGCTGAATATTACCTCTTTCTTTAGACTATGTGGCCTTCAACGCCTTTGTCTGATTCTAATACGTCTCTAAGGACGTTGTCGTATACCTGTATGTTCTGGTGTTGCTATCGCCTGGCGCGCAAGCGTTTTGTGTACAAAGGGCTCATTCCTGACCACTACCCTAAAAACTCTTCAACCGCATCCTGCTGCAAACTTTCTATTCTCCCAGCCCTCAATCCGTCCAATTCGGGAACCGCTCGTCCAATCAACTGCTCGGACACCGCCCGCCCAACGGCTGGTGCGAGAGCAAAACCATGCCCAGAGAAACCAAGGGTGACCGTCAATCCGTCCAAACCCATAATGGGCCCAATGAAGGGCAGGCCATCAATGCTCTCCGCTTCAAGGCCGCACCACGCCCGTGCAATGCGCTGCTGTCCTACCGGTGGCAGCAGCGCACAGGCCGCTTCCCAGTTACCCTTTACGCTCTCCTCGCGCAGCATATAAGAACGTCGATCAGCGGTTGGTTCACCAGGCCAGCCGCCACCGATCAGGAACGAGCCATCGTTCACCTGTTTGAGAGAAAGCGCGCGACTGACCGCGCTTAGCACCGGTTGCAGCACCTGTCGTGGCGCTGGCGTCGAGAGGACCATTTGCAGCGCGACCATTTTAATTGGCAGGCGCAGCCCAACGGTCCCGGCCAGTTCATCGCTCCATGCCCCTGCCGCGAGCACAACCTGCTCGGCCTGGATCTCGCCACGCCCGGTGCGTGCCCCTATGACCCGCTCACCCTCTACCAGTAATGCCAGTACAGCGGTCCCCTTCCAGTAGGTTGCGCCAAGGCGCTGAGCTGCCTTGGCGAAGGCGTGTGTAGTGAGCGCCGGGTCGGCCTGTCCGTCGCCGGGGCTGTAACTGCCCGCCACGACGCCCGCGTGGAGACCCGGTACAAGCGCAGTCACCTCCTGGCGGTCCACCAGCCTTACATCAGTAAAACCGAGATCCTGCTGTTCCTGTACGAACGTAACAAGCTGCTTGGCCTCCGCATCCGTTTCGGCCAGCAACAGGTTTCCTCCTCTGCGATACTGTACACCGGCTTCAAGCTCCTCTTCCAGCGTTCTCCAGCGTTCGATGGCTTCAACAGCCAGTTTCGCCTCGGCCGGGTGGCGTCCCTGTCGTCGCACCCCACCCGCGCTGGCCCACGAAGCCGCAGGCGCGCTGGCCACCTCCTCTGACCGCTCCACCACGAGTACCTGCCGCCGCTGCCTCGCCACGTAGTACGCAATCGCGCTACCCATAACGCCACCGCCAATGATCAACACTTCACTTTTTGTTACGCTCATATCAAAGACCTCACCTCATCCTTGCTTAAATATCGCCATTTGCCCTCTCCCAGGTCTCCTAACCTCAGCGGCCCTACTCCGACCCGCTTCAACTGCAGCACCCGGTGCCCGACCGCGGCCAGCATGCGCCGTACCTGGCGTTTCCGCCCCTCGTGGATCCTCAGTTCCAGCCAGCAATTCGTCCCCACGCGCCGTAAGCGATGGACTTGCGCGGGTGCCGTTCGATGTATCGCTCCATTGTCCTCCCTGATCTCCACGCCCTTGCGCAGCGCTTCCAGCGTCGTTTCCTCCGGGCAGCCCTGCACAAGGACGTGATACTGCTTCTCCATCGCGTAGCGCGGGTGCGAGAGGCGAAGAGCAAACTCCCCATCGTTGGTCAGCAGCAGTAGGCCGCTGGTGTCGATATCCAGCCGCCCAACGGGATAGACGCGGAAGCGGCGCACTTTCGCAGGCAGGAGATCGAGCACGGTAGGTCGGCCCTGCGGGTCTCTGGCCGTACTGACATAACCCATGGGTTTATGCAGCACCAGGTAGACATATTTGCTGGCCGCCATCACTTTTTTACCATCGACACTCACCGTGTCACGTGCGGGATCGATGCGCGCACCCTGCACAGTCACGGTCACCCCATTGACCTGCACGCGGCCAGCTGCTATCAGTTCTTCGGCATGACGACGCGAAGCGACGCCGGCATGGGCCAGGAAACGCGCCAGCCGTTCACCCTCTTGCTCTTTTTGCTCGCTTCCTGGTTCTTGCCTCATAGCTTTCGCTCTCCCACCATGCACAGGTTACAGCGTTTATCCTTGCAGGTTTGCTGGTAAATATGTTGCAATCCCTGCTGCTCACAGGCCCCTCTGGGTTCCCGCGTCAACTGCAGTTGGTCACACATCGCGCGGGTAATGCGATTCGAGGAGAGTCCTGGGTGCTCAGTATAGAGTATCTGTGCCTGCTCAGCAAGCTTCGTATCATGCTCTATCAAGGCCACGGCTATGGCGAAGGGCAGCACGACGTTACAGATCAGGATATCAGCCCTCGCAGTTCCCAGGTCTTGAAATACGGCGCGCAACTGGTGCAGTCGATCGCTTGTCTGCTTGACATTCCCTGGGGTTTGCTTGCCTACGGGCGGCAGTTCACCGGGTCCACCGTGCATTACGGCATCGGTCTCCGCTCCCTTTTGAACTGTTGTAGCGCTCACTATCTCCCTCAGCGTCTGCCAGGCGCTGCGCTCGCGCCACTGCTCTACAAGCCCGCGCAGTACGTACAGACGACCCCTGTCCAGCGGTGAGGGATCGAAGGTACGTCCCAGCGGCTCCGGCAGGTCGCTCTCCAGGCCCAGCAGGCGCTGGCCAGCGGCGCGAAAAAATGCGCGATCGCGCCCATAGCCAAGCCCCTCAGCCAGCGCGGTAATCAAGCAGAGATCATAGGCGCTGAATGCGCTGTGGGGATAACTCTTGTGCAGGAGTTCCACAAAGGCGTGTGTCTTTTGCTCAAAACGCAGCAAACCTGCCTGCTTCAGTATACAACTGCGCTCCTGCTCGTCCAGCTGTGGCATGACTTGCTGGCATGGCCAGACCGCGGAGAGGTAGGTTTTGCGTGGCGGCGCGAAATCATTGAGAGAGCACAGGGGAATAGCTCTCCCACCCAGATCGCGCGCAGGAGATGGATGGTCACAAACAAGGACCACATGCAGGATCACACTTGTATAACGGGCGTCGCTGTGGTGCTGGTGCATATACCAATCGCTGGCTCGCACATGGAATTCGATGGCGCCGGAGCAGGGCACGTCATTCCAGGGGAAGCGTAAGACGGCGTCGAGCACATCTGGCCCCGCGGCGCTGCCAGGATGCCCGGGGAATAGGAGTTGGCAGGTATCGCCATTGCTCAACGGTAAGCGCATACCGGGAGGGAGTGCGAACCAGCGCCGCGCCACCTCCGTCTCGTATATATGCAGATAGGCGGAGGGAAAGGAAGCTTCCCGTACTGCGCGTACATGCGTGATAATTACTCGCTCTCCTGCTTAGGAACCGCCGGCAATTCCTCTGTATCGTCTAGCTCATCATCGCCGTCCAACTGCGCTCCCTTTTCCGCCGGCGATGTATCTTGCAGGCGCTCTTCAATGCCATCGGTGAGAGGTTGTGTAGAGACCGGGAGTTCCTCAAATCCTTCTTCGGCCTGGTCTTTGGCGGCAAGGGCCATGCCTTCAGCAACTTCCGCCTCCGCCTCTGCATTCATGGCCGTATTCAGCGCCCGCTCTTCCGCGGCTTCGGCATCCGCCAGCAGCGCGTGAGCGCGTGTAGCCTCGTGTTCTGCATTTTGCAGGTACCTATCGGCATCCTCTCCACTCAAAGCGCCGCTGGCGATAGCGGCACGTACCTCTTCCAGCACCTGGTCAGCCTGCTGAGCGGCATAACTCGCCTCGCGTGTGCGCGCACTGCTGGCCTCCGCCATCGCTTCCGCCTCAGCAGCCGCGGCAGCCGCCACATCCGCGATCATCATTGCCGCGACCCCCGACACGAGCTCCTCTTCCTCCTCTATATCCTCAACGGCCCGTTCCTCGGCAAGTCTCCCCGCATCCTGCGCTAAGCGCTCGGCCTCCAACGCTTCGATGCTTGCCCTGTCAACCTCCAATTGACTCTCAGCTGGTTCCTGCTCCAGGTGCCGACCCGAATCTGGTTGCCCCAGGCGAGAAGAGACCTCGACCGCTCGTTCAGAAGCAAGGCGTGCAGCCATTTCAGCAGCCTCGGCAGTCGCGCGTGCCTCCTTTGCCTGTTCAACTGCATCCTCTTGCGGGGCAGAGGCGTTGGAGGGTGCTTTGCTGGGGCCAGCCGCTGGAGTCGCACTCGATCCGGACACGCCGCTGGATGCATGCTCCGCTGCTGGTTGTTGCGGATTGGTACGTCCAGCCTGTTGTTGACGAACGGCCGCTAAACGCTCTTCCAGGCGTTGCACACGAGCTGCACGTTTTTGCATGCGTGCCTCCGCTCGTTTGAAACGCTCCTGCGCCTTAGCCTGTGTCTTCTGGGCCTCCTGCAGCTGTTCCTGCAAGCGTTTTTCACTCTTGCGCAGCTTTTTCTCAAGCTCCCCGGATTTTTTTGCCTGTTCCTCTTCTTGAGGAGGACGCTTTTGATCAGCCATCTTGTCAATTCCCCTCAGCAAAAGGCCGACGCGCTACTTTTTGCCCTTTGCCTTTTTTACCTTCAACAACGGTAAAATCAAAGGCTTTTTGCATGTACTGTTATTCCCTATGCATACTCATTGCAAAATTGCGGAAACTCGCCAGCGCATCTCCGCTAATAGTACCACCACTCCGCGTTTGAGAGCCGGCAGATACAGAAAAAATATTAACCTCGCTTCTTCATGCTATGATTCAACGCGTACGGCCAGCGCCAGAGCAACAAGAAAGCAGCATTGACAAACAGAGCAATCAGAGCAAAGGTAAACGGCGGAACAGCGTGATCCACAAAGATGCCACGCATTGCCATCGCTACGGGCCAGGAGAGCATCCATGCGATAAATGTACGTCTCGCCATTTTGCGCGGATTGGCCACCAATTCCTTGCGGTAAACACCAATAAAGGGAGAGACGAGGAACCAGGCGATAGCAAATGGCGCCGCGGTCACGATAACCGCTGGTATAGCAGCCAGGCCGGTTGCCTCCCCATGGCTGCCACGCCCGATGGCCGAGAAGGCCAGAAAGGCCACGAGGTCACCCGACGCGAGCACGATGATGTGACGCGAAGTTGAACGTTCCTTCCCTGTATTACCTGCTTTCTCCGTAGTAGCAACGTTGTTCGTTTCTTCTGTAGCAGTCATGAACTTTTTTCCTGTTGTTCTCGCACCAACTCTTTAACAGCGGCAAGCTCGGTGCGTACGCCGCGAATGCGCAGCATAACAACGCCCAGGTAAGCCAGCAGCCCGACCCAGACGATAACGTAGGCCACCACCAGATACGTTAGTCCTTGCATAAATCTTTCATCCTTTTCTATCTTATTCCACGCTGGCACGCAGCTGCTGAGCCAGCGTTTGCATTTTCTCTAGTTGATAAAGTTGCACCATCAAGAAACTGAAGAGCAGCGTAAAAGTGATAAAAGCAACCACCAGTGTGAGTAGCATCTCCAGCGGCAACTGCGGCGAAGAGCCAAGGGGCAGCACAGCCTGGGGATGCAATGTGCGCCACCAGTTCACCGACTCATAGATGATAGGGACATCGATGAGGCCAATGATCGCCAGTACCGCGCCGGCGCGCGCGCTGGCAGGGGTGCGGCCCATGTAGCTGCGCAACATGAGATAGCCGATATAGATAAACCAGAGGATCAAGGTCGTGGTCAGGCGCGCATCCCAGGTCCACCATGTACCCCAGGTTGTTCGTCCCCAGATAGAGCCGGTGATCAAAGCGAAGGTGAGAAACACCGTTCCCAGTTCCGCTGCTGCGCGCGCGACCCAATCCCAGCGTTCATCTTTCTTCCACAGATAGACGATGCCGCCCAGGGCCACGATACCAAGGGAGAGCATCCCGATGATAGCTGACGGTAAATGGAAATAGAAGATGCGCTGCGCATCCCCCTCGATAGCGTCGGTCGGCGCATAGAGAAAGATCATCCAGATTGAGATCATCATGCCGATAAAGGTCAGCGCTAGCAGTACCATAGAGACTATAGGAAAACGTTCAGCCTGTCCTGGCCCGCTGGCATCGCGGCGCTTAACATTTGTATCCTGCCCGGCTAATGCCATAATATGTATTACTCCTAAATATGTATGCTCCGGGGCATTCCCTGCGGTGCAGCCCCTACTCTTCTACGATATATTGAAAGGTGAGCATGGAGATGCTCAGAAAAATCACATCAAAGGCCACCATCAGCCCCAACCACGGCGGCTCGTTCGACACCGGCACCATCAACGTACCCGTCGCGCGCACTGCAGCGATGACGATCGGGACAATCAACGGAAAGACCAGGATCGGTAACAATAGTTCGCGCGCCCGTGTCGCTGCCGCCATTGCCGAGAACAGGGTACCGACTGCCGCGATCCCCAGCGTTCCGAGCAATACGATCGGCAGCAGCGGCCCGAGTAACAACGGTACGTTGAACAGGGCCGCGAAAATGGGCAGGGCAACAATTTCTACTACTCCGATAAATAGCATATTTCCCAGTAGTTTCGCAAGGTAGATAGCTTTGCGATCCACCGGGCAGAGCAGCAAGCGGTCCATCGAACCTTTTTCGCGCTCGGCCGCTATGGTGCGGCCCAATCCCAACATGCTGGCGAAGACGAAGGATACCCACAAAGCACCGGGAGCTACGGCGGCTCTGTTGTCTACTCGCAGGTCAAAGGCAAAATTGAAGATGACCAGGACGAGAAGAGCGAACAGGCCCATGCCTGCCCACATCTGCTTGCTGCGCAGTTCGTAGCGTATATCCTTCCAGAGGATGGCGATTACCTGCTCAAAAAAGATCACCTGAAAACCTCTTGATATTCCTGCCGCATTCTCTCCAGCTCTAAACCCGCCGTTTTCTCTTGAAAGACAAGACGTCCCCTGCTCAGCATAAGCAGGCTGTCGCCGAGTTTCATGGCGCGGTCGAGCTGGTGCGTCGTGAAAAGAACTGCTCCTCCCTGCGCGCTATGTTCCGCCAACACATCCTCGATCAGTCTGTGCCCCTCCTCGTCAAGTCCCGTATCGGGCTCGTCCAGTAGCAGCAGTCGCGGCGCGTGCAACAACGCCCTTGCCAGGGATAGCCGCTGCACCTGTCCTCTTGAGAGCACGCCTGCGCGTTCCCTGGCCCGCTTTTCCAATCCTACCCGGCGCAACAGGTCCTCCGTGCGCTCCCTGGCATCTTTTACCGCGTACATCTTCCCAAAGAAAAGCAAGTTCTCCAACGCGGTCAGTTCATCATAGAGATATGGTTGGTGAGCAACGAAGCCAACAAGGCGTCTCACCTGCTGAGCGTCGCGCACAATGTCCCAACCATCAATACGAGCGCTGCCGCTGCTCGGCTCTGTCAAACATGCCAGGATACGCAAGAGCGTCGTTTTCCCCGCGCCATTGGCGCCCATCAGCGCCACACGTTCGCCACTTTCTACGACAAGGTCGATGCCGCGCAGGACGCTTTTGAGGTCGAAGCTCTTTTTCAGGCCCGCTATAGCCAGCAAAGGTGTTTTCACTTTATTTGTTCACCAAATGCACACTTACTTTCACGGCGTCACCTTTTCGCTCATCAGCGCGCGCAGTTGTGCTTTGAGCTTTGCCCGACGCTCCTGGTACACAGTTTTCTTTATCTTACCAGTTTCATACGTTTTATCAAGCTCCAGCAGTTCCTGCAAAAGCGCCTGCTCGCTCTTCCCTGTTTTATTGCCCTGCTTTACCGGGGCAGCTTTCTGCTGGCGCTGTACCTGGACCGGCTGTTTTGTCCTCGCCTTCCCAGCCTGCTTTTTGGACGGCAACGCGGCCTGGCGACGCATGGATCGATAGATAACCCCTGTAATAGAGAGTATAGCAGCCATGATGAGCAGCACGACCACGAGCCAGGGTATTCCTGGATTAAAGGTGGTAGTAGCAGGCGTACGCGGGACAAGTGGGGGCGTCGGCAGGCCGGCAAGCTGAACGTGAACTTCTTTTCCGGCGAGCAACGCCTTTGCCTGTAACAGGTTAAAGGTTTGCTTGTCAGAGGTAATCGGTCCCTGGCTCGTAAGTATATCGGAACCGGCTTGCATCTGTGGCGGCGCCAGGAAGGTCAGCAGCACGGTGGGATAGACCGCTGTATAGTCAAAATCATACTCCGACGCGCTATAAGGCATATCAAACGTGAAGGCGAACTGGGAGTCGCCCGGCGGAACGGCGGCATCGGAGGCAAAGCCAGTATCCACCTGGATGGCGTTATAACCTTCAAAACCCTTGCCGAGCGACACCTTGCTAGCCGTATGCGGCAGCGAGAAACGCAGCGCATTCGGTTTGCCCTTGCTGGCATCCAGCGAGCCGACATAGGTACGGCTATCCAGGTTTCTGAAGATGAATAGCTCCGAGACAGGAATGATGCCTTTTTGCGCGTCAGGCTGACGCAACAGGATGGTGGCCCGTACGATGGCTATATTGGCGGTACTTTTCGTCGCCTGGTAAACCGTGAGGTTGAGTTGCTGCGCGGGTTTCGTATCCAATGAGATGATGGCAGAGGTGTACTGCGCTCCCTGGTAGCGGCTGTATACAGCATAGCTGATCGATTTGCCGGTAGAGAGATCGGCGAAGGAAAAAGAGCCGTGAGCATCCGTAGTGACACTGCTCACATCCCTGGCATTGTCACCCTGAGCCATCTGCAGCGTCACATGAGCCCCCGCAACTGGCGCGTTTTTGTTACTGCCATCCAGCAACTGCCCGTAGATATGCCCTGTATTGCCGGCAGCGTGAGTTGGCAGCGAGAAGCATACAACGAGCAGCAGGGCGACTGCGCTTATTCCAGCTATATGCTTGAGCAATTGTTTCGCTTTTTGCCACTTATTCCACGCTGTCATCATGTTCTTTCATCTTCCGCAGCTGCACCTCGATCACATCGTCAAGCTCCTGCTCACGATCATAGCGCGACTTCAGGGCTACCAGCGCGCGCTGGAGGTATCTCTCCCGCAGCTTGCGATAATCGCTCTCGGAAATATTGCCAAGCTGGTAATCAAGCTCAATTTCATACAGGGCAGTCCGAGCTGCCTGCTCACCCTCACTCACTCCAGCACTTCCTTCGCCTTCGGCGTGGCCGTTAGCAGTTTCCGGCGCTCTTTCTTCGACCCAGGGGAAGAGGGCAGTGTTCTTTTGCTTTTCAGGCCTGGCTGGCGTACGGCGATAGAAGGGGTAAAGCACAAAGGCAAGAGCTGAAATACCCAGCGCGAGCGCAATTAGGAGAGATAGTACGAATTGCATTAGCTTCCATCCGTTCCACCTGGTGGTCGTGCGAACAATGGATCTTCTTCGGCGAGTTCCTGTTCGAGCAGCGCACGATACCGGGATAAATCAACCTGGTGTATATTCGTAAGTTCCGCTGCAACGATAGTTGTGCCTCCCGTGGGAGTCGAGCTTCGCCAGTCACGCAGGACAAAGAACAGCAGTATCACCCCTCCCAGCAGCAGGCCAATCGGCACCAACCACGCCAGCAGAGAAAAACCCTGCCATTGTGGGGACCAGACAATCTGATCCCCATAGCGGGCCTGGAAATATTGAATCACGGCTTGTTCCGTCATGCCAGATTGCAGTTGCTGGCGAATAATACCCCGCATCTGTTGCGCAATAGCCGATTGGGAATCGGCAACCGACTCGCCCTGGCAGACAGGGCACTTCAATTGGGATCCGACATGTTGCACGCGCTGATCAAGCGTCTGCTGTGGTGGGTTTTGCAGAAAGATAGAATACCAGATCGCTCCCACGATCGCCACGATGGCCAGCCCTATAAACAGTGGACGCCTCTGCTTCATACCACGATCTCCTTGTCATCTTGCCCCACCTGTTTCTCGCCTTGCTCGACTGTTGTAGCTGGAGGGCCAAGCGGGGCAGCCACACCTGGTATGCCAGGCATCTCACTATTGACCTGTATACCTTTCCTGCGCCTCTCTGGCCACCAGCAGATGACTCCACCTATCAGCATCAGCGCTCCCCCGTACCACACAAGCGATGTCAGCGGGTTGATAAACACACGGATGGTCGCCTCAGAAGCGCCGTTCCAGTCGGCAAGCAGGACATATACATCGGTCAGCCCAATGGTTGTGATGGAGATCTGGCTCGCCGGTTGATTGCCAAAGTTCTGGTAGAAGATGCGCCCGGGATAGATAAAGCCCTGATACTGGTTATCTTTCCAGAGCTGTACAATGGATTTTACGGTATCGGTTCCCGGGCCGGTTTCTTCGATATTGCCAATATAATTCAGCGTATAGCCGGCAACATGCATCTGCTGACCGGCTTTAAGCGTGTTAACCTGCTGCACCTGGAAGAAGTGCGAACCAATTACGCCAACTGCCAGCATCACCAGGCCAAGGTGCACGATATAGCCGCCATAGCGCTGGCGGTAGCGCTTGATGAGCATATACAGCGCCAGCGGATACGCCTCACCGTGTCGATGGCGCACGAGCATGCCACGCCAGAGTTCATAGAAAATAGCCCCGGCGGTAAATGTGCAGACAGCAAAGCCAACATTCGCCCAGATATCGCGCACACCGGCCAGCGGCAGTACTGCGGCACAGAGAGCGGCGGCGAGCGCGGGCACGGCTAGATTATGCCATAAAGCGCGACTGGAAGTGCGCCGCCAGGCCAGCAACGGCCCAACGCCCATGGCAAGTATCAGCACGATAAAAATCGGCCCATTGACGGACTCGTAGAATGGCGGCCCAACGGTCATGGTCTCGCGGCGTAGGGCGGCCGAGATGAGCGGGAAAATCGTTCCCCAGAGCGTGGCGAAGGCGATGCCCACCAGTAACAGGTTGTTGAGCAGAAAGATGCCTTCTCGCGAGACCACCGAGTCAAACTCTTGCTCGGGGCGTAGTTTGGGCAAACGGTACAGGAAAAGCCCCGTACTGACGATAATGATGATGACGAGAAACACCAGGAAATATATACCGATATCGGAATAGGCGAACGAATGCACCGAACTGATGATACCGCTGCGAACCTCGAAGGTGCCGAAGACCGCCAGTGTAAACGAGGCCACCACCAGCACGAGATTCCAGACTTTGAGCATGCCGCGCCGTTCCTGGACCATCGTTGAATGCAGGAAAGCCGTCGCCGTCAACCAGGGCAGCAGCGCCGCGTTCTCTACCGGGTCCCAGCCCCAATATCCTCCCCAACCAAGCACATGATAGGCCCACCACGCGCCCAGGATCAGGCCCGCCGTCTGAATCGACCACGATGCCAGCATCCAGCGACGAATGGAGCGCAGCCACGCGCTGTCCAGCTTGCCGGTAATCATGGCGGCTACCGCAAAAGCAAAAGGTATCGAGAAACTCATGTAGCCCATCAGCAGCATCGGCGGGTGAATCAGCATGCCGGGATCCATCAACAGCGGATTCAAGCCCACGCCATCTGGCGGCACAA
>Ga0209027_1000147_pt1 | contig 21199 bp, 16 predicted proteins | sample GraSoi013_1_20cm_3_FD_185821 | JGI IMG/M metagenome (GOLD analysis project Ga0209027, IMG submission 185821) | Grasslands soil microbial communities from the Angelo Coastal Reserve, California, USA - Sample 09_27_2013_1_20cm (SPAdes) (version 2) | ecosystem: Environmental > Terrestrial > Soil >...
GTGTAGCGCAGTCGGCTAGCGCGCAGCGTTCGGGACGCTGAGGTCGGAGGTTCAAGTCCTCTCACCCCGACCAGGATGGCACACTTAATTCCTTGATGTTCACTCGTTACGGGTATCACAAGTGAGAAGTGTCACAAAACGTTTACAGGTAAAAGAAGAAAGTTTTAGGAGTTTTGGAATGCGGACAAATCAGATACACCCAACTGTTTCTGCAGGATGTTGTCATCTGATGCCTGCTTACGGCGGTCTATCTCTAGACCAGCCAATAAGGAGCAAATGTTCCGCTGTGCCATGCTCACCTGGACGTGCAAGGCGCTTAAATCCGTATCCATCTAGTCGTCGCAGACGGCAGTAGAAGCTGAGGGGGATAACCTCGTTCCGGTTCCTTCCCCCACCCTGCGTCTCCGCTTCTTCCTCGCTGTCTGTTGTGATTATTGGCTCCGACAGAGAGGAAAGGAAGCCATTCATGCCTGTTCTTGTATTGAATTCCTCGCTACAACCTCTCTCGGTCATTCCTGAGCGTCGTCTCATCGTGTTGCTCTCCAAGCAGAAAGTTACTTTTGTAGATGAGAGTGTTCGTACATTGATCGAAGAGAGTATTGAAGCTCGACGTCTTGAGCTGGAACGGCCCGTTATTGTGCAGTTATTAGCCAATGTACGGGTTCCCCGTGTAGCTCTTCACCCGTCTCGTGCAAACATCCTGCTGCGCGATGATGAAACGTGTCAGTATTGCGGCAAGCGTAGCCGCGACCTGACGCTTGATCACGTTATCCCGCGCTCACGGGGTGGCACCAGCACGTGGGAAAATCTCGTAGCTTCCTGCAAACACTGCAATGGCAAAAAGGGGAATCACCTCTTGAAAGAGGTAAATATGCGTCTGTTGCGCCAGCCTCGCCCGCTTTCGCAAGAGTACGCTGGCTTCTTCCTGCTGCGTTACCCCAAATTGCACGAGGCTTACCAGGAATTCATACTCAGTGCCCATGGTGGTTCACTGCGCGAAATGAGTGCTTAAGTTTCGCCTTAATCTTGTAGGGGCGCAATTCATTGCGCCCCCGTTCCCGTGAAGCGGCCTGGGACGAGGGCACAATGAATTGCGCCCCTACAGACCCCAAACAATTTGTTAATAAGCATAATTGCACCCCTACATCCAGCCATTCTTTCCTACGCCTTTCTCCTCATCATACATATCTGAATCGTATAGGGATACCCGCCCGAATGTCTTAGGACTCTTGTCCTTCATACTCCTTTTTTCATCTTTAAAACGTATATATAAGTAGTAGGCATCGTTTAAGTAGTAAACATCATTCGTTACACTAGAAAAAGGGAATTTCTACCTCAAGTCTGGGAGTGACAGTGCTGATTCTGTTGTTTACCAGGAAGGCCATTACATGATTAAAGAAACAATCGAAACCGAGGATTCACCCTCAAGCAGGCAGACAGGCAGATCCTACCTCTGCCTGCATGGACATTTTTATCAACCTCCTCGCGAAGACCCTTTCACCGGCATCATACCAATCGAGCCTGAAGCGACGCCTTACACCAATTTCGACGAGAAAATCACCGATGAATGTTACCGCCCTAACGCTGAAGCAGGCAACTTTGCCTGGATCAGCTACGATCTTGGGCCAACGCTCGCCTCGTGGCTAGAAGCTGCCCATCCCGAAGTCTATAAACAGATTATTGCTGCTGACCACCAGCATAGAATGCGCTATGGCGTGGGCAATGCCCTCGCACAGGCTTATAACCACACCATTCTACCCCTGGCAAACAGCCGCGATAAAAACACGCAGATTCTGTGGGGTTTGCAAGACTTTCGCCATCGCTATGGACACGATGCACACGGCATGTGGCTTGCGGAAACTGCTGTAGACATGGAAAGCCTGGACCTCATGGCGCAGCATGGCGTCACCTACACAGTTCTGGCTCCCTGGCAGGCCGCTACCGCCATCGATCCCAGCGAGCCATACCTTGTGCGCCTCTCCAATGGCCGCAGCATCACTGTCTTCTTCTATAATGCTCCACTGTCCGGCGGGGTCTCTTTTGACTGGAATACCACCAGCAATGCCGATCTCTTCGCGGCTTCATACCTGCCAGGGCAACTTGCCAAAAGCAAGAGCGATGCTGGAGAAGAACAGCTAATACTCATCGCCACAGACGGTGAACTCTATGGCCATCACAAACCATGGCGCGATAAATTCATGACTCACCTGATCCACTCAGGCGCGCCTGCCTACGGGTTTGAAGTGTGTACGCTGGAGCGCTACCTGCAGATGTACCCGGCCACGAAAGAAGTTGAACTGCGCGTGCCCAGTTCCTGGAGTTGCGGACACGGAGTAGCACGTTGGGATACTGGCTGCGAATGTACCGAGGGCGACAGTACCTGGAAGGGTGAGTTGCGCAAAGCCCTGAATCACCTGGCAGAACGTGGTGATCAACTGTTTGAGCAGTACGCGGGCGAAACCTTGAGCGACCCGTGGGCCGCACGGAATGCCTACCTTGAACTACGCAACGGCTGGATAACCCCTGAGAGCTTCTGGGCGCAGTACGGTAAAGAACAGCGCATGCCGGAGGATCCGCAAATGGTAGAGCGCACGCGCTTGCTGCTCGAGGCGCAATACTATCACCAGTACAGCTTCACAAGCTGTGGTTTTTTCTTTGAAGAACTAAGTAGAATCGAGCCGCGCAACGATATCGCTTTCGGCCGCCGTGCCATCAGCCTGACATGGCAGGCTCTTGGCATTGATCTACAACGTGACTTTCTGCTCGACCTGGCACATGCCAGAGGCTGGCGCACCAACATAACTGGCGCCGACCTCTATCGCCAGTTGCCAGTAGTGCGACCAGGCCTGCTGCCTACACTACCACAGGAGTAATAGATTGAATTTATAACCTGAAAAAGGGATTGCCCTGAACACGGTATCGCGCTCAGGGCAATCCCTTTTTTTAGACCATTAAGATCCTGATTCCTAATAGACCAGAATTTGCGTATTCCAGTCGGTATGGTCCCAAACCCAGCCAGCCTGGTCTTCCTGCATATTGATACAGCCATGGCTGCCGCTGCCGTTAAATGAATCTGTACCGGCGGCGTCCTCATGCGGGAACTGCGTACCCGGACCAAAGGTCGCGCGCCACCAGGCGTCGTGTATGAAGAAGCCGCCCCAGTGGTAGAGAATCGCATAGTGAATAGGCGTATCCGGATACCAGTATGGAGAGCCCGGCGGGTCAGACGATTTGAACAAGTCTGGCGATTTGCGATCCTGCACCGTCCAGTGACCAGGCAAAACTGGGCGCTCCACGCGTCCCAACGTGACATAGAAGGAATTCACCAGTTTGCCGTTCTGATAGAAGCGCATGGCCTGCTCAACCATCGAAACCACTATGACCGTCCCGGAAACATGGTAATGATTGATCAACTGCTTGTCAGTGGCATGAGGCTGGTTATACGGGGTCTTATCGTGATAATCTGCCTCCATCATTTTCAGGTTGAAGAACTCATTATTCTCATCATCCACCACAGACTGGAAATCCTGGGGGGTATAGGCCCAACCAAGCTCCCTGTTCAACCAGTAACCAATGCCATCGGTCGTATATCCTGCATCAAGAATGTAGTTATTGCCATCGAACTTATCATGATAGAGGTGCGCCTGCCCCCACGCCTTGGCTTCACGATCTAGCTCTCCAATCAGGTAGGTAGATGCGCCTTGCACCAGGTCATCATGCATGGAAGCCATGTCTGCATCGATGCGCGCAGAGAAGGCCAAAAAGTCTTGAATGGTCCTCGCCTTATTCATCTGCGCCTGGTCAGCATTATACAGCTTTTGATAGTTGCTGCTGTCCATACCATATTTCTTGAGCAAGCTGATCTGCGATTTAAACTCACCCAGTTTGGCAGCGCTGACATAGGGTAGTGCTTCAATCGAGGTCACCACTGCTTGCTGGTATTGTGCGTCTATCAGCGTGCCAAGTTTGTTAAATTCACTTGACTTCGTCGCACTGTTGAATTCTTGCATGTCGTTCTGGTATTGAGCCTGCATGGCAGTGACATCAATACGCGCCTGCTTCATCTGGTTGATCGTTTTCTGAAACGTCGTGAGCTTGCTATAGGTTGATCCCATCAAGCCTAATGTATTGATTTCTGTTTGAGCATACCGGCTGACGACGGCAAAATCTTTAGGGTACTTTGCCGACGATAACATCAATTGATAATTATTATAGCTATTAGAGAAGGGCTGAATATTACCTATATGTTGCGAACTTCTGCGCGAAAGCGCCTGTTGAAAGACCTGCATATCATTCTGGGCCTGCAGCTGGTACTGATCGGTTGTCGTCGTAATCAGTTGCTGTGTTTGACCCACAAGCTTCGCATACTGGTTAGCCTGGTTTGAATAGTAGTCATTCAGTGGCTGGTCATTAAAAGGAGAAAAGGGAGCGCCAGCGCTACTCAAGTGTTGTTCTTGCTTAAGAATAGGACTGAGTAGTGTTGCCGGAACACCGATCGCCAGCGCATGCTGCGTCAGCTGATCAAGTTGCGTCTTATCCTGGTTTGCCTGTTGCCGTACCTGGGCATTGCCGCCGCAGGCGCTCGTCAGAACGATCAGGCCAAGTACGAGCAACACCAGCATTGCCTGTGTCACCCATCGTGGTATATGGACAGAACGTGTGTCGCGCATAAAGAGGATTATCTCCTTCCACTTTTGGCTTTTTGCTTTCGTTTTTCTTTACGTGCGGCCTTGCCGGTTTTCTTACCACCCCCGCCAGGTGGTTTCGGCATAGCTGGCATTCCCTGCATTCCTGGTACACCCCCCATACCAGCTTGACGTGCGAGTTGCGCCCACTTGCCTTTGCCAGTGCTCATCTGGCGAATCATGGTGCGCATTTCGCCGAATTGTTCGATCAACTGATTGATATCCTGGACTGTCGTACCACTTCCACGGGCGATACGTTTGCGCCTGCTCCCATTGAGAATCTCAGGATTGCGCCTCTCCTCCTTGGTCATGGAGAGCACCATCGCTTCGATATGTTTCATCTGGTCGCCTTCCAGCGCTTCTTCCATCTCTGGCATCGATGCCATTTTGTTGAAGCCTGGCATCATTTCCATCACTTGCCGCAAAGGGCCCATTCGCTTGAGTTGGCGCATCGCGCTCAGAAAATCTTCCAGGTCAAACTTACCCTGTTGCAATTTGGCCTGGGCCTTTAAGGCCTCTTCCTCGTCGATGGTTTCCTGTGCCCGTTCGATCAGTGAGAGAACATCGCCCATACCAAGTATACGCGAGGCCAGGCGATCCGGGTAGAATGGCTCCAGCGCATCGGTTTTTTCGCCAACGCCCATGAATTTGATCGGTACTCCCGTTACCGAGCGGATCGAGAGTGCCGCCCCACCTCTTGCATCACCTTCCATCTTGGTCAAGATCATTCCTGTCAGCGAGACAGCTTTATTGAAGTCGTCGGCCACGTGGACCGCTTCCTGACCAGTCATAGCGTCCGCCACCAGTAAAACTTCACGAGGGTGCACCCTCGCGCGTATAGCGGTGACTTCTTGCATCATACGTTCGTCGATATTCAAACGGCCCGCCGTGTCAAGGATGACCACGGAGGCAGCCTGCTCGCGAGCATAATTGAGAGAATGCTCAGTGATATCAACGGGATTTGCTCCCATCGGCTCCGCGTACACTGGAATAGAAAGCTGCTTACCCAGCGTCTGAAGCTGGTGCACTGCCGCGGGACGGTACATGTCGGCGGCCACCATAAGCGGTCGCTGCCCCTGCTTTCGCAGGTAGTTAGCAAGCTTCGCGGCAGTGGTCGTTTTACCCGAACCTTGCAAGCCAACCAGCATAATCACATTTGGCGGTGTCCCACCCAGGTCGAGTTTGTTCTGTCCATCTTCGCCTCCCAGCATCTCTACCAGTTCTTCATTGACGATTGCCAGCACCTGCTGTGCGGGAGAGAGACTCCCAAGTACATCGGCCCCAACAGCCTTCGCCCTGACCCGCTCAACAAATTGGCGTACTACTTTAAGATTAACGTCTGCTTCGAGGAGCGCAAGGCGAACCTCGCGCATTGCCTCATTGACATCAGCTTCAGTCAGTTTGCCTTTGCCACTTAGATTGGTAAATACCCCTTCAAGACGTTTTGATAAGCTTTCAAACATTGCCATAATAGCGTTATGTCCTCTCTCCACCGGTCATTAACATGACCCCAATTATATCACGTTTTTCCCTCTATTTATGTTCTAAATTTGGGCTACTTTCTCACCTCTTCAGGTATGCCAGCACATGACTATACCAGAGTATGACAACATAAGTATGCCATACAAAATTAGAGAAGTCTATGATACCTGGCAAAAATAAGGACACAATGATAGACTGAGAAAAAACAAAATGAGCAGAGGCGAAAGGATTCATGAGACTAATAGTTATCGAAGATGAGCCTGACCTGGCAGATGGACTGGCCAGAGGCCTGCGCCACCAGGGCTATGCCGTAGATGTTGCCTACGATGGGCTGCAGGGATGGGAGCTAGCCAACGCCAATGAATATGACCTCCTGATCCTTGACCTCAACCTTCCAGAAATGGACGGGTTAGAGGTCTGCCGCCGCGTTCGCGCCACTCATCCTGCGTTACTTATCCTCATGCTCACAGCTCGCAGCGGACCCGATGAACGTGTTGTCGGCCTTGATCTCGGCGCCGACGACTACCTGGTCAAGCCCTTCCACTTTGCCGAACTACTCGCTCGCATCCGGGCGCTTCTACGGCGAGATATGCGAGCGCGAACACCTATGCTACAGGTCAAGGATTTGAAACTGGACCCACTGGGGCGAGTTGCCTGGTTGGGCAATCGTCGCCTGGAATTGACAGGGAAAGAGTTTAGCATCCTGGAATATCTGATGCGCCACCAGGGAGAAGTCGTGAGCCAGGAAGCGTTGCTGGAGCACGTGTGGGATATGCAGGCAAATCCACTCACGAATACCGTGCGCGTGCATATCAATTCGTTGCGGCGAAAATTGGAAGATATGGCGGAAACACCGCGCTACATAGAAACATGCATTGGTCATGGATATCGTTTGGGCACAGCTAAAAACCTGGAGGAAACCCGATGAAAATGCCCCAATTGCAACATATCCGGTCATGGAAGAAGCGGCGTCTGCCACTGCGGCTGCGGCTGGCGCTCTGGTCCGGTGCACTGGTGCTGGTTTTAAGCTTTGGCCTGTTGCTTTTCATTAATTCAGCAGCCTTCAGTTCCTTTCATAGGATAATCAGGGATAAAATCCCTCCCCCCGTGGCCATCCAGCATCGCACCCAGCCCGCTTGTTTTTCCGTCATACCATTTGTCTGTCTCTCTGCAAGGCCGTCGAATCCACTCGAGCTTGCCCTCATTTTCGAACTGAGAAACATCTCGTTGGTTGGCCTGGGACTGGTCGCGGTACTGGGAGGGGCAGGAGCATACTGGTTCGCGGGTATAGCGCTGCGTCCAGTACGACGAGTCAGCACAGCAGCCAGGCAAATCAGCGCAAACACCCTCGATACACGCCTGGCACTGGAAGGTCCCAAAGATGAGATCAAGGAGCTGGCAGATACCTTTGATGCCATGCTTGAACGCCTGGGACGGACCTTCGAGCAACAGAACCGTTTTGTTGCCGATGTTGCTCACGAACTGCGTACTCCCCTGGCTTCATTACGCACCAACCTGGAAGTAGTAACGGCAGACAAAGACGCCACGCTGGATGACCATCGCGCAATGGTTGCTACCCAGGAACGCGCGCTCACCCGACTTGAGCGATTGATAGCTGACCTGCTCATCCTGGCTACAAGCGAACAGCCGCCGGTGCGCAGTGAAGTGGCCTTAGCTCCTGTACTGGAGGAAGTTCTCTGTGATCTTAAGCAGCAGGCTGATACGCGGCAAGTGACGCTGCGGCTCATCGACAGGGCAGAAGTGATGGTGCATGGGAATGGACAACTGCTCGCCCGTGCATTTAGCAACCTGGTCGAAAATGGATTGTATTACAACCATCCCGGCGGGGAAGTCGTGGTGACCCTCGACCAGAAAGAAGAGCAAGCGGTTGTGACCGTCGCAGACACAGGCATTGGCATTGATGCAGATAAGCAGGCCCATATATTTGAGCGTTTCTACCGCGTCGATTGCTCACGCGCTCGTCACAAGGGAGGTGCGGGACTTGGGCTCTCCATTGTCGCCGCCATTGTGCAGCAGCACGATGGCCACGTGCAGGTTGAGAGCGTACCAGGCAGGGGCAGTACCTTCATCGTTGTGTTGCCTCTGTAACTTGAAGCTTTCCTTACAATTTTTTTGCAAATTCTTGTCATTCCCCCCTGAAATTTAACACAGGCTTTATATCCCCCGTGCTACACTATCGCCAATCGGTATCATACCGGTGAAAATGCTATGAGCAGAGGTATCGCCTGGATGAATCTCTAATTCATTTATCCCCATTGTTTATGTCACACAATGATGTCTCATCAAGCGACTTCAAGCATGCAACATGAAGAGGAGCACTAGCGTTATGCGCGTCAAGCAAATACTCAGCCAGCTTCTGGCCGGGACAATACTCTTACTATTTTCCACATTCGTCGCTGCCTGCGGGAGTTCCAGCGCTGCTGCTGTAACCACGTCTACAGCCACTACAACTGCGACCAGTTGCTTTACCCAGGCTACTGGTACTATCCAGAATATCAACGGCACGACCCTGCTAATTGCTAGCCCGCGGGGTGCGCAAATCCATGCAACGTATACAAACAATACTATCTTCCTGCGCGAGACTACCTTGACGCCTGCCGGGCTGCAAGAAGGAATGAATGTAGCGGTAAGAGCCGTTAAGAACTCCGATAACACCTACTCGGCAGTACAGGTTACCGTCAGGAATTCGTCGACTTCAACGTTTACTCCAAGGTCGTCGGCGGGAAGCATTCGATCATGTACCCCCCGTCAAAGACCAAATGGGGGAAACGGGCAGGGCAACTTTACAGGTGGACAGGGTGGTACAACGAGCGGCCAGAATCTTGTTGGCACTGTTGGGCAACTTAACGGAAACACGCTGACGGTAAACGATACAAACGGAGCGGATTACACAGTGCAACTGACCTCCTCTACACAGATCAGGACGGATAGTACCGCTACTGCGGCAAATCTACAGACTGGCAAGGCAGTTACTGTTGTTGGAACATCCGACAACCACGGGGGCATCACAGCCCGCCAGGTGCTCATTCTGTTACGTCTGCCAAATAGACCAAATACCACAACCGGACAGTAGTGACGAAAAAGGGGAAACACAGGGGGCGCCTTCCAACGTGATCCCCTGTCATTCTAAGCTGTTATCAGGAGAAATGAGGAATGTCGGAAACAATAAAAGCAAACTCTACCCCAATGAACCTGCAGCCGCTGATCAATGACGATGAAGATATACAGGTAGAATCGCTACCACCCGTACCACCCAGGCCGCACCGTCGTCGTCGCTGGTTAATTGCACTGGTAGTTATAGTAATCCTGGCGCTGCTGGGTGGAGGCGGTATGTTTTTTTACATGCAGAAAACCAGTACGCCGCCTGTGCAGTATACCCAGCAGGCTGCGACCGTCGGCAATATCTCGCTAACGGTCTCTGCCAGCGGACCAATCAGTGCCAATGCCGAGTATGATATGAACTTCAATGTCGCTGGCCAGGTCAGTGCAATCAACGTGCAGGTAGGCCAGCAGGTGAAGGCTGGTCAGACACTGGCAACGTTGAAGTCAACCAGCCTGCAGGACGCGGTGACACAGGCACAGCAGAGCGTCGCCAATGCCCAGACAACCTACAATGATGCCGTCAACAACGGCGCATCGCAGACTGTGCTGGATACTGACAACAATAATGTGCTCACCGCTCAGGGCCAGTTGAAAACCGCCCAGGACAACCTGGCAGCCACAATATTGACGGCGCCTGCCAACGCGACCGTTGCATCCATCAATGGTAAAGTTGGCCAGTCTGCGGGCGCCTCTGGCGGCAGCACGTCTTCCTCGACGACGCCATTTATAGTACTGATCGACACAAGCGCCTCGGACATAAATGCTCTGGTGAACGAAGCCGACATCGGCAACGTACATGTGGGCCAGCCGGCGCAGTTCACAGTCGAAGCATACCCTTCCCAGACGTTTCGCGCCAGCGTGACATCTGTCGACTTAATTGGGCAGACAAGTGGGAACGTGGTGGTCTATCCTGTACACCTGAGGGTAGATCAACACAGCCTGAATGGTACCTATCTCTACCCTGGCATGACTGCAACGACAACCATCACCACAGCCGAACGCATAGGAGCGCTATTGGTCAGCAACGCGGCCCTCAGCTTCCCTAACACGGCTGTACAAGCCGGGGCAATAAGCCGCAGTACATTGTTTTCAGCCTTTAGCGGCTCGTCAACGGCGAGGGGAACCCAGAGCAATAGCAATCAGCGGATCGTATTGGAACTAAAAAACGGGAAGCTGGTACCGGTGGTTATTACTACAGGACTGACGAACGGCACAAATACCGAGGTACTCTCTGGCTTGCAGCCTGGGGACCAGGTAGTCGTAAGAGCCACGGGCGGCAGTTTCTCCAACCTCTCGGGGAACCAGACCAGCCCCGGAGGCAACTTTACCAGGCCTGGAATTCGCTCGTTTGGAGGTGGGGGCTAATGGAACATGAAAGCCAGCCAGGAGCTTCGAAAAACGCACCATTCTTGATAAGCGTGCAGCAACTGGCGAAATACTATTACCTGGGACGCACCGTTGTACCGGCACTGCGCGGTATCGACCTGGAAGTGAAGCATGGAGAGTTTGTCGCCCTGATGGGACCCTCAGGCTCTGGTAAATCGACATTCATGAATCTGCTCGGCTGCCTGGATCGTCCCACCAGTGGGAGCTACCTGTTTGACGGGATGCCAGTGAGTCAGATGACTACCAATCAACTGGCAGATATACGTAACCATAAGATAGGTTTCGTCTTTCAAGGCTTCAACCTGCTGCCATGGATGACCGCCCTGGAGAATGTGCAGTTGCCATTGGCTTACTCGGATTTACCAGCAGAAGAGCGGCACCAGCTAGCCTGGTGGGCACTGACCATGGTGGGATTGCGTTCGCGAGCGCAGCACCGGCCTATGGAACTTTCTGGTGGGCAACAACAGCGCGTAGCCATCGCTCGCGCGCTGGTTACAGGTCCATCATTGCTGCTGGCCGACGAGCCAACAGGCAACCTGGACAGCCATACGAGCATACAGGTCATGGCAATCCTGCAAGAATTGAATGCGCGCGGCATCACCATCCTGCTCGTCACGCACGAGGCTGATATAGCGCAGTACAGCCATCGACAGGTCAAGTTCCGCGATGGCAAAGTGGTCGACGATGCCCCTAATCCTGCGCCTGTAAAGGTGCAGGAACGTTTGCAGCAACAGCCGGGATTGGATGAAACGAAGGTGATATCATGAGTTTTTTGAAGCCTGAAATCGATAGACCTGACAATTCTTCGTCGGATTCTGCCAACCCATCACCGTCTTTATTACAGCTTCCCTTAGCTAGAGGGAAACAGCAATACAGGCGCGTGCGCGGAATACCCGCGATCTTTATGAGCTTAAAGAGTGCAGTGCGAGCGCTGCGCGCTAATATCCTGCGTTCGCTGCTTACCTCTCTTGGCATCATTATTGGAGTAGGCGCCGTCATCATGATGATCTCGATCAGCGAAGGCAATAGCGCGAGCATCAGTCAGCGCCTCTCTACACTGAACCCACTACAATTGACTATCCGCCCAGGCAGTGCCAGGAGCGCTGGCAATGTGAGACAAGGCGGGGGAACGCTGCAGTCGCTGACGCAAGCAGATGCTGATGCTATCGCACAGCAGCCGGGCGTGACCGCTGCCAGTCCCGTAATAAATGCAAACGGGCAGATCATCTTCAGTAACCAGAACTGGCAGACCTCCATCCAGGGCGTTTATCCTGATTACCAGCAAATCGGCAGCTGGACAATGCAAGAAGGCAGCTTCATCTCGGACTCGGACGAGCAAAGCGGCAAAAATGTTGCTGTCCTGGGGCAGACCGTGGTAGACAACCTCTTTTCGGCGGGCATTGATCCTGTCGGCCAGCAGGTCCGCATCAGTAATGTGCCCTTTACCGTTGTAGGCACGCTTGCGTCAAAGGGATCAACAGGCTTTGGCGCGAACGCCGACGACATCGTTTTCATTCCTCTGAGCACGGCTATGCAGCGCCTGAACCACAGCCAGTATGTGAATAGCATTGTCTTGACGGCGAATAACCCGGCAAACGTAAACAATGTCCAGAACGAGGTGCAGCAGTTGCTGGAGCAGCGCCACAATATCACGAACTCGCTGCTGGATGATTTTACCATCCAGAACTTGTCACAGGTGCTCTCAACCGTACAGTCTGCCAACCAGTCACTGACAATTTTGCTGGTTAGCGTAGCGGCAATCTCGCTCGTCGTGGGCGGCATAGGCATCATGAACATTATGCTGGTCTCGGTCACCGAGCGCACGCGCGAGATCGGCATTCGCATTGCTGTTGGAGCCCGTCCCCGCGATGTCATGACGCAATTCCTCATCGAGGCTCTTGTTCTGAGCATACTGGGAGGTGCTATCGGCGCCCTGCTCGGCCCATTCGGGGCAGTTCTGATGTCAGGCACCAATGGCTTCCCCTTCGTACTTGACCCGCTGTCGATCCTGTTAGCCTTCGGCGTTGCCGCCATGGTGGGTATCATCTTCGGCTTCTACCCGGCCCAACGTGCCGCCAGGCTAGACCCGATCGTCGCCTTGAGAACAGAGTAGCAGCACAAATCTAAATAGGTGCAATACCCAACCCGCGCAGCACCATTTCAAGGGCGATAAGTATCATCACCGGGATGAAAATCAGGCGCAGCACTTTGTTGCTCAGGTGAGTCAGCAGACGAGTCCCTAGCAATGCACCCAGCAGTACACCCAGCGCCACGGGAGCGGCCACAAGCGGAGGCACATCGCCACGCGAAAAGTAAATGCCGGCGCTGGCCGCCGCCGTCACCCCAATCATAAAATTGCTGGTCGTGGTGGAAACCTTCATCGGCAGCCTCATCACAGTGTCCATCGCCAGTACCTTGAAGGTACCGCTACCGATGCCGAGCAGCCCCGAAATGATGCCCGCCACATACATCATCGCCAGGCCAGGTGGTGTCCGTGTCACCTGGTAGCTTACTTCACGCCCCAGGTGTTGATCGGGATACGAGCCAGAGAGCTGCAGCCAGTTGGCCAGTCGATCATTCTTAACTCCCTGGGGCAACTCTTCGCCGATCTTACGCATCAGGGGAAGCACAGATATTAACAAAATCACACCAAAGAGCACAAAGAGCAGCTTAGGAGCCAGCAATCCTGCCAGGAACGCCCCTGTAATGGCTCCTGTCGTGGTCGCGATCTCGAGAAACATGCCGACACGCAGATTGGTCAAGCGATCGCGCACGTAGGCCGCTGCAGCGCCACTCGAAGTAGCGATGACCGAGATGATACTTGCCCCAATCGCAAAATAAATGGGCAAGCCGAAAGCCAGGGTCAGCAAAGGCACAATTAGTACTCCTCCACCGAGTCCTACCAGCGAGCCCAGCATCCCTGCCACAATCGATCCCGCGAAAATAAGCAAGACGGTAAGCAGCGAAAAGTGGAGGTGTTGTATGCTGCTATGGCTTGCATTCGCTCCCATGGTTCCAGGTAGAAAATTACTGAGCAGGAGAATTGCCAGCACCAAAACAGTAATCACCACAAAGCGGCGATCTCCCTCCAATGCAAAAACCACAATGGATACCGCAACACGCATGATAGGAGTAGCAATCAGCAGCAGGAGGCCCAGCGTGATGATCGCTTGCGGGTGCAAAGTAAGCAAACCCGCCCAAACCTGGCCCAATGTTTGTGGAAAGCTGAGAAACCTCTGTACAGAAAGACCTCCTGGGCGCAGTGGCAACATGAGGAAACCGATCAAAATGATACTCGCGCTAAGAATGACTCCTCCCCGGAGTACCCAGCTGATAATGTTTGCCGCAAGCTTTTCTTTATCAGCGGAAACTTTCTGAAGCTGCTCAAGCGAACCGCCGGGAGCATGTTCCTCTTGTTCCACAGTTGGAACAGGTAAATGGTCAGAAGTTCGATCTTTCATGGTTATTGTCCATCGCCTACTTCGAGAAAAAACCTTTCTTATACCACGCAATTGACAGGTAAAAAGTTCTATGCTAGAGTTTACTGTGAGAATTTCTACTTCTTTCGTGTCATTCCAGTTACGTTCATGGTGCGCACAACTCAAACACTTATTTTTAACGATCTAAGGAGGATGCTCATGCACATCAGACGCCTTACGCGCCGAACCCTGCTCATCGTTTTCCCTCTACTGTTTGCCCTTGTATTTGCGCTCGTCGTGCAGATCCGTACGGCCAGCGCTGCCTCCCTCATACAACTCAGCAGCGATCCCTTTACCAATTCCAGCAGCCAGCACAGAACGGAGGTCGAACCGGATACGTTCTCCTTCGGCTCGACGCTGGTGACCGCCTTCCAGACCGGGCGCATCTTTAATGGCGGGAGTTCGGATATCGGTTGGGCCACCTCCAACAATAATGGCACGACCTGGACGAAGGGCTTCCTCCCAGGCACCACCACCTTTGCTACGCCACCCGGTTCATTCTCAGCGATCAGCGATCCCAGCGTTGCCTTCGATGCCGCACACAATACCTGGCTCATTCTCAGCCTGGGTATCACGAGCAACCAGACGGTCGTCGTCAGCCGCTCGACGGATAGCGGCCAAGGCCATACCTGGTCCAACCCCATTACCGTTGCCAGTGGTTCCCTGGATAAGACCTGGATCGTCTGTGATAACACCTCCACCAGCCCCTTCTTTGGACATTGCTACGCGGAATGGGATAACCCCGGTTCCAGCGATCTGCTCCAGATGAGTACTTCGATCAACGGTGGCCTAACCTGGAGCGCGCCTAAAGCTACCGCGCTCGGTAATCATGGCCTCGGCGGTCAGCCCCTCGTTCAGCCCGGTGGGACCGTGATTGTGCCCTATCAGAGTACTGCGAGCAATACCATTCGTGCGTTCACCTCTACCAATGGAGGGGCCAGCTGGAATGGCGCCGTAGTCATCTCCTCCTTCAACGATCACGGCATCTCCGGCCTGCGTACGGAACCTCTTCCTTCCGCAGAGATCGATGGCTCTGGCAAAGTCTACGTCGTCTGGCAGGACTGCCGCTTCGAACCCGGCTGTGCATCCAACGACCTGGTGATGAGCACCTCCACCAACGGGACAGGCTGGTCGGGTGTAACGCGCATCCCCATCGACCCTGTAGGTAGTGGTATCAATCATGTGATCCCCGGCCTGGCGGTCGACAAAGCCTTCTCTGGCAGTTCCGCCCACCTTGGCCTGGCCTTCTATTTCTGCTCGAGCACTTGTCAGTTGCAGGTAGGCTTTGTCTCGTCCACGAATGGCGGGGCAACCTGGACAGCCAAAAATACGCTGACAAGCACACCTATGCCCCTCGCCTGGCTCGCCAACACCAGCCTGGGGCGCATGGTCGGTGACTACATCTCGACCTCTTTTTCCAACGGCCACGCCTTCCCGGTTTTCGCTGTTGCGACCGCACCTTCCGGCAGCACCTTCAATGAGGCGATGTTTACCGTTGTCAGCGGTCTGACAATCGCCCAGGGTACACTCAAAGCCGGCGCCGATCGCGTTCTCAGTACCGCTACTTCCACGCGCGGTATATATATCGTTCGCTAATCGTAATTTGTGGTACCAGGCACGGATCACTCGATTTTTTAAGAGCAGGTCCATTTATAGGGGCCGTTCCAAACCAGGCGTTTTGTTAGCCCTGGTTTGGAACGGCCCCTATAAATGGACCTGCAAGCCCGCTTTGCGGCAATACACCACCCCTTGACAAATGGAAATTTTTCGGAAATAATATACATATATTTCCGTTAGAACAGAAGACCTTTTTTCACAAAATGAAACAAACTTCATCTAATCGAGGTACAATTTCAGAGATCGCCGCTCGAGCTGGTGTCTCTATTCCGACCGTTTCACGCGTCCTCAACGGGCGACCTGATGTTGCTCCTGCTACCAGGGCGCGCATCGAGCAGATCCTCAAAGAGAGCGGGTACGTTCATAGTAAAGCGGCCAGAGGACTCAGGAAAGGCAGTAGTGGGATCATTGACCTTCTGGTTCCCGGCCTTGATAACCCGTATGTTACCGAGATTATTCGTGGCGTTGAGGAGGCTCTGAGGCGCACAGGCTTGCGCCTGGCGCTCTCTTTCACTCAAGACTTGCCCCTTGGTGAGATGCAATGGCTCGACAAAATCGCTGATCGTGCAACCGATGGAGCAATTCTTGTGTTAGCCCGTAGTCAATCTTCCCGCTTAGATGAATTACGACGGCGCGGGATTCCTTTTATCTTTGTTGATTACCGCGGCGAACTCGGCCCAGAAGTTCCATCAGTAGGAACAACGAACTGGGCTGGTGGACGCATGGCCGTGGAGTATTTATTGTCGCTTGGGCACAGGCGCATTGCTATCATTGCTGGTTCAGCCTCTTTGCGGTGTAGTTTGGATAGAATCGCGGGGTATCGTGCTGCTTTGGAGGCAGCTGGTATACCCATCGATCCCGAGCTCATTCGCCCCGGCGATTTTCGCCTCCAGTCTGGCTACACTCAAACCAGTGCTCTGCTCGCTTTGCCTCAGCCGCCCACAGCGATCTTTACAGGAAACGACTTGCAAGCAATGGGTGTATATAAGGCGCTCTACCTGCGCAACATTCATGTGCCTGAACGTATGAGCGTGATCGGTTTTGACGATATACCCTTGACTACTATCGTCAGCCCGAGTCTCACCTCCGTGCGCCAGCCCCTTTTCGACATGGGACGAGTAGCCACCAGCATGCTCATTCGTCTGATCGCCGGCGAACCCCTTGATAGTTTGCGGGTAGAACTGGCGACAACACTGATTACTCGCGAGTCTTGTACGCCTCCGCCGTCCCCTACTTTGAAACCACGTGAAGATAGCCAGCAGTCCACCCGGGAGTAGCTGAGAAAGGAGATAACATGAACTGTGGACCCGTAAGATATGCAGCAGACTCTCGTGCAGAGAGCATTTAGTCGCGGTAACTGTACAGTTGACTCGTAGTGCGTCCTACCAATCATACTTTCGTTCTACATCAACGTAGATAGGCTTTCCTGGATCAGACAGATGTGTGTCACTACACTTCTCTTATTTACACGTCCAAAGGAGTACTCAGATTATGCAGCATTTTTTCTCTCCTTCTTGGATGAGCCGCTCTGCGGCTCGATTCTCGATAGTCATCCTGGCATTGATGCTCATGGCTCCCCTCGCCGCCTGCGGTGGAAGCTCAAGTACGTCGACGAGCGGAACCTCCAGTGGTCCCGTGACCTTGACCTACTGGGCCTGGATCTCAAGTCTGGGTAAGCAGGTCGCCCTCTTCAACCAGACCCATCCCAACATCCACGTCAACTGGATCAATGTGGGTTCAGGCCCGGCTGAATACGACAAGTTGTTTACGGCGATCAAGGCCAATAATGAGCCAGACCTCGCCGAGGTCGAGTTCCAGTACTTGCCGACCTTTGAGACGACCGGTTCACTCGTCGACCTGGCCCCATACGGCGCTGCTTCGGTGAAGGATCAGTTTGTGCCGTATACCTGGAGCCAGGTGCTCCTCGGGAGCTCCATCTATGCCATCCCGCAGGATACCGGCCCCATGGCCATGTTCTACCGTGAGGACATCTTTAAGAAGTATAATATCCCAGTGCCCACCACCTGGGCCCAGTACGCTGATGCTGCAGCGAAGCTGCATGCCGCCAATCCCAGTGTGTACATGACCGACTTCCCACCCAAGCAGCCAGGATGGTTCACCGGACTGACATGGCAGGCAGGCTCGCGCCCGTTCAACATCCATGGCCAATCCTGGAAAGTCTCCATCAATGACCCCGCGGCCCAACAGGTCGCCTCCTACTGGCAAGATTTGATCAACAAGAAGCTGGTCAAGACCGAGCCAGATTTCACCAATGCCTGGTACCACGACCTGCAGGCAGGAACGCTGGCCAGCTGGTTCTCCGGGGCATGGGGTAACGGTACCATCGAGCAAAATGCGCCGCAAACCTCTGGGAAGTGGCGGGTCGCCCTCCTCCCACAGTGGCAGGCAGGTCAGTCCATCAGTGGCAACTGGGGCGGGTCCTCTACCCCCGTGTTCAAGAGTTCGAAGCATCCCAAGGAGGCCACCGAGTTCGCCGAGTGGATCAGCAACAACGAGAAGAGCGCCGAAATAGAGTTTCAGGGTGGGGCGTATCCGTGCTTGCAGTCCGCCTTAAGCTCGACCACGATGAACAGCCCCCAGCCCTTCTTCGGCAACCAGGTGATCAACACCGTCTTCAAGCAGTCGGCCAGTGAGGTGGATACCAGCTTCCACTGGGGACCAACCGTCAACCAGGTCTACACCGATATGGGTGACAATTTCGCCAGCGCGATCACTGGCAAAGGCACCCTGACGGATGCGCTCAATGCGACGCAGCAAAGTACCATCTCCTTCATGCAGAAGCAGGGCTTCAGTGTCACTACCTAGCAGCCCTGGTACGCTGTGGCATGCTGCCACGGCTGCTCTGCTGGTGATCTGTCCATAGATCAGAGGCGATACCGTAGTGGCGAGCCCCTCCATCCAACTGGCATGATGGAGGTCTCGCCCATCCACCAGACTGTCGTTCAAGATTGGTAGAACATCTCGCTTGCTCTCACGGTCCCAAAAGGGGACATGAAGGAGCAACAAGTACAAGGAAAAAAGGAGAATGAGCATATGGATGTAAAGATCACCTCGCTTGATCATGCACCCCCTCGTACACAGCGGCCCTCACGGACCTTGCGGCGTGAGGCCTTCGCACCGTATCTGTTTATCTTGCCCTTCGGGGTGTTGTTCCTGCTGTTCTTTATCGTGCCCATCATCTATGCCATCTATCAGAGCCTGTACCGCTCCGAACGCAGCGGCCTGGGTCTGGGCGCGGCCACCGTCAGCTTCAATGGCCTGGGCAACTATGGCGATGTCTTCCATGACCCCAACTTCTACGCCGGAGTGGGTCGCGTGCTGCTCTATGGCATCGTGCAGGTTCCCGTCATGCTCGGCTTATCCCTGCTCTTCGCCTTGCTGCTCGACTCCACCGTGGTGCGCTTCAAAGCCTTCTTCCGCCTGGCCTTCTTCGTGCCCTACGCCATCCCCGGCATCATCGCCGCTCTCCTGTGGGGCTATCTCTACGACCCCTCCCTCTCCCCCATCGTCAAAGGCTTCAGCTCCCTTGGCCTGGGCTCCCCCGATTTCCTGGGACCGCAGACCGTGCTGTGGGCCATCGCCAATATCGCCACCTGGACCTGGACCGGCTACAACATGCTCATCATTTTCGCCGCCCTGCAAGCCATCCCGGGCGAGATCTACGAGTCGGCGCGCATCGATGGCTGCTCAGGCTGGCGGGTGGCCTGGCACATCAAAGTGCCGCTGGTGGCCCCCGCTCTGGTGCTCACCGGCATCTTCTCCATCATCGGCACCCTGCAACTCTTCAATGAGCCGCAGGTGCTCTCGGCCATCTCCAACAACATCAACAGTTCCTACACGCCCAACTTCTATGCCTACTACACCGCCTTTGGCAACAACAACTACTACTATGCCGCCGCTCTCTCGGTGGTGCTGGCCCTGGTGACCTTCGTCTTCTCTTTCGGCTTCTTACGCGTCACCCAACGACAGGCAGGAGTGTAACTATTATGAGTCAACAAACTGCGACCGTTCCCGTTTCAACTGCACGGGAAGCCGTGACCACCAGACAGAGGCGTCCGGGCCAGTTCTCCCTGGAGAGCGTGGGAGCCATCACCTTCCTGCTGGTGTTCGTGATCTACTTCCTGGTGCCCTTCTTCTGGTTGGTCGTCTCCTCGACCAAGAACGCCGGCGACCTCTTCGGCACCTTCGGGCTGTGGTTCGCCCCCAACTTTAATCTGTGGAGCAACCTGCAGCAACTGTTCACCTACAACGGTGGCATCTACGTGCGCTGGCTGCTCAATACGCTCATCTACGCCGGGGTGGGCGCGCTGCTGGGCACCTTGCTGGCGGCCATGGCCGGCTATGCGCTGGCCAAATACGTCTTCCGCGGGCGCGACCTGATCTTCTCGGCGGTCTTAGGGGCCATCCTGGTGCCTTCGACCGCGCTGGCGCTGCCCTTGTACCTGCTGATGAGCAAGGTCGGCTTGACCAACACCTACTGGGCGGTGCTCTTGCCCAGCATCGTCAGTCCCTTCGGCGTCTATCTCTCGCGCATCTACGCGGGAGCCTCGGTGCCCGATGAACTGCTGGAGGCGGCGCGCATCGATGGGGCCGGGGAGTTTCGCACCTTTGCCACCGTGGCGATGCGCCTGATGGTGCCGGCGCTGGTGACCATCCTGCTCTTCCAGTTCGTGGCCATCTGGAACAACTACTTTCTGCCGCTGGTGATGCTTTCGGACCAGAAGCTGTTTCCCATCACCGTGGGCTTGCAGACCTGGAATGTGACGACGGGAGGAGCCAATAAGTTTCTCTACACGCTGATCATCGCCGGGGCGCTGGTCTCCTCCATCCCGCTGCTCTTTGGCTGTATCATCCTGCAACGCTTCTGGCGTGGCGGTCTGGGTGCCGGCAGCGTCAAAGGCTAATGCGGTTGGCAAAGCTCCTGAGGCGCGGTACCCGCGCCCCAACGAGGGGCGATATGTCATCCTTCGCTGCGCTCAGGATCTGCGTTGTGCCCGGCGAGAGATCCAAAGCTCGCGCGAAGACGCCTGCCCTCAGAGAAGCGAAGGGATGACAGCCTCTGGCGACCGATGCGTTTCAAAAAACCTCCCCGTGTAAGCGGGGGAAGGGGTGTGTGGGGCGGGGACGCCTCCAAGGCGACATCATAAAATACCTACTCTTGAGAGACTCTGCTGGCGAAAGATACAAAAAGTGCAATGCAGCAGGGGGCGACCGCAAGGGATCGCCCCTACTCTACACGAATGGATCGGCTTGGCAAGCCCGTATATAGTAGGGGCGATCCCTTGCGGTCGCCCTGACAATGATACACAAATCGGATGAGCTTTCTTGGGAAGAGGCTCCCTAAGCCCTTTACCGCTGCGGAGCTGCGATAAAAACTCCGCAGCGTCGATGCGCTTGAGAGCCGGG
>Ga0209027_1000151_pt1 | contig 21129 bp, 17 predicted proteins | sample GraSoi013_1_20cm_3_FD_185821 | JGI IMG/M metagenome (GOLD analysis project Ga0209027, IMG submission 185821) | Grasslands soil microbial communities from the Angelo Coastal Reserve, California, USA - Sample 09_27_2013_1_20cm (SPAdes) (version 2) | ecosystem: Environmental > Terrestrial > Soil >...
GAAAAGGTCAAGGTGTTGCACGCAGTTCGGCCGCTCGTAGAGGGGGATTGCGCACCTGCCGTAGTGCGCGCGCAGTACGCTCCAGGCACGCTCGATGGAAAGTCAGTGCCGGGCTACACGAGCGAACCCGATGTCGCGCCGAAGTCGCTGACGCCCACTTACGCCGCGATGAGAGTGTTGATCGACAACTGGCGGTGGAAAGGCGTGCCGTTTTACCTCCGATCCGGCAAGCGAATGGAGCGACGCGTTTCGGAGATCGCGATTCAGTTCCGGTCACCGCCACTGCTACTCTTTGGGCAGACGGCCGTCGAAGAAATGTCGCCGAGCGTTCTGGTTTTGCGCGTTCAACCCGATGAAGGCATTTCGCTTCGTTTTCAGGTCAAGACTCCGGGTGCAATGCACGAGCTGACCCCGGGTCTCGAGATCACGCCTGTCGACATGGACTTCACTTACGCTGAGGCGTTCGGCAACGACGCGCATCCGGCCTATGAGACGCTGCTCCTCGATTGCATGATCGGCGATCCGACTCTATTCACCCGCAGCGACGAAGTAGAGATGGCGTGGACGATCATCGATCCGGTGCTCGAGTACTGGCAGAAGCATCCTGTGCCGAGTTTGCCAACGTATGCGGCGGGCAGCTGGGGTCCCGCAGAAGCGACCAAAATCCTCGACGGAGATCACACGCGTTGGCGTTAGCCGTACACCTCTTTCCTCTGCTGGCGCTGGTTCTGACGTCAGCCGGTTGCCAAAATCCGAAATCAAGTCAGAAAGATTCGGCCAGCATTCTGGCGGGCGACACGACCGTTCACGTACTCCCGGCCGACGACCGGGCGCTGGTTCTGCACGCGCGCGAGCTTGACCGGGCTGACAGTCTCGACCAGGCGCGTGCCGCTTATGCGGAGGCCGCAACAAAGCTTCCGCACCTCGCCGACTGGCTTTACCTCCGCGCAGCAGGCGTAACCGGCGATAGCGGTCAGCGCGCTGGATATTTCGCGAAGGTGCGGAGCGAGGTTGCTCGAGGGCGTATTCCGGTCACCGACGCGATCGCGCGCGAGCGCACGCACGATCTCGCCGGTGCGATTCGAGCCTACACTGCAGCTGGCGAGCGCCTGGATGCACTCCGTCTGCGCGTAAGTCCGCCATCGGACGATGCCTCGCGCGCGGCATCGCGCGGGGACCTGCTCGCGTTCATATCCAGTGCCGGAAACTCCGCTGATGCGCGCGAGGCGATAGATCTTTTTGACAAAGTCTTCACAACGACGAAGCCCGGGGAAGAGCTCGCCATTGGGCGAGCATCGAGCAAAGCGGGTCTGCCTGAGCGCGCCGCTAAAGGCTTTGCGAAGGCGCTCGGGGCGGGCCTCGGCGATGCATCCGACAGCTTTTCGTACGGATCGGTGCTGTTCCGGTTGCGACGCTACGCAGATGCCGCGACTCAGTTCGCGCGCGTGACAACGCCTCCAGGCCTTGCTGCTGCCGCGCAGTATCAGCGAGCGCGAGCGCAGGTTGCGCTTGGTAGCACGGACGCGGGTCGCGCTACCCTTCGTGCAATAACGACGGCATATCCGCGCGACACGAGCTCCGCATCCGCTCTTTTGCTGCTTGCGGATCTCGCGAGCGACGACAATCGCGATCAGGATGCCCGGCAAGCGCTCACGAACCTGCTGAAGAGATTCCCGACAGGTCGTCACGCAGCGACCGCGCGTTTTCGAGCCGGAATGATCTCGTATATCTCGGGTGACCGGAAATCCGCCATCGCCGAGTTCGATTCGCTCTACGCCCGCGACTCCAATAGCACCGATGCCCTTGCTGCGCTTTACTGGGCAGGCCGCTCGTATTCGGCGGCGGGCAACAAGCAAAAAGCGAACGAGCGCTGGCGAACGATCATCGGGAACGAGCCCCTCAGCTATTACGCCGTCATGGCCGCGAAGAGATTGGACACGCTTCTCGTGTCGCCCGACCGATCGCCGCCAAACTACGCGAGAATACCCGCCGTCGACTCCGCTGTGAACAGGATTGTCGGACTCAAGGACCTCGGCATGGATGTCGAAGCCGGCTTCGAGAACGATCGACTGTTCCGGGATGCACTGAGGGATCAGCGATGGATGGTCGCCACCGCGCACGCACTCGCCGGCAGTGATCAGTCGTCACGTTCGATTGCCTTGGGCAAAAAGGCTCTCGACGACATCGGCTATAGTCCCGAGAACTTCCGGCTCTATTTCCCGGTGCTCGAGCGGGAGACACTGATCTCGAGCTCAAAGCAGAACGGGCTCGACCCCGCACTGGTCGCGGCAATTATTCGCCAGGAATCCAACTTCAATCCTCAGGCAACATCGCCCGCTGGTGCGCGAGGACTGATGCAGCTGATGCCGTCGGTCGGTCAGTCGCTGGCCGCGGAAACGGGCATCCGTCCGTGGAATCCTGACCTGCTGTACGAGCCGGACGTCAGCATCAAGCTCGGCACCGCGCATCTCAGCACGCTTGTGCGCAAGTATCCGGAGGTGGTGAAGTCGCTCGCCGCGTATAATGCCGGCGAGTCACGCGTTGAAAAATGGTCGACGAAAATGGGAGCAAACGATCCGGAAGTCTTCACGGAACGGATTCCGTTCGTCGAGACGCGGGATTACGTGAGAACGATTCTTCGCAATCGCGCCTACTACCAGGCTCTTTATCCCTGGTAGATGTCGGTCTCAGTGGCGGGCGGAAGCTCACCGCGCCGGCGCTTGAACCAGTCCATTAGCCAGGTCCCCGGAATCGCAAACAGGGGAGTCAGGAAAAAACCCAGCAGCGAGTTGAGCCAGATCAGCGCGATATAAAAAGCGATCAGGCCAAACGAGACCCAGAGCGTGCCGAGCGGACCGTGAGTTTCCAAGCGTAAAGCCCTCGTGGATAGATAGATTAAACTACCATGATCAGGCACCGGTTTGAAGTTTGTACCGAGGTAGACAATGCAGTTGCGCAGGCCCTGGCCAACTGCTCGAGAGCGCTGCTGGCGGTGAGTGGTGGTCTCGATTCGATGGCGCTTTTCCGAGCCGCCTCACGAATTCCCGATCGAGCACGCGGCCAAACCATCGTCGCCACTTTCGATCATGGTACAGGGCGCGCCGCCCACAACGCCGCCGACCTCGTCGCGCGCGAATGCGCGCGTCTCGGCTTCGAGTGTGTGCGCGGTTCTGCGACAACGATTGTCACGCGAGAAGAGGCGTGGCGGCGCGCCCGCTGGGAATTCCTTCAGGGCGTGGCCGCATTGCGTGATGCGAGCGTTGTAACGGCCCATACCCTCGACGACCAGATCGAGACGGTCTTCATGCGAATTCTGCGCGCGGCCGGTCCCCGCGGAATCGCCGGATTGTACGCTGAATCGGAAATTATTCGCCCATTTCTGGCTGTGAGGCGGTCCACACTGGAGCGATACACCGCGGAAAACCACGTCCGCTACGTGCAGGATCCCTCCAACGCGGACAGGAAGCATCTCCGAAACCGCGTCAGGCTGGACATCCTGCCGTCGATCCTCAAAAAACGCCCGACTTTTCCGGACGAGCTATTGGATCTCGCTCGCCAGGCAGCTGAATGGCGACGCTCGCTGGACGATATCCTGCCCTCGATCGACGCCACCACTGAGCGGGATGGCGCGCTTCGAATCAGTCGCTCGAGTCTGCGAGGTTACGACGCCGAATCGCTACGAGTGCTTTGGCCCGCGCTAGCCGCGCGCGCGAGCGTGGTCATGGATAGACGCGGAACTCACCGCGCCGCCGAGTTTACAATGAAGGGAGTAACCGGAGGTGCGATTCAGCTCTCAGGCGGAGTCGAAATCGTGATGTCTCGCGAGCACATGCTGCTGCGCAGGGTTTCCTTCAGTGGACGGATGCGAACAACGCACCGCGAAGCGCGCGCTTGACCAGTATGCTGAGGCCATCCGCCAACAAAGCTGATCCGCGCCTCTCCGGAAGAGCGGTGAAGCGAATCGCGTTCGACGAATCGGCGATTGCCCGCCGCGTCGCCGAGCTCGGCCGGGAGATCACTACGGCCTATCCAGATGGCGAACTTTTGGTGCTCGGTTTGCTCAAAGGAAGCTTCATCTTTCTCAGCGATCTTGTTCGACAGATCGGACGGCCGCTTCAGGTGGATTTTCTGGTTGCATCGAGTTACGGTGACGGGACGATCTCCAGCGGCACGGTCAACCTCGTTTATGACCCTGAAACAAGGCTGGAAGGGAAGGACATACTTCTGGTTGAAGACATCGTTGATTCGGGGCGCACTTTGAATCGTCTGATGACTATACTGCAGGAACGGAAGCCGCGGTCGCTTCAGATATGTGCGTTGCTACATAAGCGCATTGCGCGAGACCTGAAGTACGACACGAAGTTCGTTGGTTTTGATGCGCCGAATGAATTTTTGGTTGGATATGGACTGGATCACGCGGAGAATTTTCGCCACTTGCCGTACATAGCGAGCTTGCAGTAGATGCCAATACAAATGCCCAACAAGACACCCAAAAAGCCGACGAACTGGAGCAAGGTTTCCAAACAGCTCTCGTTCTGGGTTTTTGTCATACTGGTGCCCGTCGCCATTATCCAGTTCTCTGGCAAAGGATCCGACGCAGCGCCGGAAATCTCCTACACGCCACAGTACGATCAGGAGCTGCTGCGGAACAACATCGACAAGGTGACGATCCAGGCGGGACGCCTGCTTACCGGAGAGTTCAAGCAGAAAGTCCCGGTCAAGGGTCGCCTGGTGTCGAAGTTCAAAGTGCTGCTGCCGACTGAGAACTCGAGCGACGAAGTGACACGCCTGCGCGACCATGGCGTGCAGATCCAGGCCGAGGATGCTCGTCCGTCGTTCACGACGATTCTCATCAGCCTGTTCCCGTATCTCCTGATCTTCGGAATCTGGTTCTTCCTCTTCCGTTCGATGCAGGCGGGCGGTGCGAAGGCGTTCAGCTTCGGCAAGTCAAAGGCGAAGCTGCTCACCGGTGACACACCCAAAGTCACCTTCGACGATGTCGCAGGAGCGGACGAGGCAAAGGTTGAGTTGCAGGAGATCATCGAGTTCCTCAAGGATCCCCAGAAGTTCACCAAGCTCGGTGGGCGTCTGCCCAAAGGCGCGCTACTCGTCGGCCCGCCGGGGACAGGTAAGACGCTGCTCGCTCGCGCTGTCGCCGGAGAAGCCGGTCGGCCGTTCTTCTCGATGTCGGGTTCTGACTTCGTCGAGATGTTCGTCGGCGTCGGCGCGAGTCGTGTGCGCGATTTGTTCGAGCAGGGTAAGGCTCACGCTCCATGCATCATCTTCATCGACGAGATCGACGCTGTCGGCCGTCACCGCGGCGCCGGACTTGGGGGCGGTCACGATGAGCGCGAGCAAACGCTCAACCAGCTGCTCGTCGAGATGGACGGCTTCGAGTCGAATGAGGGCGTCATTCTCATTGCCGCGACGAACAGACCAGACGTGCTCGATCCGGCGCTGATGCGGCCCGGTCGTTTCGATCGACAGATCGTCGTCGATTCTCCGGACCTACGCGGTCGTGAAGGCATTCTCCGCGTTCACATTCGCAATAAGCCGATGGCTGAAGATGTCGATGTCACGACGCTGGCGCGCGGAACTCCGGGAATGGCGGGTGCGGACCTCGCCAACCTCGTCAACGAGGGCGCGCTGCTCGCTGCTCGTCGCAACCACGATAAGGTGTACATGGCCGATCTCGAGGATGCGAAAGACAAGGTGATGATGGGCGCCGAACGCAAATCGATGGTGATGAAGGATGAGGAGCGGAAGCTCACTGCCTATCACGAGGGCGGTCACGCAATCTGCGCGATCAAGGTCAAAGGCAACGATCCGCTGCACAAAGTCACGATCGTGCCGCGCGGTCGCACACTCGGTGTCGCGTGGACGCTGCCCGAGGACGATCGCGTGTCAGTGACGCGCGAGCAGCTCGAGGCTAACCTCGTGAAAGCTTACGGCGGTCGTGTCGCCGAGGAGCTGGTCTTTGGCCGCGACCGAGTGACAACGGGTGCGGCGAGTGACATTCAGCAGGCCACGGCATTGGCGCGCCGCTACGTGTCACAGTGGGGCCTGTCGGAGGCGATCGGTCCGGTGCTCGTTGGGGATAACGAGCAGGAGCTTTTCCTCGGTCGCGAGCTGCAGACTCGACGCGAAGTCTCCGAGCGCACGGCGCAGCTTGTGGATTCCGAAGTGTCGCGTGTGATCAAGGAAGCGTACGCGCGCGCGACGGAAGTACTCCGAGCGCATATGGACCTGTTGCACACGGTTGCCAGCGCGCTGCTCGATCGCGAGACGTTGACCGGCGAAGAGGTGATGGCGCTGGCGCGTGGTGAGACGCTGCCGCCGCGTCCCGTGACCCCGCCGCCCAACGCTCCGCTGCTGACGACGCCGGTGATGCATCCCAAGCCCTCCAAACCGCCTCTTTTCGGCGGGCCGGAGGTTGCGCCGGCGTGACGTTCGCGTGGCCGTCGAAATCGCAGCGGCCAATGATCTTCGGAATTCTCAACGTTACCCCCGACAGCTTCAGCGACGGGGGTAATTTCGTTTCTACCGAATCCGCCATCGAACAGGCGGCACGTATGATCTCCGAAGGCGCTGATGCGATCGATGTCGGCGGAGAGTCGACTCGACCGGGCGCGCAACCAGTACCACAGCGCGAAGAGCTCAAACGCGTACTACCAGTCATCCGCGCCATCCGCTCACGCTGGAGCGACATCCCGATCTCTATCGACACCGTCAAAGCGGAGGTGGCGAAAGCGGCGCTGGCTGAAGGCGCATCAATCGTCAACGATGTTTCCGGAATGTCGCTGGATCCGGCAATGCCGGCGGTTTGCGCTGACGCCGGTTGCAGCGTGGTGCTAATGCACTCGCGCGGTACCGTCGCCGACATGGCCAGCTATGAGAAGGCGGTCTACGGTAGCGATCCGGTTGGCGAGGTTATCTCCGAGCTGGAAGAAAACGTGCAGCTGGCGCAAAGCGCGGGCGTTCATCCGGCGCGGATCGCAGTCGATCCAGGGATTGGCTTCTCAAAAAAAACCGGCCACTCGCTCGCCGTTTTGGTTGAGCTACCGCGGATTGTCGCACTCGGCTATCCGGTACTCATCGGGGCATCACGCAAGCGCGTGATCGCCGAGCTCATTCGCTATACGAGCGTGCCAGGGAGCATTGCCGCCGGAACGACGCTCGCTCCGCAAAATATTTCGCAAAACGACCGCGACATGGCGACAGTTGGCGTTAACGTCGTCGGGCTCTATTCCGGCGCGCGAATATTCCGTGTTCATCGCGTGCGTCCAAATCGCCTCGCACTCGACGCCGCCTGGGCCTTGACGCCCGAAGAGTCAGAGCTGTTGGCTCAATGAAGAGGGACCGGCTCGGAAAAAAGCTTGTCCTTGGCGAACCACCACACCACCAGCCACGTCGCCACAACCTGCATCAGTATCACGGTCGGCAGGATGAAGGGATGATTCGCAAGGTCGATCAGTAATCCGCTCGGTGCAAACATCAATGGCAGGTCGAGGAGATTGAAGAGGACGAGCCCAATCATCAACTCGCGAGATCCGTCAAAGATTTTCCAGCAGGCGATGCAGAACATCAGCTCGACGAGAAAGTCGACCAGCGGAATCGCCTGAAGATTGAGCCCGATGCGCGGACCCCATGCCATCGGCAGCAAGGCAATGTTCGGCTCGTGCTGTATGATGTCGAGGAGGATATGTGAGAGGACGCCGAGAGCGACCGCAATGCCGACTGATGTTCTTCTGCCAACCCTTCCGAACGCAATCGCCAGCGCTGCGAGCAGAATCCCGGTACCGATCGAGTGCGAGTAGGGAAGAAAATCGAGGTGCACTGCAGTGGGGGTCACCCGCGAGTGCTCGATGCCGAGGTAGGTGAACAGGATCCAAAGTAACTCGACAAACTGCACCGAAATCAGAAGCGGCCACAATCCAATTCGTGGGTATCTCCGCTTGAGTACGAGTGCCGTCGACGCGTGCGCGATCGCGTACGTGGTGGCCTCCGAGGTGAGTTGGGTTTGAGCGGGAGAAATCTCGACCGGCTCATGTGTCGGCAACTCCCGAGCCGGTGAATTAATTTTGACTCGCTCCTCTACCGCGAGGCTCATCCGATAAGACGGTTTCCTTCGCCGGGTTGGACGACCGCCGTACTTCTACTGTTCGTCTATATGCTCACCCTCGCTCCCAGCGTGACGCTGTGGGATTCGGGTGAGTTTCTCGCTGCCATTCATTCGCTCGGCGTTCCTCACCCACCCGGTACCCCGCTGTACGTGCTGCTGGGCAAAGTGTGGGGCATCGTTTTCGGCTCGGTTTTCGGGTTCGCGCGAGCAATCAACCTCCTTAGCGCAGTCTCGACCGCCTTCGGCTGCGGCATTCTTACGAGTCTCTTCGCGAAGTGGACAGAGGATGGGTTAGCGGGAATCGCGGCCGGACTAACCGCGGGCCTGATGTCGACGCTCTGGCTCAACGCGACGGAAACCGAGGTGTATGCGCTGGCATTCCTGTTCGGCTGCTTCATTCTCTGGTCGGCCGATCGCGCCGGTGTGAACTCTGATGCGCGATGGGCACTGCTCGCTGCGTACATCGCCGGACTTTCCTGGTCTCTTCACCTGATCGCGCTGATAGTCGTGCCGACTGCGATTCTGCTCGTATTCAGCACGGAGGACGGCTACTTCGCCGTACCGGTTGGTCGCCGCTACGCCGATGGTCGCCGCGAGGCTCACTCATTTACCAGGCTTTTGCGCGCGGGGGCATTCGTCGTACTCGTCGGCATGTCGTGCGTGCTGTTCTTATACATTCGCGCGAGTCACGATCCGGCAATCAACCAGGGCAATCCCGGGACTGCGGGTCGCTTCTTCGATGTTCTGTTGCGGCATCAGTATGCGGTGCCCCCGCTCTGGCCGCGGCAGGCGCCCGTCTATTTGCAGCTCGGCAACGTTATCGAGTACGCGGACTGGCAATTCGCCAAGGGATTGGCGCCGGAGGCACCGCCCAGTTGGTGGCGCACGCCAGTGACGGTTCTCTACGCGTTAGTCGCAATTTACGGATCGATCGCACATCGCAGCATTAATCGCCGCAGCTGGCGCGGACTGATGCTGCTCTTCGTCGTCGCGACTTTTGGTGTTGTGATCTATCTGAACCTGAAAGCCGGTCCATCATTTGGCGCCGGCATTCTTCCCGCCAATGCCGATCACGAGGCACGCGAGCGCGACTATTTCTTTTTTTGGGCGTTCGTCTGCTGGGGCCTGTGGGCAGGATTTGGCGCGGCGAGACTGGCGCGCAAGCTAACGGCTCCGTTCAACGTCGTCCTGGCGCTGATGCCAATCGCGCCGGCACTGCTGAATTGGTCGGCCGTCGATCGTCGCACAGATCCAGTCGAAGAAAAGGCGCGTGTGAACGAAGCGGAGATGCTATCCAAGGTGCCGCCATCGGGCGTGTTCCTCGCCCTCGGCGATAACGACACTTATCCGCTGTGGTACATGCAACAGGCCGAGGGTACGCGTCGCGATGTCACCATCGTAACGGTGCCGCTGCTTCCCGCAAAGTGGTACCGCGATGAACTGGCGCGCCGTTACAAACTGCTCGATTCAACAGCGGTCAATACATGGCTCGGTCGCGACAGCACGATCGCGGTGCTGACCAAACGAGCCTACGATCAGAACCGTCCGGTGGTCCGATCGCCGTTCTTCGCGCTGGACTCGACGAAGCCTCAGTAAGCCTTACTGGATCGTGAGCGTGTAAGCTCCGGTGGTGCCGCTCGTCGTCGTGCGTGCCTTCACGAAGTAGTAACTCAGGCTTGTCGCTGTGTAGGTAAGAGCCGAGTTCTTCGTTGTGCCATCAGCGTCGTCGTTCGACGCGACCAGCGCAGGGGTCGTCCCTTGCAACGAATACAATTCCAGATACGGGTCGATCGCTGCCGACGTCATGGTAACGGTGATTGTTTGACCGGTGTTGAGGAGGATGATGAAGTCATCAGAATAAAAACCATTCTGATTGCAATCCGTCGTTTGCAGAGATTGGTCCGTGGTAATTCCCGGTAATGTGAACATGTCTTCACAGTTGGAAACCTGCTGCTGGCCGAGCGAGACTGAGCTCAGGTCGTAGTTGCCGACTTCGCCTCCATTCAAAGAGTTGGCGCCGAGCAGGAAATCGCCCGGTGGAAGAATCGCTCTAACCATCGAGTTGTGACTCGTGTTGTCGACGTTGTTGTTCTGGGCGAAGAAGAAGTAGTCCGTTGTCAGCAACAGCAGAAAACTGTCGAAGGCAGATGAATTCTGGTTGAACTGGTACATCCCCGTGGTCGGGATAGTCACACGGTATAAATCGATGAAGCTGCCGTCAGAGAACTGACAATCGGCGAGGCTCAGTTTACCCTGACTCGGCGTTCCGATCGCGTAGGTCGGCGTGACAAGGCACGGATTTCCAGCGTTGGCGGTAAAAGTGACTGCAGGTAAGCCGTTGACAGTGGCAGTGACTGTATTGGTCGTCGCTGTCTGTCCGAGAGTCCACGAGCCAACGGTCGCGACACCAGTGCCGCCCGTCGTGACACTGCCCCCGCTCACCGCGCCGTCTCCCCCCGTAACCGCGAAGACAACGGTGACGCCGGCAAGCGGGTTGCCCTCCTCATCGCGCACGATGACGGACGGCCGCTCGCGAGCCGCACTCCCTGCCGGCGCCGTAATCGTAGTAGAGGAATTCGCCTCGATCGACGTAGCAGTATGCTTCGGGCCTGATGCATCTCCGCCGCAAGCGAATAGAAATCCCGCTAGAGCTGGAACGGCCAGGCGCGTTGCGCCGGAAGGTAAGCGAATCATCGACCCAATCTCTCCTCCGTGCACGGCATGTCAATGCCATTCACGCGGAATTAGAAGCCGTTCGACTAGTAGCGGTAGTGATCGGGCTTGTACGGGCCTTCGACGGGAACGGACAGATACTCGGCTTGTTCCGGCGTCAGCTTGGTGAGCTTCACGCCGAGTTTGTCGAGATGCAGCCGCGCCACCTTCTCGTCGAGCTTTTTCGGCAGTGTATACACGCGACACTCGTATGAATCGCAATTAGTGTGCAGTTCGATCTGCGCCATCACTTGGTTCGTGAAGCTTGCCGACATTACAAAGCTCGGATGTCCCGTCGCGCAACCAAGATTGAGCAGGCGACCTTCGGCGAGAATCATCACGCTGTGCCCGTCGGGAAACACGTACTCGTCATACTGGGGCTTGATCTGAATCCTTTTGATTCCTTTCACTTTCTTGAGCCCAGCCATGTCGATTTCGTTGTCGAAGTGGCCGATGTTGCCGACGATTGCCTTGTCCTTCATCTGCGCCATGTGGGCCGCGTTAATGATCGTGGTGTTTCCCGTCGCAGTGATGAAGATGTCCGCGGTCTTCACAACGTCCTCGAGCTGTACGACCTGATAGCCTTCCATCGCTGCCTGGAGCGCGCAGATCGGATCGATCTCGGTGATGACAACTCGCGCGCCCTGGCCCTTCAACGCCTGCGCGCAACCCTTGCCGACATCGCCGTACCCGCAGATCACTGCAACTTTTCCGGCGAGCATGACATCAGACGCGCGCAGGATGCCGTCGGTGAGTGAGTGACGGCAGCCATAAAGGTTGTCGAACTTCGACTTCGTCACCGAGTCGTTGACGTTGATCGCGGGGAAGAGCAGGGTGCCTGCTTCCATCATCTGATAGAGGCGGTGCACACCGGTAGTCGTCTCCTCTGAAACACCGCGCAAATCCTTCGACATGCGCGTCCAGCGCTGCGGATCTTTCTTGAACTCGCGCCGCAGAAGATTGAGGATTACGCCGTACTCCTCGGGATCCTTCTCGGCATTGAATTCAGGAACGCGACCGGCTTTCTCGAACTCGACTCCCTTATGGACGAGGAGAGTGGCGTCGCCGCCGTCATCGAGCAGAAGATTCGGTCCCGAGCCATCGGGCCAGACGAGGGCCTGATCGGTGCACCACCAGTACTCCTCGAGCGTCTCGCCCTTCCAGGCGAACACGGGGGTGCCCTGCGGGTTGTCGATGGTGCCGTTGCGGCCGACAACAACGGCTGCCGCAGCGTGATCCTGAGTCGAGAAAATGTTGCATGAAACCCACCGCACGTCAGCGCCGAGCTGAGTCAACGTCTCGATCAGAACGGCAGTCTGCACCGTCATATGCAGAGAGCCCACGATCTTTGCACCGGCCAGCGGCTGCTTGCTCTTGTACTCGTTGCGCAGCGCCATCAGGCCGGGCATCTCGTGCTCCGCAAGTCGGATCTCGTTGCGGCCAAACTCCGCCAGCGAGACGTCCTTCACCTTGTATGGCTCGCGCCCCGCTTCGAGGGCGGCGCTGAACTGATTCATCGGCTCTGCGATCGTTGCCACTGTACGCTCCATTGAATGTCGATTGCTCGTTGTTCTTACGCTGTCTTCATTACTGGCGCGTCGTGCGCTTTTGCACGCTTGCTTGCCTTCGCCGCTGCTGCGCTGCGTCGCGCAGATGCGGTGAAGAGTAACGGACCTTTGGCATCCGGATCGGCTGGCAGCGGTTGATAACGGAACTCTTCGAGTCCCGCCGTCTCCATCCATCCACCAAGCAGCTTACGGTCAAAACCCTGCCAGAGGTGACCCATCGCCTGACGCAGGTCCTGGCGCTCGTGCGGCATCATGTCGAGCACCAACAATCTTCCGCGCGGCTTGAGTATGCGCACGGCCTCGTCGATTACTCGTTGTGGGTCGGCAACGTAGTGAAGGACCAGAAAGAGCAATGCCACGTCGACCTCGCCATCTGCGATCGGCAACGCTTCGAGTCGGCCGTTCCTCAGATCGACGTTTTGGATTCCATTCAAACGCTTGCGCGCCGCGGACAGCATCGCGCTCGATTCATCGACTGCGATTACTTCCTCGACAAACCGGGCAATCGACTGTGACACAACCCCCGTCCCGCAACCGAGATCAGCAATCACCCATGATTCATCGAGCAGTCCGAGCAACGCGACATCGGCGCGCCGGCCGAAAAGCTCCTGACGCATTTTGTCCCATTGCCCTGCGGACGTCGAAAAGAACTGCTGCGACCGGGTGCTGCGTTCCGCCAATACTGCCTGCATTCTTCGCGCATCCTGTTCGGCCGCGTTGGAGTGCATCACTTCATCGCGCACGAGCTGCCACATACGACGAGTGGTGGAATCGAGCGAGTCAGCGGCAATCCGATAGTACCGGCTCGTCGCCTCGGCACGAGCGTCAACCCAACCTTCGGCGCCAAGCAGCTTGAGGTGGCGGCTGACGGTTGACTGCGGAAGTTGGAGAATGGACGTCAGCTCATTCACGGTTAGCTCGTTCCGCTCGAGAGCGAGCAGAAGCCTGCTCCTCGTCGGATCGGCGAGCGCATTCATCTGAGCGAAAAGGCCAGGTATGCTCATATCTATCCGTTCATCCGGATTTAATGATATAATGGTAGTGCCCTGAAGTCAATATGGGCGGGCTGGGGTTGGCGGCGATTAAACAGAACAGCGATCATTGGCTGATGAATTACGAGCAGAGCCTGCGCCGCTTGGACGAGATCATGGCGAGCCTGGAAAACGAGCAGATCGGTCTCGACGAATCGCTCAAGCTATTCGAGGAAGGGATCGAGCTATTACGCTCAGCCGCGGCAGAATTGGACAAGGCCGAAACGAAGGTGCAGATGCTGATCGAAAAGTCGGGTGGCGGCTTTGAGCTGCGGGAGATGGACCTCTAGGCGGGTGGCCGATGGGTTCGAGCTGGACCGCCAACGTATCGAGCGGCGACTGGATGAGATCAGCAGCGCATTCCTCGGCGGCCTGACTGCGGATGTTGCGGCCGCCATTCGCTACGGACTAAAAAGCCCCGGCAAGAGGCTGCGCCCATTGCTCGTCGTTTACGGATACCGCGCAGCAGGCGGCGATGACGACGTGTCTTTGCTTGCAGCGGCACCCGAAGTAATCCACGCCTATTCGCTCATGCACGACGACCTGCCGTGCATGGACAACGATGACATGCGCCGGGGAAGGCCAACTGTGCACCGCGTCTACGGATCGCGTACTGCAATTCTCGCCGGTGTGGCGATGATTCCGCTCGCGATCCGCGTAGTACGAGAAGCGGCGCGGGCGATGAGCCTGTCCGCCGGAGTTGAGCGCGCACTCGCCGAAACACTGGCCGCTGCGGCGGGTGATTACGGAATGATTGGTGGTCAGCTGCGCGATCTCGAGGGCGAGGGCTCCGCTTTGACACTCGACGATTTACAGACGGTACACATGGCGAAGACGGCGGCGCTGATTGTTGCATCGGTTCGGATGGGCGCAATGGCAGCCGGCGCGGCAGCGTCGGAGCTCGCCGCCATCGAGCAGTACGGACGCGATGTTGGCTTGGCATTTCAGATCATGGACGACGTGCTCGACGTGACCTCGACGACGAGTGTGCTTGGCAAGACGAGCGGGCGTGACGTCGCATTGCGTAAGAGCACGTACGCCGCGTTGCTCGGCGTGGAGGGCGCGCAGCAACGCGCTCGGGCATTGATTGCTGATGGTCTGGACAGCCTCGCCAGGCAGCGGTTGCTCACCCAAGAGCTGTCACAAGTCGCTAATTTCATGGTAACCCGCAGTAACTAACAACTAGACATGTCCATCCTCGAACGGGTCCATTCTCCAGCGGATCTAAAACCGATGACGCGCGATGAATTACGCGCTCTATCGGAAGAGCTGCGAGCGCGCCTGATCGAGACTTGTTCTCGCACCGGCGGCCACATTGGGGCGGGACTCGGTGTCGTGGAGTTGTCTGTCGCCCTCCACACGGTTTTCGATACGCCACGCGACCGGATTGTGTGGGATGTCGGACACCAGGGCTACCCGCACAAATTCCTGACCGGGCGCGCAGAGAGGATGGAAACCCTGCGCCAGGAGAACGGCCTGTCCGGGTTTTTGAAGCGCACCGAGAGTGAGTACGACGCGTTTGGTGCGGGACACGCCGGAACCGCAATATCTGCTGGCTACGGAATGGCGGTCGCGCGCGACTTGAACGGGCAGAATTTCAAAGTTGTGTCGATACTTGGGGATGGTGCGCTCACCTGCGGTCTCGCCTACGAGGGTCTCAACAACTCCGGCGCGTCGGACCGGGATTTCATCGTCATCCTCAACGACAACGAGATGTCGATCGCGCCCAATGTCGGCGCGATGTCCAAGTATCTGACGTCGATACAAAGCAATCCACTCTATAACCGCGTCCGATCCGCGATCGGCAGCGTGGTTGATGCAGCACCCGGTCCGCTCTCCGGAGTGGCAACGCTCGTGAGAAAGTGGGAGGAGAGCATGAAATCCTTCCTCACGCCCGGGGTGCTGTTCGAGGAGCTAGGCTTCCGTTATTTCGGTCCCATCGACGGGCACGACATCGATCAGCTTGTTGACACGCTCGCCGCGGTGCGGGAAATGTCGGGCCCGCGTCTCGTGCACTGCATCACGCAGAAGGGTAAAGGATTTCCGGCCGGCGAGCACGTCGAAAAATGGCATGCGCTCCCGCCGGGCCATGATCCGGCGACAGGTAAACAACGCAAAGCTTCCTCGGCAAACGCACCGTATACGGCGGTGTTCGGTCAGGCGCTCGTCGAGTTGGCGCGAGAAAACCCACGCGTCGTGGTGATCACCGGCGCAATGCCGAGTGGCACGGGGACAGCGGCGTTTGCCAAAGCAATTCCGGATCGTTTTTTCGACGTCGGAATCGCCGAGGGTCACGCTGTCACGTTTGCTGCGGGTCTGGCCACTGAGGGAATTCGTCCAGTCTGTGCGATCTACTCTACCTTTCTGCAACGTGGTTACGACAACGTCATTCACGACGTTGCAATTCAGCATCTGCCGGTAGTTTTCGCGATGGATCGCGCTGGTGTGGTCGGCGAGGACGGCCCGACACACATGGGACTGTACGACATTGCTTACATGCTCGCGGTCCCCGGCATGGTCGTCACTGCGCCCAGGAACGGGAAAGAGATGGTGGCGTTGCTGCGCAGCGGACTCTCGCATCAGAACGGCCCGTTCTGCCTGCGCTACCCGCGTGATTCCACTCCGGACATCGTTCCGGCGGCCGCCGAAATCGAGGCGACTCCACACGCGACATGGGAAGTTCTGCGTCGAGCGAGCACCGGTGCACGCGATTCACGAAAGTCGGTCGCCATTCTAGCTGTGGGCACGATGGTACAGACATCGCTCGGCGCGGCCGACATCCTGACTGAGGCGGGCACATCGGCGACCGTCGTCAACTGTCGCTATCTCAAGCCACACGACGAGAAAGTTCTTTCCGAGATCATCGCTGACCACACCAACGTGCTCGTTGTCGAAGAAGGAACCGTCGTCAACGGTTTTGGCGCCCACATGGCTGCGGTAATCGGTGAGCTCGATCCCGCGGTGAGAGTGGCGACCCACGGGGTCCCTGATGATTTCATCGATCAGGCGCCGCGGGCCATCCAGCTTGCTCGCCTGGGACTGGACGCGAGCGGCATCGCGCGACGCGCCACCGAAGCGTTCGGACTCGATAGCGCACGGGGCGCGCAACTCCGCGCCGTTTGATGCGGCTCGGTGTCATCGGACATCAAGGTTATGAGGAGCTGCCGGAGATTCTCCGGACGCTCTTTCGCGTCGCCAGGAGTCTCGCGCTCGAGCCATTGCTCGAGCGCGAACTGCATGACGTAGCCGGCAAGGGAGAAAAGCTCGAGGATCCGTCGCAGCTGGATGCTCTCGTGACGCTTGGCGGTGACGGAACTCTGCTGCGCGGCGCACGTTTCCTCGACGGCCGCGACATACCAATCCTTGGCGTGAATCTCGGTCGGGTCGGATTTCTCACCAGTTGTCAGAGCAACGATTTCGAGCCTGCTCTAAAACATCTCGCGGGCGGCGAGTACGTCGCCCAGCCACGGATGGCGCTCTCGGCGCGGGCGATAAGCGCTGATGGAGAAACGCGCAAACAGTGGCGCGCGCTGAACGATTTTGTCCTCCACAAAGGTGGTTTTGCTCGTGTCGTGCGCCTGAACGTATTCGTAGACGGAGAAAGTATCGGAACCTACGCCGCGGACGGCGTCGTAATCTCAACGCCGACTGGCTCGACTGCCTACAGTCTGTCCGCCGGTGGACCAGTAGTTGTGCCGACCGTCGAATCGATCATCATCACGCCGATTTCTCCGCACACACTTGGCGTCAGACCGCTGGTGATTCCCGCTGACGCGGAGGTCACGGTGGAAGCGAACGAGTCTCCGACGGAGCTTCTGGTTACGGTTGATGGGCAGGTCGGTACGAGCTTCGTCAAAGGTGAAAAGCTCAAAGTGAGGCGCGCCGACAATCCTGTGCGAATTGTCCGATTTCCGAGCACTACTTTCTTTGAGAGAATGAGGGTCAAGCTCGGTTGGGGCGGCGTTCCCGACGGAGAATAGAGTCGATGCTCACAGAGCTGCGCATACGCAATTTCGCAATCATTGAACAGGTAAACCTTCCGCTATCCGAAGGCTTCAACGTGCTCTCGGGCGAGACGGGCGCTGGTAAATCCATCATCGTCGGTGCGCTGGGTCTGCTCCTTGGTGAAAGGGCCAGCGCTGATCTAATCCGCTCCGGCGCGGACAAGGCCACAGTCGAAGGTGTATTCGACATTTCCAGCCTGAAGGGCATTGCGGAGCTAGCCGATGAGCACGGCATAGATGTCGAAGACGAGACTCTTGTGCTGAAGCGAGAGATTGCGACGAATGGTCGCGGCCGCGCCTGGATCAACGGCACAACCGTCACAGCAACTGTGCTGGCCGAGATTGGCCGTCTGCTGGTGAACCTGCACGGACAACACGACGCGCAAACGCTGCTCGACGACGAGTCGCAACGACGCATCCTCGACGCTTTCGGTGGCGCGGAATCACAGGCTGGCACGGTTCGACAGACATTCGGCGAGCTGTCCTCGGTTCGGCGCGAGATCGCTAACCTCTCGACTCGGCGGGCAGAGGCGGAGAAGCGAGCCGATTATCTGCGTCACGTGGCCCGAGAAGTCGAGGAAGCAAAACTCTCTCCCGGTGAAGACACGAAACTCGAGGACGAAGCGCGCGTTCTGGAGAACGCCGACGAGCTCCGCACATTGGCCAGTAGTCTGAGCGAGCTGTTATCAGGCGAAGAAGCGAGTGTCATGAGTCAACTCGGCGCCGCCCAACGCCCGCTGTCTTCGATCGAAAGAATCGACCCGTCGGCGGCGCGGATGCAGGAGCTGTTCGACGCCGGTTTCTACGCACTGCAGGAATTGGCGCGAGCGGTCGAGGATTACGCCGGCTCGGTGGAGCTGGATCCTTCTCGACTGGACGAGGTTCGTAGTCGTCGTGACCGGCTATTCGGTCTTTTGAAGAAATACGGGCCTTCGCTGGAGAACGTGATCGAAGCTGGCAGCAACGCGAGGTCGGAGCTCGATCTGATCGACACGGCGCAATTCGATCTCGCCAACCTCACTGCGCGAGAGAGCGATCTGCGAAAGAAGCTGGTGAGAGAAGCCGAAAAACTTTCGGAGATGCGTTTTTCGGCGGCGAAGAAGCTAGCCAAAGCCGTAGATGCATTGCTGCCGCCGCTCGGAATGCCGGATGGTCGTTTCCGCGTAACGCTGACGTCTCGTGATGAGCCGAATTCAGAAGGCGCCGAAGATGTCGAGTTCAGAGTGGCGCTCAACGTCGGGCATGAAGATCGTCCGCTGGCGAGGGTGGCTTCGGGCGGGGAGCTGTCCCGGGTGATGCTGGCGCTGAAGACGATTCTCGCCCGAGTCGATCGGGTGCCGACTCTCATTTTCGACGAAGTCGACGCGGGTATTGGCGGCAGGGTCGGTCTGCAGGTGGGCGACACGCTACGTCGAGTAGCCGGCGAGCATCAGGTCTTTGCGATCTCACATTTGCCGCAGATCGCAGCCCGAGCCCACCATCATATCGTAGTCGCCAAAGGCGCAAAGGGCGGTGTGACGACAGCCGATATTACCGTGCTCGAGGGCACCACTCGCGTGAATGAGATCGCGCGCATGCTCGGTGGAGACCCGGAATCGAAAGTCTCGCGGGCGCACGCAAAGGAACTACTGCAGAGCGCCGGCGCCCCCTGATCTCGCGCAAATAAGAAAGGCGAGCGTTTGCTCGCCTTTCTTTAGTTGCACCGGCGGTTATTTCCCGCCGAAGATTCTGGCGTATAGCCGGAGCTGAATCTGGTCCGTAAAGAACTTCGGCTGATTGCCACCCGACCCACCCATCGTCTGCCAGTGCAGGTAGGTCACCTCGAAGGGCACCTTCGCCTTGCCCTGATCGAATGAGTAAAGGTTCGAGAATGAGATTCCGCCGCCGAAGCGGTGCTCTCTCTGCTCGGTCTCGAGGTCGAGAGTAGATGCGTCCAGCGTAATGTCGGCGAAGCCGGTCGTGGCCGCCGGAATGGTGAAGGTACCGGTGTAGTTGTCCTGCTGCTTGTGGCGGTACATATACCACGCTGACACAGCAAAGAAATCGTTGACGACGATGCGTGGCGCGGTCTCGAACTCGAAAGCGTTGCCCAGCTGTCGATGGACGGTCTGCTTTCTGTACAGCGGCGCCAGCTCCTCGTTCGGAAGGTCGAGGATGCGCATTTCCTGGTCATCGCCGAACGGGTGGTTGAAGCGCAGGATGAACGACTCCCAGAAGCGGCTGCCGAGAAGAATGTCGGTAAACCAGCGACCTTCGATGGCTTTCGCACCACGGCCGGTTCCCAGGTCGATGAAATTATCCGGCGATTCGATTTGGCTGCTCGGGATGCGGAAGATGCCGCCAACCGCCGTGCGGAAGTTCAGTCCTTTCGGTGACATTCTCGCTTCGCTGTTGCCGTCGAAGGTGTCGAACACCGAGAACTTTCCGCCGACGTCGATATCACCGACGTGTGAACGACCGACTGATTGGAGGGGCGCTGCGGCAATCCCAAAGGCGGGGTCGGTCAAAATCTGCTGGGCGTCGCGCAGCGATAGCCGGGTCTGCGACGCGAAGGGGCCCCCGAGTGTAATCGGGTTACCAGCGCCGAGAAATTGTGTGTAGAGCGCTCTGAAGGCTGCGACACGGGCTTCGATCGTTAACTGGGCATCCGTACCGACGATGGGCACGAACGGCGATGTGATGTAGACGCCACCGCGAGGACTGTAAGGGCCGTTGACTGGTCCAACGGCACCCCCGGCGAAGAGTCGTGAGCTCGTGATGAGCGACTGAGCGGCTGCCTGATTCTGAAGCAGCGCAGGGCAGGAAGGTGACGCCGCCGGATTCGCCTGGCATGCAGCCAATGAGCCTTCGAGCGTGTTTGAGGCAGTAATGAACTGAGTGTACAGTGTTGTGTTCTGTGTCGTCGCTGCCGCGACAGCGAGGCCTGGATTGAAACCAAGGTTACCGTTCGTTCCCGCGGTGTTGACGTTGAAAAAGGCCGAAGTTTGTGTTTGGACGTAGGGGATCTGGATGCCGAGTGAGAAGCGCTTGCTGAGCCCGGCCTCGAAAACGAAAGGAAATGCATCGACGTGGTCGCGGAGATTCACGACGGTGTTGCCGAGTGACGCGAACCAGGTCGGATTACCCGTCAGTGACTGAATTCCTGCCTGCAGCGCGGCGAGGTTCGGAAACTGCCTGACGCCGATCGTATCGAGCGTGAAGTCGATACCCAGAGGCTCGAGCGCGCCGTTTGGTCTGCCAGGCGTATCCTTTCCGTAGCGCTCGTTGAACCAGGTCCACTGACCGAGTGTTCTGAAGCGAAACACTCCGCGTGGCAGCACCAGCGCATCATCACCGACTCCGAGCACGCGCTGCGCGCTCGTCGGCGTCGGGTTAACGGCGAGAAACGCCAGTGCTAAAGTGGACACGCAGACAAAAAGACGCCGCATAGGATCTCCACAGGGGTGAAAACTCACGAGAGAGGCGATCGTCTGACCGAGAGCGACGTCCGCCGGCGGGGAGACGTTATCATTGGGATTCGGGGTTTGTCAACGATGTTTACCGAGGGTTGTTGGGGCGATTTTTCGCCGGTAGCTTTGACTTCCCGCGGTCGCGCTTCTCTTTTCGAAAGAGCAGGTATCATTTCTGACTGCGACGCGCTGACAGCCCCCGCTCGGGTGGCGAAACCGGTAGACGCGAGGGACTTAAAATCC
>Ga0209027_1000152_pt1 | contig 21102 bp, 17 predicted proteins | sample GraSoi013_1_20cm_3_FD_185821 | JGI IMG/M metagenome (GOLD analysis project Ga0209027, IMG submission 185821) | Grasslands soil microbial communities from the Angelo Coastal Reserve, California, USA - Sample 09_27_2013_1_20cm (SPAdes) (version 2) | ecosystem: Environmental > Terrestrial > Soil >...
TGAGGTAATGGACGGGTGAAAAGCACCTCCGGAGTTCAGTACCATAGTCCTAGACCAAGCTTCACAGGCTTGACCCAGGACTTCATAGCAGGTACAGTCAATGCTAGAGCGAGATGTGCGGTGTTGGGTATAGAGGTAGTCTAACACGTAAGAATAGGGGTCACATGTATGTCGTCTGTTGAGGATCGTCAAAATAGTAATGCCACCACGGGACAAAAGACTACAACTGGAACATTACAACTATCTGAGCTTGCCGGTCAAAATACTCCTGTAGAACAATTATCTTTTCCTCAGGCTTCTCCACACCCCTTTGTGACGGCACTTTTACCAGAAAACCAGCAACAGTCTTTTCCAGGTACAACCCGGTCATTAACTGGGCCTGATACATCACCTCGCGTGACGCGCAGCCTGAGCCTGGCCGAACCACAGACAGGTGCATTGCCTTCTCTCAGAAGTACTACCACATCTCTAAGGCAACCCGTCGTAATACGCGGTACTGGTAAAAAAAGTAGCGGCACGATGCGTCCCCCCAAGGGACGTCGCTGGGTCATCCAACTCTCGGTCACGGGAGTGCTGATATTGATGGCAATAGGTACCCTGATGGCAGTTTCACCCGCTGGAACGAATGCGGAAACAGGCTTTAACCCCTTTCGGCCGATCATGAACTGGGTTGTGGGTAGCAACAGCAACCCCAATCTCTTAGCGCAGCAGGCAGCAACGGTTACTGCCGTTACGCAGGATGGATACCAACCTAGTAGCAATCAACCCCAAACCTACAAAGGCCTGCCAACTCCTCCCCCAAGCCTGCCGACTCCCGGAACGGGCGGTTATGATGGTTTTACGTATGGACAATGTACCTACTGGGCTGATTTACGTTATCACCAATTGACGGGTTTCTGGGTTCCATGGGGAGGGAATGCCTGGGAGTGGGCAGCTGGGGCCGGTGCATCTGGATGGAATGTCTCATCCAGTCCACATGTCCCTTCAATTATTGTTTTGCAGCCAGGAGTGCAGGGCGCGGGCTCTTTCGGTCACGTTGCGGTAGTTGAGCGCATCAATAGCGACGGCACAGTCTACACAAGCAACTGGAACTGGTATGGCAACGGCGGAGGTTGGGCAACCTGGAGCTCGTGGGATTTCACGCCTGGGCCAGGGGTTTCGTTTGTGTGGAGATAATAATGGGCTAGCTGCCAGGAGGCAAGGAAGAAGCGGTTGAGCAGTTCCCCGACTATGTCAAATACCTGCTCAACTGCTTCCAACGGTTTTTACGAACTTTTTGTATCATTTCCGGTCCACAATTCCTTTCCGTCTGGTCTTCTCGCTTTCCTACACCATAGGAATGTGTTCCACATGCAATGGTGGATGTTCTTCGCGTTGCAGGCGACGTGCTTGCAGGTGCCTTAGCGCAACCCCAATTCTCCGCACGCCCTCCTCGATTTTCTCCTCCTCGGGGAAAGCAAAGCCGAGACGAAAATGTTGCTGACCGCCTCCATCGACATGGAACGGCTCTCCAATGACGAAGGCCACGTGCTCTCTAGTAGCTTCACGTAGAAGAGCGCGTGCGCGCACATCTCCCTGGAGCCTGCACCATAGGTGGAAGCCACCTCCTGGAGGATTGACTCGCACTGCGTCGCGCAGGTGCGTCCTGATCGCCTGTAGCATAAGATCTCGTTTGTTTTGATAATAGTGGCGCAGTTTCGCCAGGTGATTGTCGATCAAGCTGTCACGTTGCAATATCTCGGAGACGGTCCACTGCCCGAGCGCATTGGTGTTCAGGTCAAAGATCTGTTTGTGGAGTGTGAGCCGCTCGATCATTGGTTCAGGCGCGGCCAGCCAGGCTACTCTCAAGCCTGGGGCTAGTATTTTAGAGAAGGTGCTCAGATAGATGACCTGTGAATGGGTGTCTAACGACTTTAATGGCTGTGGTTGTTTCCCTTCGAAGTAGACCTCTGAGTAAGGATCATCTTCCAGGATGGGCGTCTGATACCGTCTCGCTAACAGCAGTAAACGCCGCCGTCGTTCAGGTGACATTACTACCCCTGTAGGGTTCTGGAATGTGGGGAGCGTATAGATCAGGCGTGGTCTATGGCGAGCTAAGATGGTCTCCAGCAAGTCAACGCGCATACCATCACTATCTGTAGGGACACCTATAACGCGAGCGCCAAGCGCCCGGAAGGTTTGGATTGCTCCCAGGTACGTAGGTACTTCTACGACAACTTCGTCTCCTGGATTGAGAAGAAAGCGACCAACTAAACCGATGCCTTGTGTTGAGCCTGAAAGTATCAGAATATGTTGCGCATCCACCGCGACACCACGATTGCGCATGCGCATGGCAATATCCCTGCGTAGACTGAGCAATCCCTCAACCGGGCAATAGCCTAGAGCGCTTTGTCGCGCTCGTACGAGACCCTCGGCAAAGATCGCATTGAGCATTTCGGCAGGAAGCAGCTCTATCGCAGGGGTACCTGCCGCCAGGGAGATAATGTCGTCTCCGACAGACGCCAGTTCGCTTAACATGCGCGCGTCTGGTCCAAGGATTTCCCGTTCTGTTGTAGGAAGCCCAAAGAGCCAGGAGGGCCCATTCTCATCATAATTGTCATCAAGGTAGTTGAACTGGTTACGCTTCACTAGCGTACCTCGACCAACGTGTCCTTCGACCAGGCCATCAGCGGCTAGTTGATTGTAGGCATTCATGACGGTTGTGCGATTTACCTGCAGAGCACTTGCTAATGCTCGTTCAGTAGGTAAACGTATGCCCTCCGCGAGTTGGCCAGAGAGAATGGCTTCACGAATTTTGTCGCTAATCTGTTGATATAATGGAGTATCGCTACTGCGATCAAGTTGAATGAGCGAACATATGGATGCTGTAAAAAGTGGAAGTGGCTGATGTTGATTTGTGTTTTGTCGCATGTCTTCCTCCTGATTGGCTCATACCAATACAGTGTATCCAATTGGGAGAGTCGAGGGCAAGGGCCAATTGGCGGTTTATGAATGAAGCCAATGTAAGCAAGGAGTTTGTAACATGGAAAGCATAGAAGAGCGTCTATTGACAGTATGTAATGACCGTGATCATGGATCACATTGGATTGTGCGTGAAGCAATCTCAATTTTGTACGATCTCGCTACGGAGAAAACCTCCTCTCCTGAAGAGTCGATGCAGCGTCTATACGATGCTGCACAAAAATTGGTTCGATCACACCCGGCGATGGCTGCGCTTGCCGGTGCCACGAAGCGTATTCTCGACACGCCCGGAGGTCTCTCCGAAAAAGCGGCTTCAGCTGCTCGCTTACGGGAGGAGGTCGATAGCGCTACGGAGCATATCGCTGAATACGCCTGTCCAGTGCTTCAAGGAACGCTCATGACGCATAGCTTGTCAGGAACTGTCCTGGATGTGCTCGTAGCCTGCAAAGCACAGATTGAGCGTGTCATCGTTTTAGAGGGGCGCCCTCGCTATGAGGGGAGAACTTTGGCACAATTATTGGTCAAACAGGGTAATGTAAAAGTTACGTTGATTACTGATGCTCAAGCTGATATTTTTCTTTCGCAATGTCAAGCTGTCGTCGTCGGAGCAGACACCGTGCTGGCTAACGGAGATGTGATAAATAAAGCGGGTACTGCTTTATTAGCATGGGCAGCGCGGGGGCATAAAGTCCCGTTTTATGTGCTCTGTGAAACATTGAAAATCTCCTCTCGTACCTGGTCTGGTGACCTTGCGCAGCTGGAGGAGAAAGAGGCTGGGGAGGTGATGGAGGAACCTATTGAAGGAGTCACGACACGCAATTTTTATTTTGATCTCACGGTTTCCCGCTTAATTACCTCAATCATCACAGAGCGAGGTCCGATGGGTCGGCGAGAAATCAAACAGTTGCTATCTTCATATTGATTGTTGAGCTTGTTGCGAAAAGCTGTAGGGTGTACAATGCACGTAGTTACCCTCAACATGCTCCATCTTTTAGAAGAGGTTTAGTGATGCCCTCTGGGGTACTAGCCACTTGATTGGGAGGAATAAAGACCCATGCCAACTTATATTAGCCTGGTCAATCTCACTGAGCAAGGTATCAAGGAAGTCAAAAATGCTCCTGAACGTTTGCACCAGTTCGACACTGCGGCGCGAGAAGCTGGAGGAAAACTGATAGGGTTCTACCTGGTCATGGGACAGTATGATTATATCATCATTACTGAGGCACCTGATGATCAGACCGCTGCTCGTCTTGTTCTTGGTACTATTGCACAGGGCAGTGTACGTACTCAGACAATGAGAGCTTTCCCCCGCGAAGAATTCGAGAGTATAGCGCGTGGTTTACACTGATGAATAGTCGCAAATGGACTGAGCGAAGTTCCGCGAGTTACCATTTGCGACTTTCTTTCATTTAGAGTTCATCGGCGGGGAAGATGGTTCGCACTAACCGTTCGGGGTCATGACGCGCTAAGCGGTCATCTTCCAGATTGAGATGTTCAATAGTCACATTGGGAACAAGGCGAGTCAAGCGTGCGCGATCAGGCAAAACAGGCTCGCTCCTTTGCTCTGCATATGTCTTCAATACCTCTGGGATGAAGGAACCATTGTTGACGATAACTCTGTCTACACGACCGCCAAGATAACGATGAATTTCATTGACGAAATCTGATGCTTTGAACCCATCGGTTTCTCCATGCTTGGTCATCAGGTTACAGATATAGACCTTTTCCGCATCGGATTCGCGTACAGCTCTGGCAAAATCGGGCACGAGCAAATTTGGTATGAGACTGGTGAAGAGATCACCCGGGCCAATGATGATGGTTTCTGCACGACGTATGGCCCTTATGGATTGAGCGCAACCAGGAGCATCCGGGGGTATCAGGCGGAGCTGGTTGATAGGTGAGAGATCGTTCAGGTTGTTGACCCCCCTGGTATCGATGTTAGTTTCGCCACAGATCGTGGTGTCGTCTTCCAGGTCTGCACAGAGAGATGTTTGAGCAAGTGTGACCGGTAGCACTCGCCCGGCTGTATTCAGGAGTTCCTGGGCATCTTCTATAGCCAGTAGGAGATCTCCGTTATTGATATCCTGTAGCCCTTTCAAGATGAGATTGCCCAGGCTATGACCTCTCACCCCTCTCTGCTCGACTGCTCCATCTACGTCATCAGATTGCTCAAAGCGGTGCATAAACACCTCGCGCCAGAGCGCGCCATTACGGGCTAATGCTACCAGTGACTGGCGCAAGTCTCCTAGTGGCACTTGTCGACGAAATTCATCCATCAACCTGCGCGAACTTCCGCCACTATCTGACATAGTCACGATCGCACTGATATTGAACGAATATTTCTTCATATGGGAAAGAACAGAAAATGTTCCAGAGCCTCCGCCGATAGTAACAACACGGCGTCCTGTTAGTCGATCTCCATCGCGATGGGGTCCTGGCACGATACTTCTCCTCTGGCTAATTGCTGGTTGGTCGTTCACAAGGTACATCCTCTTAAAATACAACAACTACACTATTCTTTTTATTGCCAGAAATATAATACGAATGCTAGTGGAAAATCAGGTGAGTTCTCCCAGACGGCATATTATCTCAAAGATGTTGGAACATTTCTTTTTCATGGCAACAGTCTATCACTGGACAATACTCTTCGCAAGAATGCGTAGTACACCTTAGACATTTGGAGATAAGGCGTGTCATCCTGAGTGCAGCCTGCGGGTCTGGCGAGCCTGCCGCGGAGATCCTTCGCTGCGCTCAGGATGACAAAACGCCAGGCTGTCATCCTGAGCGCAGCGAAGGATCTCTGGCGGACTTCTGGGGAATCACCAGAAGAAACCCTTGACAATTACCGATATATCGTTATAATTAGTGGTAAGAATACGATATATCGCATTTTATGAAGAGAAAGGTAAAAATGAACATGTTTGGAAAACGATTTGCTTATGAATATCAAGGGGCTGGTGATGGAGGTTGGACTCCTCCCTGGTTACGTAGAGAAAGAGAGAGATTTGGGCCTCACTTCCATCAGGAGCGGCATGGACATGGTCCGATTGGACCTCGACCTCGTTTCTTTGAGATGCACCGCGGACGTGGCCCTTTTCCCTTTGGCCCAGGAGGCCCTTTTGGCCCTGGTAGTGAGGGGCCCCGTTTCTTTGGACGAGGTGATGTGAAATTTGCCCTCCTTGAGTTGCTGCAAGAGCGGCCGATGCATGGGTATGAAATGATGAAAGCGTTGGAAGAGAAGTCGGGTGGCTTCTATTCTCCAAGTGCCGGTTCGATCTATCCCACTCTGCAAATGCTGGAAGATCGCGGTTTCGTCACTTCTAATAATGTTGAAGGAAAGAAGATCTATACGATCACAGATAGCGGTCGCACCCTGCTTGCCGAGCGACAGAAAAATGATGAAGAATTTACAGGGCCTCCCTGGATGCGCCATCGTGGCGGTAGACATGGCTTTTCCCGCGGTGGTAAACATGACTTTTCACCGGAATTGCAGGCACTGAGCAGCGAGGCTATGGAAGTTGTGCGCTTACTGACCATTGCAGGGAGAATGTCTTTCCAGGATCCGGAGAAGATGGCTCAGTTGCGTTCAGTCATTGAGCGTACCCGCAAAGATCTGGCTGATTTGATCTATAGCGCTGGTTCACAGCAGGAACAGTCTTCTGCCACAGGTTCTACAACTCAAACGGATGGCTCTTCAATTGAAGAGGCCTAGTGCATTTTCCGTGAGGTTTGTTTCACTTGTTTCATTTGTTTCACTTGTTTCATTTGTTTCATTTGTATCGCTGTGTGAACTCGTGCATCAAATGGGGAGATGTTCCAAGGGCGCCTCCTCTTCCCGAGATGGTCTCTTGATTCTCCAGAAGTCCGCCAGGCCATGTGAGGCAGGGTGGCTGGACAAATGCGGGCCAGAGATCCTTCGCTGCGCTCAGGATGACAAAACCGCTGGCTGTCACCCCTTCGCTACGTTCAAGGGCAGGCTCTGAGCGCGAGCTTTGGATCTCTGCGTCCGTTGAACCAGACCCTGAGCGCAGCGAAGGGTGACACATTGTGTTGTGCTTTTCGGTGAGTACAGTCTCCATAATGTTGAGCCAGACCCTGAGCGCAGCGAAGGGTGACACGCATGATCTCCAGATGTCTATAAAGTACTGTCTTGTCTTGTGTAAGAATATCGATTGCGGTATACTTGATGCAACGGGTATCTCCTCGCCACTCTGTGGGCGCGGTGGGGGGGAAGAAAGATATCCCGTTCTATTTTGAGATGGTATTTTATTCCCCCGCTTGTCGATTGAAGTTAGAAATCTTCTCATCAGGCTATCTCCTTTTGATTAAATATGCTATACTTGAGTAAATTTTCCATGGAGGTGATGCGCTTATGGCTCAGAATCAGGATCTTCGGAATCAGGATCTTCGGATGTTGTTATTTCGTGCGCGCTTGTTGCTTGAAGAAGGGCAGGCTGATAAAGCTTTGCCAATACTTGAAGCCATACAAAATGACAATGAAGGAGAGCAGCATGAGATTGCCTATTTTCTCGGTTGGTGCTACGTTTTAAGTAAACGTTGGGATGATGCCGCGAGAGTTCTATCACCTCTTCCTCAATTTGTGGAGGGTGATGGAGGCGAAGAGAGCCGCATTGATCGTGTACATCTAGCGCATTCTCTCCTGCGTCTGGGTCAAGCTGCCGTCAATCTCGGTCAGTTTGAAGATGCTTCACGCCACTACTCAAAATGCCTCAAAGTCCTGCAAAACAAAAAAATTCAACTTCCCGAGGCCAAACTCAAGGCACGTTATGGTCTGGCCATGACCTATCTCATGCGTGGGCTGCACGCCGCTGCCATCCAGCATTATGAGCTTGCACTTGGTCTATGTCCGATTGACAATGATGAAGAGATGGGCAATATATATTATGGGTTGTGTCAAGCCTATGTTGGTTCAGGAAATTTGATCAATGCAAAACTCGCAGCTGAAAAAGCTTTGGAATTACATGAACGATGCGCCGATCGCCATCTGGAAGGCCTCGATCATAATATGCTTGGTTACATCTATCTCAAATTAGGAGATTATAGAGCAGCATCTGATCACTATACTGAAGCCCTTTCCCTCGCAGCAAGTCTTAATGGCCACAAAATGATTATGATCAATTGTGCGTCGTTAGCTGAGGTACGCCTTGCTGAAGGTCGCCTGGAGGAAGCCAAGCGCTATTGTCAGCGCGCTCTGGAGAACATCGATCTTATCGAGAGGAAGGACAGCTACCTTGAGAGCTTGACCTACCTGGAGTGCGGGAAAGTTGCGCAGGCGGAGGCACAACAAGTTGAAGGGGAGCAACGACAGCGACTCTTAGAGGAAGCCATATCATGGTTTAAGAAGACTCAGGCTGGTCTTTCTCCATTACAAGCTTATAATCAAGTGACCGAATTGTATGGCCGGTGGGCAGAGGTGTTGGAACAATTGGGGCGCTATGAAGAGGCAATCGCCTGTTGGAAGTCCGGGTACGAGGCTTTATCAACTGCAAAAGGCCCGGAGTTGTAGGCTGGCGTCTTACTGACGAGGAGTTCAGCAACATCAGCAAAGCTTGCAGTATTGTAACTGAGCGAAGGTCAAGGCTCTGGCTTTAAGCGTAGCAGCATTACGCCAAACCAGAGTACCCAGAGTGCGAAAAGTAGGAAGGCTGGCGTTGTGAACGCCACCTTGCCTGCTATAGGCGCGCTCACCACCGCAACCGCACTGACGCTCAGGAGTGCGGCCAGGGCCAGCGCCGTGTAGCCGAATGCGACCCACACTCCTGGCCAGAGTTTCAAGCCACTCCTGACGATCATGGCGCCAAAGAAGAGGCTGGCAATGGCTAGCAATCCTCCTCCGACAGTATAGGTGATAATGGTCGTTGCTCCAGAGATTGCCTGGAAGTTGCCTGGGATTGCGGCATGGCTTGTGAAGCCATTACCCACGCCGGCGCTATAAATCGCGCTGGCTATTGACCCGAGCATGTAGAGTATAATGCCCAGCAGACCTGTCCAGGCAGCCAGTACCGCGAATCCTTTTCCTCGCCAGGAGAGGGTAGATGTACTGCCGCTTTCGCTTGTACCCTGCTCTCGGACTTCTCCCGTAGTACCTGCCAGTTCAAATGAGTCTTCCTGTTGAGAATCCAGGTGCGGTCGATCATCTTCGTCTGTTTCGCCTGCTTCCAGTTCAGCATGCTCTGTTTCTTCACTACCCAAGAGTTCCTGCGCCACAATGATGCGAAAGAGCGTGAACGGTAGACTGATCAGGGCAGCAAACGCAATAATTGACAGTGCACGATACCCTAGAAATGCTATGGTATGGTTGCCAATCCAGGAAAGATAAGGAGGGAGCACTCCCCCTTCCGCAGATGTGATTGCGTCGCTATATCCCAGTGGAAGTAGTACCAGGTATTGGTATAAAGGCACACCAATTAATAAGAGCAATGCTCCAATGCTATAATAGATACCGTTGGTGTGCAGTTTAGATAAAAAGCTTTGTTTCATGGCGGCTCTGCCTTCAAATGACATTTGTATAAGCGTACCACATTCTAGTCGAATTTTCAGAATCATGAGATTGACATGTTTCTTGCCGTCCAGTACACTCTCGACAAGACGAACAAGAGAGGCCAACAAAGATGAGAACGCAATCGATGGATACCAGCCCGGAGGCGGAGCGCGTACAGATTGAATTGATTCGCAAAGCATCACCGGCAAAACGTTTTACAATTATGGAGGCCTGGAGTCAATTTCTTATAGAAGCTAACAAGCAAGGCATTCGCAAGAATCGTCCTGATCTTAGCGAGGAGGAGGTAGGACTGATCTTTGTTGCCAATAACTATGGTCGAGCACTCGCGGATCAACTGCGGGAAGACCTCTCCAGGAGAAAACGATGAGCGAACCAAATACGCGGTACATATCTTCAGCGTTGGGCAGTCGCTCTGAAGGTTAGCGATCTCCTGGAGCGAGCACTGGTAGACGCGGGCCTCGCCGAGAGCAAGTAATCGATGAGGAGAAAAGCCCTGGTAGGATGCCGGCATCCTACCAGGGCTTTTCTCCTCATCTTATCTTCCTAGCAGAAATGCCAGCAGGCTATTTGCCGCGGGGCTTGTCGCGGCCAACACCAGTTGCGCAGCGAAGGTGATCACGATCAACGCGGCCGTCGTCAGAGTAATCGAGGTAGAGAGGCCAATTGGCGTCGACAGGTGATCTTCTTTGAGAGGGGCATCGAAGTACATCGCTTTGACGACGCGGCCGTAGTAAACCAGTGAAATGATACTGTTGATCAAGGCAACCACCACAAGCACATTAAGAAGCTGTCCTGTCACTACTTGACCGCTGCTGAGGAGAGCCTGTCCTTGACCCCAGACGGCCGTGAAGAGAAATACCTTACTCACAAACCCCGCCATTGGTGGGATACCGCCAAGGGAGAGCAAACACAGCGCCGTACCGAGGCTTAATAGAGGCGCACGCCTCCCCAGTCCGCGAAAATCTTCGATACGCTCTCCTCCGGTCGCATTTGCCAGTGCAATAATGCCGGAGAATGCTCCCAGGTTCGTCAGCACATACACGAAGATGAAGAACAGGACCGCGGAATTGCCAGCTGAATTGTTGCTTGCCAGACTCGCGGTAACACCAATAAGAATGTAACCGGCCTGCGCAATGCTGGAATAAGCCATCATGCGCTTGACGTTGGTCTGTACTGCCGCCACAAAGTTCCCCAGTGTCATGGTCAGGATTGCCACGATAGAGAAAGCGGCAACTAACGACACGGTATTTGCCAGGCCAAGATTACCGTCGATAAAGACGCGTATCAGAGCAGCGAAGCCTGCCGCCTTGGAGCCAACCGAAAAGAAGGCTGTGGCCGGTGTCGGTGCCCCCTCGTAGATGTCTGGCGCCCACATGTGAAAGGGCACAGCGGAAATCTTAAAGCCAAACCCTGCCAGGATCAAAATGCCAGCGACTAACTCCATCAAGTTGCCCTTTAACGAGATGATCACGTTGCCTGTATGGATGCCGTTCTTAATCACGGTGGCGATACCCATCAGGTCCGTTGTTCCCGTAAGGCCATAAAGAAGGGCAAAACCGTAAAGCAGGATGGCCGAGGACATAGCTCCAAGCAATACATATTTGACAGCGGCTTCTGCTGAGCGCTCATTTTCACGAATAAGGCCCGCCATCACATAGAGTGGGAAGCTCGTCAGTTCTAGAGAGATATAGATAGAGATCAATTCTCCCGTACTCGCAAGGAGCATCATGCCGACCACCGAGAAGAGCATGAGCGTGTAGAATTCGCCATCGGCTTTGACATATTTACCCACATAAGAGTAGGACGCCAGGATCATTACAGCAGCGATAATCAGAAAGAGAATCTGGAAAAAGATAGCGTACTGGTCAACCACCAGCATGTTAAAAAACGCATGGTGGGCAACTGAGAAGTTGAGTGTCAGCGCATGGGTGATAGCAAAGGCTACCGGAATGATAAGACCAACGAGGGCCACCGTCACTGTAACAATGCGGCGTTTAATGAACAGGTCTACCACCATTACGACCAGCGCTAAAACGGTCAGGCTGAGCTCTGGCGCTAGCAGATAGAGGTCATTTGCACTTAACGCTTGATTCATGGAAAAATACTCCTTACCCCTGGCAGCCGCAAGGCTGCCTCACTATTTATGGGCGTATGGCCGCGCTGACACCGTGCATAATCTGGGACAAGCTAGGGGTAATGACATCTATATAGAACTTTGGATAAATACCAACCAACACAATGACTGCCGCTAGCGCGAAAAGTGGTATCGTTTCACGCAGGTTGGCATCGGGCAGCCAGTTCCACTTTTGATTGAACGGGCCGTAAAAGACGCGCTTGAGCATCCACAGCAGATAGGAAGCTGTCAGGATCATCGTGAAAACGCTGATAGCTGTGATGGTTGTCCAGACCTGGAAGCTGCTGGTGAAGGTGATATATTCCGCGACGAAACCAGCCAGACCGGGCAGGCCAAGCGAAGCCAATCCCGCGAAGGTGAAGAGCGTCGCCAGCATTGGCATTCTCTTCGCAACGCCGCCGAAAGCAGCGATTTCGCGTGTATGAGCATGGTCGTAGATGACACCTACACAGAAAAACAGCATTCCAGTAATAATACCATGGCTAAACATCTGGATAGTTGCCCCTGTTAGCGCAGCCGTGCGGAAAGCTATATTGCCGATGCCAGCCGCCGCAGCCACACCCAGGAGGATAACGCCCATGTGACTTACGCTGGAATAGGCGATAAGTCTCTTCATATCCGTCTGCACCAGGCAGATACTGGCGCCATAAAGGATATTAATAGCAGCAAGCACCGCGAGCCAGCCTGCAAACTCATGCAAGCCTTGCGGCAAGAGCGTTAGACAGACGCGAATTAAGCCGTAGGCTCCCATCTTCAGCAGTATGCCCGCCAGGATCACGCTCACCTCAGTTGGAGCATCGGTATGGGCATCCGGCAGCCAGGTATGGAACGGGAACATGGGTATTTTGATGGCGAAAGCCAGGAAAATCAACAGGAAGGTCAGCAGCTGTAAGCTTATTGTCAAGCCTGTGAAAGGGATATTGACGGGCCCGTTGAACATATGCTGCGAGAAATACGGCATGCTGGCGGTCGCTTGACCACCGTTGTTGACATTGCTGAAGTAGAGCGCCAGTATACCGATCAGCATGAATACGCTGCCAAAGAACGTATACAGCAAGAATTTCCACGCCGAGTAGATACGCCCGGGCATGCCATGCTTGATCGTCTCGATTCCCCAGATGCCAATGAGCAGGAACATAGGGCCAAGTTCAACTTCCCAGAAGAGGAAGAAGAGTAGCAGGTCAAATGCCATGAAAACGCCCATGACACCTGCTTCCAGGATGAGCAGCAAAGCCATGTATTCCTTGACACGTACCTTCTCCCAGCCTCCGATGATTGCGAGCATTGTCAGCAAGGCATTGAGGATGACCATGGGTAGACCAAGTCCATCAACGCCCAGGAAATAATCGATCTTGACAGTTATGGAGCCAGCCGTAAAATTGATCCACGGGGTGTGGATATAATCGGCCGGGTTGTTGAGATTACCAAAGTTGTAGCCATTAGCGGCGATGCGGAAAAATATCGCCAGCGAAAGCACAAACGTTGCCGCGCTAAAAAGCAGCGCCAACCAGCGCGCAATCGACTTAGGCGTAGCCATTACTGCCAGTGAGCCGATCACCGGCAGCAGGATAATCCAGGTGAGATCACTCGTAAATATCACAGTTTTATCCTTACTTTACTACATTGACAAGCACAATAACGACCAGTGTCAGTAGCGCGAGGCCACCAAAGAAACCAAACATATAGGTTTGAACTCTGCCAGTCTCAATGTGACGCAGGTCGCTACCCAGTGTAGTCACGAGACTAGCTGCTCCGTTGACCAGCCCATCAATGATGTATGTATCGAAGGCCTGGCAGATATGTGAGATACCGAGCACGACGTAGCGGACGAAAAGGTCGTAGAGATCGTCGATATAGTACTTGCGCAGCAGGACACGATGCAATACCCGCAGTACAACATTGCCTTGCACGAAAGCGTTAATCCTTGCCAGATCGGTGCGAGCGTAGAGTGCGTATGCCCAGGCCAAGCCGAGCAGTGCCACGCCTACACCTGGATAGGTCTTCCAGTCACTAAGAATCTCCACGATACTCAGGGCTGGAGACGAGGGATTGAGGTATGTGAAGAAATTGAACCAGTAGCCAGCGATTACCGACGCGATAGCCAGTAGTATCAATGGAATGGTAACCGTCAGAGGAGACTCGTGTGGCACGCCTACGCCGCGATAGAGTCCCTCGCCACCCCCTAAACCACCAAAGCGACCACCTTTCCCTCCAAAGGCCAGGATATAGGCACGCAGCATATAGAATGCGGTCAAACCTGCGGTCACCCACAAAAGCACCCACAAGGCATAATAGCCATGGGCGTATGCAAGCGCGATGATGGTGTCCTTACTGAAGAAACCCGCGAAAAAGGGGAAGCCAGATATCGAAAGCGTGGCAATCAACCAGGTAATGGCGGTGATAGGCATATATTTGGCAAGTCCACCCATCAGGCGCATATCCTGTACCTCTTTATGCGTGGCGTGGTGTAGCGAGAGAATGACGCTCCCGGCGCCCAGGAAGAGCAGCGCTTTGAAGAACGCGTGAGTGAAGAGGTGGAACATGCCAGGTCCGTTGTTATATACAGGACCGGCTACGCCCAGGCCAGCGAACATGTAGCCAAGCTGGCTGATCGTGGAGAAGGCCAGCACCCGTTTAAAGTCAGTCTGTACAAGGGCGATTGTTGCCGCGAAGATAGCCGTGAAAGTGCCAATCCAGGCTACCACCTGGAATGCTGCCGGGTTGGCCGCTGCAAAAAGTGGGAAGGTGCGAGCTACCATATAGACGCCGGCCGCGACCATAGTAGCAGCATGGATCAAGGCGCTGACAGGAGTTGGGCCCTCCATCGCCGGAGGCAACCAGACGTGCAGTGGGAATTGGGCTGACTTTCCGATTGCACCGCAGAAGACCAGGATCATAGCGAGGGTCAGCAATCCTTTGTCCATACTCTGGACCCTTGTCGCTAACTGGCTGAACTCGAATGTGCCCGTATTAACGAACAGGATCATGATTCCGATGATAAAACCCACGTCACCGATGCGGTTCACGATAAAGGCCTCAATGGCTGCGCTGGCGGGTTGAAGGCGATCTTCTGCCGGTTTGGCCTGCTTGTTGATCCAGAAACCAATCAGCAGGTATGAGCTCAGGCCTACCAGTTCCCATCCAACGAACATGACCAGGAAATTCTGCGCGAAAACGATGTCAAGCATCGAGAAAGTAAAGAGCGTGAGATAGGCGAAGAAACGTGCATATCCGGCCGAATTCTCCATGTATCCCTGCGAATAGAACTGGACAAGCAATGAGATGGTTGTCACTACCACCATCATTACGATGGCGAGTCTATCCAGTTGGAATGAGATCACATAATTGAGGGGTCCTTGCATAAACCATTCATAGGAAAACACGGTAATACTGCCTGGCTGCAATGGCGGCGCAATCGCGATGACGCCGGCCGTATTTAACAGCAGCAGCCACGAGTAGAGACATGCAAAGGCTGTAATGGCGATGCCGACGTAGCCGCTTACCAGCGCCCCCATCGTGAGATGCGCCACCTTGGGGTCCTCATCGTCGTCGAGGCCATGCTCACCATGCTCATCACCCTCTGATCCCTTTGCTTCAACTTCATGGGCTTCAGCGTGAGCGTCACCGCTATGTGTTTCTGCAGCGGAAACGGGGGGACGACTGAGCATGTCCCAGACGCGCGTCCCGAAAATAATAACTGCAAAGGAGAAAAGCGGTGCAAATAAGATCAGCCAGGACAATTGATAAAACAATACCATTTTGATCACCACTTCATGATATCAATTTCGCCAACATCCACTGTGCTGCGCTTGCGATAGATGGCAATGATCATTGCTAATGCCACCGCTGCCTCAGCTGCAGCTACTGTGATGATGAAGATGGCGAAAATTTGACCGGTCAAATAGGTTGCATACGGTAGAGCCCTGTTAAAAAACGAAAAGGCCACCATCGTAATATTCACAGCGTTCAGCATAATCTCAATGCCCATCAATACCGCGACGGCATTGCGTTTTGCGAGCGCGCCATAGAGCCCGATGCAGAACAGGATCGCACCTAGTACCAGGTAATGATTTAAAGTGAGCCCCATAGAATTAGTCCTCCCTACCGATGACAATCGCGCCTACAATCGCTACCAGCAACACCACGGTCGCAATTTCAAACGGCAACACGTAGCTATAAGTAGTGGAACTGTAGAGCAACTGGCCAATGCGCACAACATTGTTGATACCTGGCGGTAACTGGCTTGAACCATTACCTACGTCTGCAACTGCATGGGGACTGACCCCCGCGGCATACACAATAACAGCTCCTACTAACGCGCTGACGATGACTGCTAGCCACCACTGCCTGTTATTCGGATTGCTGTTCAGCTGGATATTACTTGTTCGTGTCAGCATGAGAGCGAACAGTATGAGGATAGTCACTGCACCTGCATAGATAAGAATTTGCACGATGGCGATAAATTCAGCGTTGAGCAAGAGATAAATACCGGCAGCCATCGCAAAGACTACCACCAGGGCTAAAGCGCTGTGCACGATATTGCGTTGAGTGACCACCAGCAACGCAGACCCCACCAGTATAACTGCAATTATCCAGAATATGACGGTAACCAAATCCATAAAATATGCCTCCGGACGTTATTCGGATAGTAATTTCAGTCTCATGTGAGAAGAGAATGTCCAATTACTACATCTACTACAACCCTACAACCTCACACCTAATTTGATATTACCGCGATTTCACATGTGAATGCCACTTCCGGATAGTTCTTTCTTCTTATTGTATTGTAACATGTGTAGTGCTAAATACGGGGTCATCAGGAGCGGTAGCACCGCTCTAATTTTAACAAAACATATAGCTGGTGACAAGGTCACCCATTGCTGCATCAACTACGCACAACTCTGTTGTCTATGCTATAATTTGTCTATCATTATCTCTGATTTCCCATATAATAATAAAAGGCTATTTGACCAATGAGTATGACGCAAGTGACTACGGATACCAGTCCCTCTGGTGATCCGCATTGCCCTAATTGCCATACAGTCTTGCCTCCAAAGGCAATATTTTGCGCTACTTGTGGAGAGCGTGTTGTGAAGAAAAATGTAGTCTCCCTTTTGCAGGACAATGTAGACATAACTACCCGTTATCGTATCTCTTCTCTTGTTCGCCGCCGTCCATATGTCAGCCTTTTTTTCGCGATCGATAACCAGCAATTACGTCCTGTGGGCATCCGTGACATCGATATTAGTGGCCTGGGCAAAGAGGGACGAGCAAATGCCTGTGACGTAGTACAGCAAGAATATGATCTGCTTCGTCGCGAAAGTATCCCTTCTCTCATGCCGGTGATCGAAGTGCGACACTTTGAGGGGCATCTCTATGTCGTTTCCGCGTGGCCATCTCATTCCAATAAAAGCGAGATGACCAATACCCACCTCCAGACACTACAAGATGTCCTGCAAAGCGGCATTGGCTTGCCTAAAATGCAAGTCTCATTGTACTGGGTTGAGCAACTCTGCTCTGCGCTGGTCAATTTACACCAGCAACACATTGTCCTCGGCGATCTTGACCCACAAGCTCTGATACTCGACAGTAACAATTATAACGGTGATCTGCTCTTGATGGTCTCCTGGCTGCCTTCTCTCGTACGAAACATGCTCCCGCCTACTTCTGTAGTCAACAACGCGACAAATTTCAGTGCGCCTGAGGTGCTTCTTGGGAAACCAGAGCCACGCTCCGATATCTATAGTCTTGGGGCTGTGCTCTACCTTTTGCTTACCGGTGTACCTCCGGAAGAGCCTACGGCGCGTATACATCGCAGTTTACGTTCACCAGGTGAAGTCAATCCAAGGATCAATGGCCGCCTTGACGAATTTGTGATGAAGGCATTAGCGATTGAAACTACAGAACGTTTCCAGGATGCAAGTGAAATGTCTGAAGCGCTTGCACGATTGCGCGCAGGTGGCAAACGTACTTTTTCTAAAGTATCTACAGCATTACAGCCCACTGGGGATGGCAAAAGGGAGAAGGAGAACTTTCGGGCGGATCAGGCTCGAGCTAGAGAGCGCAAGATTGATGAGATAGCCAATTCAGAGGCAGTCCTGGTCGCACCACTTTCTGAAACGGATCTCACACTCTGGGAAGCGGCGAAGAGACCCACGAACCAGACGCCTGCTGTGGAGCAGCTGTCTTCAGACGGTATGCGTGGAGAGATAGAGCAAGTTGATACAGTTGATGTACCGCAACGGGACGACCAGAGGGACGATCAGGTAGCATCCTCACAGTCTGTAGCGGTATCTACTATCTCCGATGCCGCAAATACGTCCCCGGCAGGTCAAACTGCAGGAGGAGGCGCCCCTAAATTCTTGCGACAATTGCAACGTTTTGTGCTGGGAGAGCAGAAGCATAGTACAACTGCAGCCGCTATTATTGAAACGCCATTGCGTGTGCAACCTGATCAGGCTTACGCTATCCGTATTCAGTTGATGGGGAGAAACGCACCGGCGGTGGGAAATCCCCAGGGGACATTCTCATGGCCTGAAAATAAGAAGAGTGTACCTGCAGGGTTAAGCGGCCTTGTCGAAGGGGAACTCGTCTTTATCGAAATACGGTCGGCGCTCTATCAAAGCTTTGCCTATATTGTGCAGCGGGCCGCTGTTCATATACCGGCGCAAGGCTTTGCAGCTGAAGTAACGATACCTATGCAGCCACTTTCAAGTGGACCCAGTGGAAGACGCGATCGCCTGCACATTTTCTTCATGGATGAGAAGCGCCGCCCGCTCTATGAAAAGCCCTTTGTTGTCGAGCTGTTCATTTCTAACCTGGTGCAACCTGGTCGCGAGGGGCACAATGTATTAACCATCCCAATTTGAGTTTCTTCTTTGTTGGCGGGTGAAAGAAGGAGTGCAACTTTTTCCTCGTTTGAAGATTTAGTGGAGCATTCGGGAAATGCGTGGATGAGATTCAATGCCGATAAATCGGCGATGTGCCCGATAAATCGGCACCTACGGTTTCCCCAGGAATAAGCGGATGCACCATTTAGCTGCACTGGCCGGACGGTTGTGCCGAATTGGATGTTACCTGATTGGGGCTGGTCGTCATTACCTCTCCAGCACCGGGATAGGTATGGTCGGCTGGAAGCTTTCCCGACCACGTGAATTTATATGTTTTCGTGGTCTGACCAGCAGCAAAGGTGAGGCTATCCGAGCCATTGGAGCTACCGTTGTTCGTCGTGTAATCAAACTGGACGGTGCCACCCGGGCTGTTGGAGGGGACAACGAACGTAGCAGTGTAGGTGACGGTCATAGACGTGCCGCAAGTTTGTCCGGCGATAGAGGTAGGCTTGACGGTCATTTTCACGCTCTTGACGCTGAAAGGGGTTTGAGTAGGAGTGGGCGTGCTAGCCGAGGCGGTAGCCGTCGCATTAGCCTGCGCGACCGCTGTTCCGGTCGCGTTGGCATTGGCCTGGTTGGCATTAGCAGTGGCCGTAGCATTGGCCTGGGCAGTGGACGTCGCGTTGCCAGTCGTGTTTGTCGCCTGGGCATTGGTGGTAGCCGTAGTATTGGCCTGAGCTGTTCCCGTAGCATTGTTTTGGGCTGTGACAGTATTATTGTTGGCCTGAGACGTGGCGGTCGCATTCGCAGAATTGGTCCTGTTTGCACTTGAGAATTGGTATAAGGCGAACGCCGCGCTACCCAAAATGAGCAGTAATACCAGCGCAACAATCAAGATTATGAGGCCGGTATTACGCTTACGCTGGTTATAATAGTTGTTATCGTCCTGTTGAGGAAAATTGGGGCCATTGTTGTAAGCAGGATCAGAGTAGTAAGGTTGTAGGACAGGCGTCGGGCTGCCACCACCAGGAATGATTGTGGGATTATTACTTATGGCTGTTCTCGTGCCATCGGGTAGTACTGTCTGATTGTTGCTGATAGCTGTTCTGTCGCTTCCGGCATACGTTGCTGCGCCGCCGGATGTAGCCATTTGATCATTGCCGATGAAAGCGGGGGGGTAATGCAATGTGCCTGGCGCGATGGCAATGGTGAGCAGTAATGGGATGGTCGCGCCTCCGGAGCCAAAGGTACTGTCCTGTCCACTGACTCGGATAACCTGGCCATTCTGTATGCCTGGCGGCACATCGACCCTGACGTGGCGCCCTCCGGCCAGCGTCAGGGTTCTGCTGGTACCATTCAGCGCCTCTGCATAGCTTATCGCCAGGGTTGCGTGAATAGCATCAGTGAGCGGTTTGTCTTGCGGATTGAGAATGGTAGGACCATCCATGAGCAGGGCTTCCTGCAGAGCTTTGCCAAAAGTTGAGACAGAGGGAAAACGGTTCTCGGGCCTCTTTGCTAATGCGCGCAGCAGAATAGTATCGACATCATGGTTAAGTACTGGATTTAAGGTGCCTGGCGGCTGAGGTGCGACGCTTAAGTGTTTGTACATCATCTGTCCAGGCCCACCCTGAAAAGGAGGGCGCCCGGTAAGAAGCTGGTAGATCATGATGCCAAGAGCATACTGATCGGAGGCAGGAACGGGATTACCCTCCCACTGTTCAGGCGCCATATAGATGGGTGTCCCGCGAATAGCCTGGCTTGCGCCCGAAGTGCCGGCCGTCAATTTGGCAATACCGAAATCGGCGAGCAACAGATCGGGCAGGCGCTCATTACGATTACTGCGAATAAGGAAATTTTGAGGTTTGACATCCTGGTGAATGAGGCCGTTGTCGTGTGCATGCTGGAGGGCGTCTGCTGCCTGGCGGATAAAATGCGCGACATCCGTTGGTGAGAGCAGATTGTCCTCCCCTCTTTGCTGTAGCCAGGTAGCAAGTGAACCCTCGGCACAATAGGGCATAACCATGTACGTAAGAGGAGTGCCGTTAACGACCTCTTCACCAAAGTCATAGAGAGGTAGGATATTCGGATGATTGAGCCTGGCAATGGCTCTAGCTTCACGTTCAAAGAGACGGGCAGCGTCTGATGTAGAGTTGGGATCGGAATATACGTACGACTCGCTGCGAATGACCTTGATAGCTACCTGTCGATTGATGCGTGTATCTTCTACGAGATAGACCTCTCCCATGCTTCCACTTCCCAGTTGTCGCAGGATACGATAACGGCCATGTTGTAGTATTTCCAGTGGCATCTTCCTACCTCGCTAAAGGATACAGCACAAAAAGAAAATATGCTCTTAATCAGAGTGATGAGTATGGAGCATAGTATAGCATACGAAGGGAATTGTGAAAATAAGGCGTGTCAAGCCCTCCCAATTTGTGCTACAATAAGTAAAGTAACGAAGCGTGCACATAATCTTTCTGTTTAAGATGAACATACGCTGCTAGGGGAGCCGATTGGCTGAGAGGTAGTCGCAAAGGGCGTGCTGCTGACCCTATGAACCTGATCTGGATAATACCAGCGGAGGGAAGCGGCACACGGTCTGTCCAATAGTTTTCCAGTGAGCAGTACTTACAAGACCGCAATCCTCCATATCG
>Ga0209027_1000153_pt1 | contig 21050 bp, 12 predicted proteins | sample GraSoi013_1_20cm_3_FD_185821 | JGI IMG/M metagenome (GOLD analysis project Ga0209027, IMG submission 185821) | Grasslands soil microbial communities from the Angelo Coastal Reserve, California, USA - Sample 09_27_2013_1_20cm (SPAdes) (version 2) | ecosystem: Environmental > Terrestrial > Soil >...
CCGGCGCGCGCCGCAACTTACCAACTCGGCCCTTCGCGGCCACCCGCCAGCACGGCCGCACGCGACTTGCTAGACTTCCCGCGTGCTGCTGACGGAACAGGACATCTACCACTTCCGCGCGGGCACTTACGTCCGGGCCTACGAGAAGCTCGGAGCCCACGTGATACGCGCCACGCAAGGCACGCCTGAGGGCACGCGCTTCGCCGTATGGGCGCCGAACGCCGACGCGGTCACGGTCATCGGCGACTTCAACGGCTGGGAGCGCCATCGCCATCCGCTCAGCGCGCGAGCGGACTCTTCGGGAATCTGGGAGGGGGTCGTGGCCGGCGTGGGCCCGGGGACGCTCTACAAGTACCACGTCGCCTCGCGCCGGGCGGGCTTCGCGGTCGACAAGGCCGACCCGTACGCGTTCCGCACCGAGCTGCCGCCACGCACCGCCTCGGTGGTGTGGGATCTCGCCTATCCATGGCAGGACGGGGAATGGCTGCGGCGCCGCGCGCACGCCAACGCGCTGGGCGCGCCCTGGTCGATCTATGAGCTGCACCCCGGCTCCTGGCGGCGCGTGCCCGAGCAGCACGATCGCTTCCTCAACTACCGCGAGCTCGCGCACGCGCTCGGCGACTACGTGACGGAGCTCGGCTTCACGCACGTGGAGCTGCTGCCGGTGATGGAGCATCCGTTCTACGGCTCCTGGGGTTACCAGGTCACCGGCTACTTCGCCCCGAGCAGCCGCTACGGCACGCCGCAGGACTTCATGTACCTGGTCGACCACCTGCACCAGCGCGGCATCGGCGTGATCCTCGATTGGGTGCCGTCGCACTTCCCCACCGACGAGCATGGACTGGCGCGCTTCGATGGCACGCACCTGTACGAGCACGCCGACCCGCGCCAGGGATTCCATCCGGAATGGAGCAGCTCCATCTTCAACTACGGCCGCGCCGAAGTGCGCAACTTCCTCGCCAGCAGCGCGCTGTTCTGGCTCGACATCTACCACATCGATGCGCTGCGCGTGGACGCCGTGGCCTCGATGCTGTATCTGGATTACGGGCGGCGCGCCGGCGAATGGATCCCCAACGCCTTCGGTGGGCACGAGAATCTCGATGCGGTGGAGTTCCTCAAGCAGCTCAATCTCGCCGCCTATCGCGATCATCCCGACACCCAGACCATCGCCGAGGAATCGACCGCCTGGCCGATGGTGTCGCGCCCGACCTACCTCGGGGGACTCGGCTTCGGTCTGAAGTGGAACATGGGCTGGATGCACGACACCCTGAAGTATTTCCAGCAGGATCCCGTGCACCGCAAGTATCACCACAGCCGCCTCACGTTCAGCATCTGGTACGCCTTCAGCGAGAACTTCGTGCTGCCCCTCTCGCACGACGAGGTGGTGCACGGCAAGGGCTCGCTCATCGGCAAGATGCCCGGGGACGAGTGGCAGCAGTTCGCCAGCCTGCGGCTGCTGTTCGGCTACATGTGGACCCACCCGGGCAAGAAGCTGTTGTTCATGGGCGGGGAATTCGGGCAGCGGCGCGAGTGGCAGCACGACGAGAGTCTCGAGTGGCACGTGCTGCAGTACCCGTTGCATGCCGGCGTGCGCCGCTGGGTCCGCGATCTCAACCAGCTCTATCGCAGCACCCCGGCGCTGCACCAGCTGGACTTCGCCGACGCGGGCTTTCGCTGGGTCGACTGCGACGACGCCGACGTGAGCGTGATCTCGTTCCTGCGCCAGGGCGCGGACGGCGAGCTGGCGCTGGTGGCGTGCAACTTCACGCCGGTGCCCCGCCCGGCATACCGCATCGGCGTGCCCCGTGGCGGGCGCTGGCGCGAGCGCCTCAACAGCGACGCCGCCGACTACGGCGGCAGCGGCCAGGGCAACCTCGGGGCGCTCGAGGCCGAGGCGCTCGGCGCCCATGGCTACGATTGCTCCCTGAACGTGCGGCTACCGCCGCTCGCGGTGGTGGTGCTGACGCCGGATTAATGAAGGCGCAGCGCAGACAACGCTCGGACGGGGATCCGCTGTGGTTCAAGGACGCCGTCATCTACGAAGTGCATGTGCGCGCATTCTTCGACGGCAACGACGACGGCTGCGGAGATCTTGCCGGTCTCACGCGCAAGCTCGAGTACATCCAGGATCTGGGCGTCAACACCGTGTGGCTGTTGCCGTTCTACCCCTCTCCGGGGCGCGATGACGGTTACGACATCGCCGACTACCGCAACATCCACCCCGCCTACGGCACGCGCGCCGAGTTCCGCGCGTTCGTGCGCGAGGCGCATCGGCGCAACCTGCGGGTCATCACCGAACTGGTTCTCAATCACACCTCCGACGCACATCCCTGGTTCCAGGCCGCGCGCCGCGCCGCGCCCGGCTCGGCCAAGAGAAACTACTACGTCTGGAGCGATACCCCGGAACGTTATGCCGGTACCCGCATCATCTTCCGCGACACCGAGACCTCCAACTGGGCCTGGGACCCGCAGGCGCAGGCGTACTACTGGCACCGCTTCTTCAGCCACCAGCCGGATCTGAACTTCGATAACCCGCACGTGCTGCGGGCGATGCTGCGCATCATGGACTTCTGGCTGCGCATGGGCGTGGACGGCTTGCGGCTGGATGCCGTGCCGTACCTGGTGGAACGGCCCGGCACCAGCAACGAGAACCTGCGCGAGACCCACGAGATCGTCAAGATCATCCGCCGCGCGGTCGCCGGCAAATACCCGGATCGCATGCTGCTGGCGGAGGCCAACCAGTGGCCCGAGGACGTGCGCGACTATTTCGGCGACGGCCTGGACGAGTGCCAGATGGCCTATCACTTCCCGCTGATGCCGCGCATGTACATGGCCATCGCGCAGGAGGATCGGCACCCGATCGTGGAGATCATGGAGCAGACCCCCGACATCCCCGACACCTGTCAGTGGGCGATCTTCCTGCGCAATCACGACGAGCTGACCCTCGAGATGGTCACCAGCCGCGAGCGCGACTACATGTACCAGTCGTACGCCGCCGATCCGCGCGCGCGCCTCAACCTCGGGATCCGGCGGCGGCTCGCGCCGCTGCTGGACAATGACTTCGAGCGCATCAGGCTCATGAACAGCCTGCTGCTGTCGATGCCCGGCTCGCCGATCATCTACTACGGCGACGAGATCGGCATGGGCGACAACGTGTTTCTGGGCGATCGTAACGGCCTGCGCACGCCGATGCAGTGGAGTCCGGATCGCAACGCGGGGTTCTCGCGCGCCGACCCGCAGCAGCTGTACCTGCCGCCGATCATGGACCCCGTGTACGGCTACCAGGCCGTGAACGTCGAAGCGCAGACCCGCGACCGCTCCTCGCTCCTCAACTGGATGAAGCGCCTGCTGCAGGTGCGCAGCGCCTCACAGGCCTTCGGCCGCGGCACGCTGCGTTTCATCCGTCCCGGCAACCGCCACGTGCTGGTGTACCTGCGCCAGTACGGCGCTGACACCATCCTGTGCGTGGCGAACCTGTCGCGCTCCGCCCAGCCGGTCGAGCTCGATCTGGTGGAACACAAGGGCGCCGTGCCGATCGAGCTGCTCGGGCGGGCGCCGTTTCCGCCGATCGGCGATCTGCCCTACCTGCTGACGCTCCCCGGCTATGCGTTCTACTGGTTTCGCCTCAGCCGCGAGGCCGAGGCGCCGCCGTGGCACGGGGAGCGCCTGGCGCGCGAGGACCTGCCGGTGATGGTGCTGGTGCAGGGATGGAGCAGCTTCTTTCCCGAGCGCGTGGCTGCGTGGCGGCAGGGGCTCGCCAGCGGGCTGCGTGCGCAGCTCGAGGGGCGCGTCGTGTCCGGGTTTCTCGCCGCCCAGCGCTGGGCCGCACCCGCCGGCGTGGTGCATCCCGGACCCCCGGCGGCGCGCGCTGCGGGCTCGAGCGCCGCGACGCTGGCGGACTGCGTCATGCCGCAGCGGGATCTCGATCGCTGGCTGCTCGCGATCTTCGAGGTGGCCGGCGGCGCGTTGTCGGGCCAGTACTTCGTGCCGCTGGCGATCGCCTTCGAGGACGACGAGGAGGCGCGCTGGCGCAAGCTCCAGCCCGCCGCCCTGGCGCGCGTGCGCCAGCAGGCGGCGGTGGGCGTGCTGGCCGACGCCGGCGCCGACGAGGACTTCTGCCGCAGCCTGATCGAGGCCATCGCAGCCTCGCAGGTGTGGCCGACCCGGCATGGACAGCTGAGCTGCCACCCGAGCAGCACCCTCGCCGCACTGCGCGGCATGCAGGGCGCCGAGGCTGTGGTCGCCCCGGCGGGCGCACAGGGCGGCAACACCACCGTGCGGGTCGGGGAGTTGTTCCTGAAGATCTGCCGCAAACTGCAGCCGGGCATCAATCCCGGCGTGGAGATCGGCCGCTATCTGACCGAAGTCGCGCACTTTCCCAACAGCGCGCCTCTGGCGGGCTTCATCGAGTACCGGCGCGGCGACGGTGTCACCTGCACGCTCGCCCTGCTGCAGGCGTTCGTCACCAACCAGGGCGATGGCTGGGATTACACCGTCAATCACCTGGTGCGTTTCCTCGAGGAGCGCGTGACGGGCGTGACACCGCCCGCGGACGCGCACGGGCTGCATCTCGCCCTCGTGAAGACCCTCGCCACCCGCACCGCGCAGCTGCACGGCGCGCTCGCGGCGGCGGGCTCCGATCCGGCCTTCGCGCCCGAGCCGATCAGCGCCGAGGATCTCGGCGCCTGGCGCCGCGCCACGCACGCGGCCGCCACGGCCACGCTGCAGATGTTGGCCGAGCGCGCCGCTGCCCTGCCACCCGCGGCGGCCGCCGAGGCTGTCACCCTGCTCACTCAGCGCGCGGCGCTGCTGCGCAGCATCGGCACCGCCCCCCGCACCGCCCCGAGCGCTGTCAAGACGCGCTGCCACGGCGACTACCATCTGGGCCAGGTGCTGCTGAAGCGCAACGATTTCATCATCACCGATTTCGAAGGCGCTCCCGATCGCAGCGTCGCCGAGCGGCGAGGCAAACACTCCCCGCTGACGGACGTCGCCTGCATGCTGCGCTCGTTCGCCTATGCGCGCCAGATGGCCTTGCAACAGTGCTCGCTGATCTCCGCGCACGAGCGCGGCAAATGGGAGCCGCAGCTCGAGGAGTGGGAGCAGCAGGCGCGCCGCGTATTTCTCGCGAGCTACGATGAGATCGCGTGCCCGAGCGGTCTGTACGCATCGTTCGAGGAGATGGCGCCGCTGCTGCGCCTGTTCGAGCTCGACACGGCCCTCGCCGATCTGCGTCATGAGCTGGTGAACCGGGTGGAATGGGCCGAGGTGCCGCTGCGCAGACTCGCCGCCCTCGCGCGCTGAGCTCGACCGCCCATGCATCCGCACATCCGGCGCCAGCACCACATGCCGTTCGGGGCGCAGCTCACCGCCGCGGGCGAGGTGCGCTTTCGGCTGTGGGCGCCGGCGGCGCGGCAGGTCGAGGTGATCCTCCATGACAGCGGCGGCACGCAGCCGCTGGCGATGCGCCCGCTCCCCGGCGGCTGGTTCGAGCTCGAGACCGGTGCAGCCCGCGCCGGCAGCCGGTACCGCTATCGGCTCGATGGCGTGCGCGAGGTCGCCGATCCCGCCTCGCGCTGCAACCCTGAGGGCGTGCACGGGCCGAGCGAGGTCATCGACCCGACGGCGTTCGCCTGGGATGACGCGCCCTGGCGCGCCCCGCCCTGGCCCGAGGCGGTCATCTACGAGTTGCATGTCGGAGCCTTCAGTCCCGAGGGTACCTTTGCCGGGGTGGCGGCACGGCTCGAGCACCTCGCGCGCCTCGGTGTCACGGCCGTCGAGCTCATGCCGGTGGCGGCTTTTCCCGGCACCCGCGGCTGGGGCTACGACGGGGTGCTGCCGTATGCCCCGCAGGGCTCGTACGGTACGCCGCAGGAGCTGAAGGCCCTGATCGCCGCCGCGCACCGGCACGGCCTCGCGATGCTGCTCGACGTGGTCTACAACCACTTCGGCCCCGAGGGCAATTACCTGCACTGGTACGCGCCGCAATTCTTCACCGAGCGGCACGTCACCCCCTGGGGTCCCGCGATCAACTTTGACGGACCGGACAGTGCGACGGTGCGTGAGTTCTTCATCCACAACGCGCTCTACTGGCTCGAGGAATACCACTTCGACGGCTTGCGTCTGGATGCGATTCACGCCGTTCACGACCAGAGCGAACCGCACATCGTCAGCCAGATCGCCCGCGCGGCGCGTGCGGCCTGCGGGGGCACCCGCACGATCTACCTCACACTCGAGAACCTCGACAACGCCGTGCGCTTTCTCGGCGCCGCGGGCGCTGCCGCGACCTGCGACGCGCAATGGAACGACGACGCGCACCACTGCCTGCACGTGCTGCTGAGCGGCGAGTCGGGCGGTTACTACGCCGACTACGCGCGGCAGCCGCAGGCGCTGCTGTGCCGCGCCCTGGCGCAGGGCTTCGCCTACCAGGGCGAGCCCTCGCGCTACCTGGGCCGGCCGCGTGGCGAGGGCAGCGCGCACCTGCCGCCCAGCGCCTTCGTCAACTTCCTGCAGAACCACGACCAGATCGGCAACCGGGCCCGTGGCGAGCGCCTCAGCGCTCTGGTGCCCGATGAGGCGGCGCTGCGCGCCGCGGCCGCGGTGCTGCTGCTCTCGCCCGCGCCCGCGCTCCTGTTCATGGGCGAGGAGTGGGCGGCCACCGAGCCCTTCCCGTGGTTCTGCGACTTCGAGCCGCCGCTGGCGGCGCGCGTGTGTGCGCATCGCAGCCGCGAGTTCCCGGGCAGCGCGGATCCGGCGGCGGCGGCGACCTATGCGTCCGCGCGCCTCGACTGGCGGCGCCTCGAGGAGCCGCGGCACGCGCAGGCGCTGCAATACTACCGGCGGTTGCTGGCGATCAGGCGCCGCGAGATCGCCCCGCTCCTGCCGCGCCTGCGGGCGGGAAGCTGCACGCGCAGCGCAGTCGGTGCGGCCTTCACGGTGGAATGGGCGGCGGGCGAGCTGGTGCTGCGCCTGAGCGCCAATCTCGGCGCGACCGCAGCCCCGCGCGTGGGCAGCGCCGCGGGCCGCGTGATCTTCGCCACCCAGGAGGCTGGCCCCGCGCTTGCCGGGGAGCAGCTCGCGCCCTGGAGCGTCCTGTGGCTGCTGGAGAGCGGGGCGTGAATCGCGCCGAGCGGCGCGGCGCTGAGCGGCGCGGCGCGCTCGCCGCGGACGCAGCCGAGCTCGTCATTCCGCGCGCCACCTACCGGGTGCAGCTCAACGCCGGCTTCACGTTCCGCGACGCCACGGCGATCGTTCCGTACCTGGCACAGCTCGGAATCAGCCACCTGTACTGCTCGCCGTATTTCCGCGCCCGCTCCGGCAGCACGCACGGCTACGACGTGGTCGACCACAACTCCTTCAACCCGGAGATCGGGGAGCGCGATGATTTCGAGCTGTTCGTGGCGGCATTGCGCGCGCACGGCATGGGTCACATCCTCGACATCGTGCCCAATCACGTCGGCATCCTGGGCGCCGACAACGCCTGGTGGATGGACGTGCTCGAGAACGGCGAGGCGTCGCGATATGCGGCGTTCTTCGACATCGACTGGGCGCCGGCCAATCCGGACCGCGCCCACAAGGTGCTGGTGCCGGTGCTTGCCGATGCCTACGGCACGGTGCTCGAGCGCGGCGAGCTCGAGCTGCGCTTCGAGCCGCACTCGGGCTCCTTCGCCGTGTACTACCAGTCGCAGCGCCTGCCGCTCGATCCGCGCACCTACCCGCGGATCCTCGATCGCGTGGCGGCGCTGGTCTCCAGCACCGAGCTCGAGAACATCCGGCGCGCGCTGGCGGAGCTGCCCGACCGCCAGGCGCTCGCACCCGAGCAGATGGCCGAGCGCGACCGCGAGAAAGAGCGCCACAAGCAGCGCCTCGCGGCACTCGCCGCCGGCAACCCGGAAGTCGCCGCCGCGATCGAGGCGGCGGTGCGCAGCTTCGGCGGCACGGCGGCGGAGCCGGCGAGCTTCGATGCGCTGCACGAGCTGCTGGAGCTGCAGGCCTATCACCTCGCCTACTGGCGCGTCGCGGCCGAAGACATCAACTACCGGCGCTTCTTCGATGTGAACGACCTGGCGGCGTTGCGGGTCGACAACGAAGCGGTCTTCGAAGTCACGCACCGCCTGGTGCTGCAGCTGATCGGCGCGGGCATGATCGACGGCCTGCGCGTCGATCACGCGGACGGCTTGTACGACCCGGCCGGGTATGTTCGTCGCCTGCAGGAGCGCATCGCCGCGGTCACCGGCCGGCGCGGCGCGCGGGCGCTGTACCTGGTGGTCGAGAAGATCACCGCCTCATTCGAGCACCTGCCGTCGGACTGGCCGGTGCACGGCGAGACCGGTTATCGCTTCGCCAACGTCGTCAACCGCATGCTGGTGGATTCCGCCACCCGCGCGCGCATGGACCGCGTGTACCGCGCGTTCATCGACGAGCCGCTCGAGTGGCGGGAAGTGGCCTACGAGTGCCAGCTGCTGGTGCTGCGCCGCTCGCTCGCCTCGGAGCTGAACGTCGCCACCAACCAGCTGGCGCAGATCGCGCGCGCCGACCGGCGCACGCGCGACTTCACTTACAACGGCCTGCGCACCGCGCTCGCGGAAGTCATCGCCTGTTTCCCGGTATACCGCACTTACGTCGCGGCGACGGTTGCCGACAGCGACCGGCGCTACATCGAATGGGCGATCGCCAACGCCCGGCGCCGCCACGCCGCGAGCGAGGCGTCGGTGTTCGATTTCGTGCGCGCGGCGCTGCTGCTGGAGCTGCCGGCGCCGACCGATGAATTACGGCGCCGCATACGTGCCTTCGCCATGAAGTTCCAGCAGATCACCGCGCCGATCACCGGCAAGGGGATCGAGGACACCGCGCTGTATCGCTTCAACCGCCTGCTGTCGCTCAACGAGGTCGGCGGCGAGCCCGGCAATTACGGCGGCGGCGTGCGCACGTTTCACGCGGACGCGGAGTACCGCGTCCGACACTGGCCGCACGAGATGCTCGCCACCTCCACCCACGACACCAAGCGCTCCGAGGATGTGCGCGCACGGCTCAACGTGCTCTCGGAGATGAGCACCCCGTGGCGCGACGCCGTGCGGCGCTGGAGCCGCATCAACCGCTCGCGCAAGCGCGAGGTCGAGGGACGGCAGGCACCCTCGCGTAACGATGAATACCACTTCTATCAGACCCTGGTGGGCACCTGGCCGCTGACCGAGCCGGATGCGGCGGGCGCCGCCGCCTATCGCGAGCGCATCGCGGCCTACATGATCAAGGCGGCGCGCGAGGCGAAGCTGCGCACCAGCTGGACCGAAACGGACGCGCCCTACGAGGAGGCGCTGCTGCAGTTCGTGCGCAGCGCGCTGGAGCCGCGTGACAACAACCTGTTTCTCGGCGACTTCATCGAGTTCCAGCGGCGCGTGGCGCGCTTTGGCCTGCTGAATGCCCTGTCGCAGACGCTGTGCAAGCTGACCGCACCCGGGGTGCCCGACATCTACCAGGGGAACGAGCTCTGGGATTTCTCGCTGGTCGATCCCGACAATCGGCGCGCGGTTGATTACCGCCGCCGCCGCGCGCTGTTGGCCGAGCTGCAGCACGGCGACCCCGGCACCGCGCCGCGTGCGCTCGCGCAGCACCTGGAGGACGGGCGAGCCAAGCTGCTGCTCACCTGGAAGACCCTGCAGCTGCGGCGCGCGCACCCGCAACTGTTTCGCGACGGCGACTACCGGCGCCTGCGCGTGCGGGGAGTGCGGGCGCAGCACGTGTGCGCCTTCGCGCGCCGCTTGCGGCAGCAGTCGCTCGTGGTCATCGCGCCGCGCCTGTACCGGCGCCTGCTCGGTGACGAGGGCGCACTGCCCCTCGGGGAGGCCGTGTGGGGCGAGACCCTCATCGAGCTGCCGCGCGAGGAGCGCTCGCGGGCGGCGTTTCGCAATGTCCTCGACGGCGCGCAGCTCTCGCCGGTGCGCCAGTGCGAGAGCGTGGGCCTGTTGGCCGCGCAGGCACTGGCCGAGTTCCCGGTGGCACTGCTCACCTGCGGCTGCGATGCGCCGGGCGCGGACCCCGACGGCGCAACGCCGCACGCCGCGGCCGGTTGACAGTCGGGGAACAGGGGGAACACTAACATTCAACGGAACTTCCGAGCGAGGCGTGGGTCGGAGACACCTGCAGGATGAAACTAACTTTCACCCTCCGGAGGATCGCATGTTGCACAAGCACTCGGGACTTGCGGGAGTATCCGCGGCGCTCGCCCTGCTTGCCGGCTGTGCGAGCGGCATCCCCCTGCACCAGAGCCAGCAGGAAGAGCGCGATCGCTTCGCCGCCTACTCCGGCGAGCCGATCGATCACTTTACGTGGCTCGGGCGCTACGACGGCTGGCAGCCGATCGGCCGCGACGAGCTGGTCGTGTTTACGGGAGTCAGCGACGCCTACCTCCTCAAGGTGGGGCCGCCGTGCGATAACCTGCAGTTCGCGACCCGCATCGGACTCACCGCCACCGGCGGCGCGGTCTATTCACGCTTCGACTCCGTGACCACCGGCCGGTGGCGCTGCCCGATCCAGGAGATCCGCAGGGTCGATTACCGGCGCATGCAGGCGGATCTGCGCCTCGAGGCGCAGTCCCGCAAGGCCCAGGCGCGCCCGTAACGCGCCGGCTGCACAGCGGGCGCGGACCCCGACGGCGCAACGCCGCACGCCGGTTGACGGTCGCGCTCAGCGATAGCCGCGCGCCTGCAGGGTGAACAGCTGCGCGTAGCGCCCGTTGAGCTTCATCAGCTCCTCGTGGCTGCCGCGCTCGATGATGCGGCCGTGATTGAGCACCGCGATCTGGTCCGCCATGCGCACGGTCGAGAAGCGGTGCGAGATGAGGATGGTGATGCGCTCGCGCGCGAGCTGGCGGAAATGCTCGAAGACTTCCGCCTCCGCCTGCGCATCCATGGCCGCGGTCGGCTCGTCCAGCACCAGGATGTCCGCCCGGATGCGCATGAAGGCGCGCGACAGCGCGATCTTCTGCCACTGGCCACCGGAGAGCTCGCGCCCGTCGCGGAACCACTTGCCGAGCTGCGTGCGGTAGCCCGCGGGCAGGGTTTCGATGAACTCGCTCGCCCGGCCCTTCACCGCCGCCGTGCGCCAGCGCTCCTCGTCCTCGAAGAAGCGCTCATCGCCGGCGCCGACGTTCTCACCGACCAGCATCTGATAACGGGCAAAGTCCTGGAAGATGACGCCGATGCGCTCGCGCAGCGCGCGCTCATCCCACTGCGCCAGATCCTGCCCGTCGAGCATGATCCTGCCCGCCGTGGGTGCGTACAGGCGTGTCAGCAGCTTGATCAGGGTGGTTTTCCCCGAGCCGTTCTCGCCCACCAGCGCGAGACTGGCGCCGGGGGTCAGGTGCAGCGTGACGTGCTCGAGGGCCGCCTCCTCGGCTCCCGGGTAGGTGAAGCTCACGTCCTCGAAGCGCACGCCATCTTGCGGATGTGGGCCGCGCACCGCGGCGCCGGCCGGCGGCGGCACGGGGGTTTCCAGGTACTCGTAGAGCGTCGACAGGTACAGGTTGTCCTCGTACATGCCGCCGACCGCCGCCAGCATGGCGGACACGGCCGCCTGCCCCTGGCGAAACAGCGCGACGTACATGGTCATCTGGCCGAGTGTGATGAGCCGGCGCACGGCGGTGACCGCGATCCAGGCGTAGGCGCCGTAGAGCGCGGCGGTGGCGATGAGTCCCAGGGCAAAGCCCCAGGCATCGCGCCGCATGGTGAGCGCCCGATCCTCCCGGTACAGTCGCCGGAAAATGTCGCGGTAGCGCTCGAGCAGCCGCGGACCCAGGCCGTAGAGCTTGACCTCCTTGGCGTGATCCTCGCGGGCGATCACGGTCTCGAGGTAGATCTGCATGCGCGTCTCGGGCGAGCGCCAGCGAAAGAGGCGAAACGCGTCACCGGAGAACTTGGCTTCCGCGACGAACGCCGGCAGGCCCGCCAGCAGCAGTACCGCGACCGCCCACGACGAGAAGCGCGCCAGCAGCACGCCGTAGCTCACCAGCGAGATCCCGTTCTGCACCAGCCCGAAGGTGCGGGTGACCAGACTCAGCGGGCGGGTGGATGCCTCGCGGCGCGCGCGCGTGAGCTTGTCGTAGAACTCCGAGTCCTCGAAGTGCTGCAGCTCGAGCGTGAGGGCCTTCTCGAGGATCATCACGTTGACCCGCTGGCCGAGCTGCGCGCGCAGCAGTGACTGGCACAGCGACAGCCCGCGTTGCGCCGCCGCGATCGCCGCCACCAGCGCCCCTTCCAGTACCACCAGCTGCGCCACGCGGGTCGCCACGCCGCCCCCGGCGCGGATCGCGGCCACGACCGCATCGACGATGAGGGAGCCGACGTAGGCGACCGAGGCGGGCAGGATGCCCGCGATGAGGGTGAGCAGGGCGAGCGCGAGCGTCAGAGCCCGGTTGGTGCTCCACACCAGCTCGAGCGCGCGCCGGCTATAACGGAATACGCCGAAGAAACCCCGCAGCGTCGTGCCATCGCGGGCCGCGCCGCTCACACTGGTTTGGATGTGCGGGTGAGCCGGGGTTGCCATCAGGCACGGCGCTCCGGGCGTGCCGGTGCCTGCGCGGCGGGCGCTTCGGCAGCGGCGGCAGGCGCGGCGGCGGCCGGGCCCGCGCGCAACTGCTCCGGGGCGGCGGTTGCGGGCGCGATCGGCTCGCGCGCCGGGGCGGGTGCAAGCCCGGTGATCAGTCGTGAGCCGCGTCGAAAGAATACGTAGCTGTAGATCCAGGAGGACAGCACGGCGAGTCGGTTGCGAAAGCCGATGAGCACGCTGATGTGCAGCGCCATCCAGGCGAGCCAGGCGAGCAGTCCGCCGAAGCGCAGGCCGCCGAGCTCCACGACGGCGCGCGATTTGCCGACGGTGGCCATCGAGCCGAGATCCCGGTAGTGAAAGGCGCGCGCACGCGCGCTCGGCACGCCGCGCAGCTGCGCGTCGATCACGTGCGCCACGTAGCGCCCCATCTGCACGGCCCCCTGGGAGACTCCCGGCACGGCCCGCCCGCTCGCGGCGTCGACGAGACAGGCGGCATCGCCGATGACGAACGCCTCCGGGTGTCCGGGAATCGAGCAGTCCGCCGCGACGCGCACCCGGCCGCCGGGCCCGAGCGGCACGGCGAGTGTCGCGGTCAGCGGCGCGGCGCGCACTCCCGCCGTCCAGATGAGGTTGTGGCTGCGCAGCCGCTCGCCACCCACCTCGACCCCGTCGGCGAACACCTGGGTAACCGGCGCGCCGAGACGCACCTCCACGCCCAGGGTCCGAAGCTGGGCCAGCGCTCGCGCCGAGGAGTCCCGGTGCAGCGCCGGCAGCACGCGCTCGCCCGCTTCGATGAGGATGACGCGCGCCGTGCGCGTATCGATGGCGCTGAAGTCGCGCGCCACGACATCGACCGCCAGCTCCTTGATGGCGCCGGCGAGCTCAACACCCGTGGGGCCCGCACCGACGATGATGAAGGTGAGATGCGCCGCGCGCTCGGCGGCGTCCCCCTCGATCTCCGCCGCCTCGAACGAGCGCAACATGCGCGAGCGGATGAGCGTCGCCTCCTCCACCTCCTTCATGCCCGGGGCAAACCGCCGCCACTCCTCGTGCCCAAAGTAATTGTCGACCGCGCCGGGCGCGAGCAGCAGGTAATCGTAGGGCACGCGGCTGCCGCCGGCGTACACACAGCGCTCTGCGAGCGCGACGCGCTCGACTTCGGCCAGCATCACGCGCGCGTTGCGCTGGTAGCGCAGGATCGTGCGGATCGGCTGGGCGATGTCCGCGGGCGCGAGCGCCGCGCAAGCCACCTGGTAGAGCAGCGGCTGAAACAGGTGGTAGTTGTTGCGATCGATGACCAGCACGTCGGCGCACGTGCGCTCGAGCGCGCGGGCGGCAAACAGACCGCCGAAGCCGCAACCGACAATCACAATCCGCGCCCGCCCCGTCAACGTGCGCCTCCTGAAAGGCACTCAAACCCAAGAGTGCGATGTGGGGGCGATTATCGGCCGCTACAAGCGCCGCAAACAGGGTCGGGTGCTAGCGGGCGGCGGACACGGGCTTCAAACGCAGCCATCGCAATCCGTAGACCAGGCCGCTCAGGGCGAGCAGCACCGCAAGGCCGCCGATCTCGGTCCAGCTCGCGAGTGCCATCACCACGATCATGCTGGCAATCCCCGTGATCGCCGCCACCCGCAACCACGGGGACGCTCGCGCCTCGGTGGCGGCCGCGGCACCGCGCCGCACCAGCACCCACACTGCGGCACAGCTGCCGAGGTAGATCACCGCGACCGTGAGTGTCGACATGACCACCAGCTCTGCGAACGTCCCGGTCACTGCCAGCAGCGCGGCGATGCCCGTATAACAGATGATGGCAACATACGGTGCATGGGTGCGCGGATGCACGCGACCGAGCACGCCAGGCAGCACGCCATCGCGCGCCAGAGCGAACAGCATGCGTGGTGTGCCCAGAACGTCACTCCCCAGAAAGGCGAACATCGAGAGCGACGCCCCGGCCAGCAGCAGCCCCTGCAACGCCGGATGAACCCTTGCCATGGCATCCGCGAGGGGCGCCGCTGAGGTGGCCAGTGCAGGTCCGAGCATCGCCTGCGTCAGCACCTGGACCGCCACGTACAGCAGCGTCACAAACCCCAGCGCCAGCCCGAGGGCGAGCGGAATGGCGCGCCGGGGCTGTGCTACCTCGCCACTGGCGATCAGGGAAATCTCGAAGCCCGTGAAGGCAAAGAAGCCCAGGATCATCGCGCGCCCGAAACCCTGCATCGAGGGCGCCGCTGCGGGCGCGTGGCTGCCGCCGGCATGACTTGCGATGCCGACCGCCACAAAGACCAGCAGCGGGATGAGCTTCACCGGCGCTGCGATAGCGACGAAGCGCGCACCCCACACGACCCCGCCCATGTTCACCGCCGCGACCAGCGCCAGAGTTCCGAGCGCAATGACCACCCGCGCGGTCGCCGCCGTCGAATGCGGCCCGAGACTCGCGACGACATCACCCAGCGCAGCGGCAATAGCCCCGCACGCCAGTACATTGCTGACCCACAGCATGGTGCCCGCGGCGCATCCGGCCAGCGGGCCGAAGGCGCTGCGGATGTAGCCGTAGGGTCCACCGCTCGTGGCGATGCGGCGCCCGCCCGCCGCGAAACAGATGACGATTGCGCCCATGGCGACGGCGCAGGCGATCACCGCAAGTGGCGCGTAAGTGCCCACCGCCGCGGCCATGGCGGCCGGGACCACGAAGATGCCTGATGCCACCACACTGTTGACGACGCCGGCAGCCAGCGCGAGCGGCCCGACCGCCCGTACCAGGCCGGCGTCCCGTCCAGGAACCGTCATGTCTATCGCCGGCACAGATCCTCCACCCACGCCTCGCACAGCGCCACCGCCTCGGCGGGCTTGAAGGCGCTGGGCTGCAGGCACCATTCGAGCCACAGGCCATCCAGCAGCGCGGTGAGTCCGATGGCGGCGAGGCGCAGGTCGGGCCGCGCCGCGCGCGCTGCGCGTCGCGGGCGCCGGCGGTGCGGCGCGCGCGCCTGCGCCAGCAGCTCCGCGAGCATCCCGCGCAACAGCCGCACATAGCCGCGGTAGGTGTCACGCTGCACCCGCTGGATCAGACGCGAGTGCCGGTACAGCCCCCAGAACACCACCCACACCGCGAGCGCGTCCTGGTCGAGATTCGGCGGGCAGAAGGACGCCTCGAGGAAGGCGCGCATGCGTGCCCGGGGCGAATCCGCGGCCCGCGCCACCGCCGCCTGCAGGCCGCCGACCAGCTCGCTGTTGAAGTGCCGGTAGGCCGCCGCGACCAGTTGATTCTTGTTGGGGAAGTGATGATTGATGAGACCCACCGACACGCCGGCCTGGGCGCTGATGGTGCGGATCGACAGGCCGTCGTGACCGTAGCGCTTGAGACACTCGATGGTGGCGTCGATCAGCGCCTGGCGCCGCTGCTGCGGCAGCTGGCGCTCGAACCGCGGCTGGCGCGCCCGAGCGGCGCGCGTGCGCGGCGGAGAACCGCCGCCGCTCACGCCACCCGCCGCAGCCGCCCGTGGCGAAAATCGCTCAGGATCTCGCGCGCCGCGTTGTGACCCGCAGCGCCCGTCACGCCCCCGCCCGGATGCGTGCCGGCGCCGCACATGTACAGCCCCTGCAGTGGTCCGCGGTAGTTGCCATAACCGAGCATCGGGCGCGCGCAGAACAGCTGATCGAGGCTCAGGGTGCCGTGCGAGATATCCCCGCCGATGAGGCCGAACGTGCGCTCCAGATCGAGCGGACTCATGATCTGACGGCCGAGCACGGCGGCCTTGAAGTTGGGGGCGTAGGCGTTGACCGTGTCGATCATCAGATCCGCGACCGCCTCGCGGTGCGCGTCCCAGGACTCACCCGCGGGCAGCTGCGGCGCCACGTGCTGGCAGAACAGGCTCGCCACGTGCTTACCCCGGGGCGCGAGCGTGTCGTCGAGCGTCGAGGGGATCACCAGCTCGATGATCGGCGCTCGCGACCAGCCGTGGGTACGCGCATCGAAGTAGGCCTGCTCCATGTAGGCGAGCGTCGGGGCGATGATGATGCCCGCGGTGTGATGGTCCGCGGGCGCTCTTCCGGGCAGACAGCTGAAGTCCGGCAGCTCAGCGAGCGCCACGTTCATGCGGAAGGTCCCGGAGCCGCAGCGCCAGTGACTGATGTGCTCGCGGAACTCACTCGGCAGGGCCTCAGGTGCGAACATCTGCAGATACAGCAGCTTCGGGTTGAGATTGGAGATCACCGCCGCCGCGCGCAGGCTCTCGCCCGACTCGGTCAGCACGCCGACCGCGCGATCGCCCTCGACCAGGACCTCGCGCACCGCGCTCGACACGCGGATCAGCGCGCCGCGCGCCGTCGCGGCCCGCGCCATCGCCTGGGTGATGGCGCCCATGCCGCCGATGGCATGACCCCACGCCCCGCGCTTGCCGTTCACCTCGCCGAACACGTGATGCAGCAGCACGTAGGCCGAGCCCGGCGTATAGGGGCTCGCGTAGTTGCCGACGATGCCGTCGAAGCCGTACACCGCCTTGAGCGGGTCGCTCTCGAACCAGTTATCCAGATAGTCGCCGGCGGACATCGCGAACAGCGCCAGCAGCTCGCGCCGCGAGCTCATGTCGAGCCGCCGCAGGCGGCCGCCGACGCGCGCCGCGCGCACCAGCTCCGGCAGCGCCGCGCGCCAGCTGCCTTCGAGCGCGTTCGGCGGCGTGGTCAGCGCCAGCTCCCGCAACACGTCCGCGATGGTCCCGAGCCGCTCGGCGTATTCGGGCAGGCGGGCCGCGTCGCGCGCCGAGAAGCGCGCCACCTCCGCCTGCGTGCGGCCCTCGCCGGTGAGCAGATAGCCGCCGTCCGCGGTCGGCAGGAAGTTGGCGCAGCGCCGCTCGACTATGCGCAGGCCGTGCGCGGCGAGATCGAGGTCGCGGATGACCTTCGGGTTCAGCAGCGACACCGTATAGGCGGCGACCGAGTTGCGAAACCCGGGATGGAACTCCTCGGTGACCGCGGCGCCGCCGACCAGCGCGCGCCGCTCGAGCACGGTGACCTTGAGCCCCGCCGCCGCCAGGTAGGCGGCGCACACCAGCCCGTTGTGTCCGCCGCCGATGATCAGGGCATCGCAACGCCCGTCGCCGCGCCGCGCCGCCTCACCCACGGCTCCACCCGCGCGCCGGAGCCCGCGGCAGGACGCTTTCCGGAATCAGCTCGCGCATGCGCCGCGCGAAACTGCGCAGGCATACCTCCGCTTCGCTCAAGGGTCCCCAGGTGTAGCTGCTCGAGGCCATGCCCGACTGTACGCGCTCGATCAGCGCCTTGTCCTCGAGACTGACGCGCCGGTTGATGCGCCAGTTCAGATAGCGCGCGGCGCGCATCTCGCGGCGCGCGTCCGGGTGCACATAGGCGATCTCGCGAATCAGGGTCTCGGTGGGCGATACCGGCAGGAACTGCATGAAGTCGATCTGGTCGGGGTAGATGTCGAAGGCGAGGTTCGGCCAGAGCTTGAAGTAGGTCCACAGCCGCTGCCGCTCGGGCGGCAGATACGGCAGCGCCGGCAGCAGCCGCTGATAGAGCCGCTCGGACCAGTTGGCGGAAGGCGTATCGCGCAGCGTGCCCCACATCTTGTCGATCCAGGGGCGCGCCTCGATCCCGTAGCCCTGGCCGAACAGGCGCGTCAGCCCGGGGTGCGCCACGTTGATGTGCAGGCCGTCGGAGTAGTTATCCGCGACGTTCTTCCAGTTCACCGCCCGCGGGCGCAGCGTGACCCGCCCGAGCGGCACCAGCTCCTGCAGGCGGTAGGGCGCGAGCTCGTGCGCGTACGGAGCGGCCATCTCGCGCACGCTCGGCAGCCCCGGGGCGAAGCGCACGAAGATGAAGCCCATGAACAGCTCGTGCTCGAGCGGCACGAGCCCGTGCCGCGCCCGATCGAGCCCGGTGAAGCTGTCGCGCTGCGGCACACCGACCAGGCGTCCGTCCAGGGCGTAGGTCCAGGCGTGGTACGGGCAGGTGATGCGGTGCCCGCAGTGCCCGCGCGGCCCGTCGAGCAGGCGCGCCGCGCGGTGCCGGCAGACATTGTGAAATGCCCGCACCGCGCCGTCCTCGGCGCGCAGCACCAGCACCGATTCGCCGTAGAACTCGAAGGTATGGAAGTCCCCGGGGCGCGGCACGTCGCTCAGGTGGCACACCAGCTGCCAGCTGTTGCGGAAGATCGCCTGCTGCTCGCGCTCGAAGAATTCCGCATCCCGGTAAATCCAGGCGGGTAGACTCACCCCGTCCGTGTCGGCGGGCGCGGCGGGTTCGACTGACTGCAGGTGGCTGGACTTCATGGGAGTATGCGGCGCGCCGAGTACGTTGTTGAACGATCGTACAACAGCAGGAACCGCGGCCGCAATATCCGCCGCTGGCCGCCCCAGTCGCAGCGTTGCCCGCCTCAGCCGGTGCGGGCCGGTTTGGTTTCGGAGCATCACAGTCCATGGATATCGCGCGTCTGATCCAGTCGGCGGTTGCCCCGGTGTTTCTGCTCACCGGCGTCGCCGCCACGCTGGGCGTGCTGACCAACCGCCTGGCGCGCATCGTCGACCGGGCGCGCACCCTCGAGCAGCGCCTGGCGAGTCACCCGGGCAGCGCGCAGCACCTGCACGCGGATCTTGCGGTGCTGGCGCGGCGCGCGCGCTACATCAACGTGGCGATCTCGTTGTGCGCGATCGCAGCGCTGCTGGTGGCCCTGGTGGTCGTGACGCTGTTTGCCAACGCGTTCCTGGGCTCGCAGCTCGCGCTGCTGATCGCGCTGCTGTTCGTCGCCGCCATGCTGTGCCTGAGCGCGGCCTTCATCGCCTTCTTCATCGAGGTGCGCCTCGCCACCGTGGCGCTGCGCATCGGCTCACCGCCGGCCTGACCCGGCCCAGCGCCCGCACCCGCGCCGGCGCAAAACGAGGCGGCCGGCGGGCGAATCTGCTACCCTGCGCACCCTTTTGAGACACCGCTCGCCCGCGGGCCCAGGCCTGCCGGCGCTCGCGGGCCAGCCAGCCATGAATCGCCCGATCCGCAACATCGCCATCATCGCGCACGTCGACCACGGCAAGACCACGCTGGTCGACTGCCTGCTGAAGCAGTCGGGCACCTTTGCCGCCCACGAGCGGCTCGGCGAGCGCATCATGGATTCCAACGACATCGAGCGCGAGCGTGGCATTACCATCCTCGCCAAGAACTGCGCCATCGAGTATGGCGGCACGCGCATCAACATCGTCGATACCCCCGGACATGCCGACTTCGGCGGGGAAGTCGAGCGGGTACTGTCCATGGTGGACGGCGTGTTGCTGCTGGTGGATGCGGTCGAGGGACCGATGCCGCAGACACGCTTCGTCACGCGCAAGGCCCTGGCGCAGGGTCTGAAGGCCATCGTGGTGGTCAACAAGATCGACCGGCCCGGGAGCCGCCCGGCGTGGGTCGTCGACCAGACCTTCGACCTGTTCGACAAGCTCGGCGCCAGCGACGCGCAGCTCGACTTCCCGGTCATCTACGCCTCGGCGCTACAGGGCTGGGCGAGCACCGACTACACCGAGCGCCGCCCCGACATGTCGGCGCTGTTCGAGGCGATCCTCACCCACGTGCCGCCGCCGGCGGCGCAGGCCGACCTGCCGCTGCAGCTGCAGATCTCGACCCTCGACTACAACTCCTACGTCGGGCGCATCGGCATCGGCCGCATTCGCCGCGGCGTGGTGCGCCCCGGCGAGACCGTGGCGCTGCGCTTCGGGGATCAGGACCACGGGCTCGCCAGGATCGGCCAGGTGCTGGCCTTCACCGGCCTCGAGCGCAACCCGGTGGAGGAAGCGAGCGCCGGCGACATCGTCGCCGTCACCGGCATCGAATCCGTCAACATCGGCATGACGGTGTGCGACCCGCAGCACCCGCTCGGGCTGCCGCCCATCAGCGTGGATGAGCCGACGCTGGCGATGAACTTCCAGGTCAACACCTCGCCGCTCGCCGGGCGCGAGGGCAAGTTCGTCACCAGCCGGCAGTTGCGCGAGCGGCTGTACCGCGAGCTGCAGAGCAACGTGGCGCTGCGCGTGGAAGACACCGACGAGCCGGACATACTGCGGGTCTCCGGGCGCGGGGAGCTGCATCTGACCATCCTCATCGAGAACATGCGCCGCGAGGGCTATGAGCTCGCCGTGTCGCGCCCGCAGGTGCTGACCCGGATCGTGAACGGCGAGGTGCACGAGCCCTACGAGGCCCTCACCGTGGATATCGAGGAGGCGCATCAGGGCGCGGTGATGGAGGCGCTCGGCGAGCGCCGCGCGGACCTGACCGACATGAGCCTCGGGCTGGGACGCGCGCGCCTCGAGTACCGCGTGCCGGCGCGCGGCCTGATCGGCTTCCAGGGGGAGTTCCTGACGCTCACCCGCGGCACCGGCCTCATGAGTCACATCTTCGACAGTTTTGCGACCGTGAAGGGCGAGATTCCCGATCGCCACAATGGCGTGCTGGTGAGCAACGAGCGCGGCGAGGCGGTCGCCTACGCGCTGTTCAACCTGCAGGAGCGCGGC
>Ga0209027_1000154_pt1 | contig 21041 bp, 14 predicted proteins | sample GraSoi013_1_20cm_3_FD_185821 | JGI IMG/M metagenome (GOLD analysis project Ga0209027, IMG submission 185821) | Grasslands soil microbial communities from the Angelo Coastal Reserve, California, USA - Sample 09_27_2013_1_20cm (SPAdes) (version 2) | ecosystem: Environmental > Terrestrial > Soil >...
TGGTCGGCGGCATACTTATCGGGTTCTTCGCGCGGAAGGTAAACTCTCTGCCGCTGGGCATTTTGTTTGGCCTGGCGGTCGGCGCGCTGCTGGCATTTGCGATTGCCGCGATGCCCGATGGCCTTACCGGGAAGCACTATTATGTCCAAATCATTGTTCCCGGAAGTCTCGTCGGATTGATTGTGGGATATGCCACGCAGAAGTACGGAGCAGCTCCGGCAACAACGCCGGCGACGCGATAGATGTGGATTTTAGAAAAGACCAAACTTCGTTTGCAAAAACGGGGGAAAACCATGTCTCGAGTCATCCATTTTGAAATACCGGCGAGTGATCCTGAACGCGCGTCGGCGTTCTATCAAAAAGTGTTCGGCTGGAAGATTGAGAAATGGCCAGGGCCGATGGAGTATTGGCTGGTGACCACGGGGCCCGAGGGAACGCCGGGGATCAACGGTGGCCTCATAAGGAATACGAATGTAAAGACAACCACCAACACTATCGGCGTGGATTCTGTCGACACGGCCATCGAAGCGGCCAAGCGCGCTGGTGGAAAACTGGTGATGCCGAAGACGGCCATTCCCGGCGTCGGACATTTTGCGTATTGCGAAGACACAGAAGGAAATCTCTTTGGCGTGATGCAGGCCGACAAGAACGCCAAGTGAGGCCATGACGGACTAGGAGGGAACCATGAGTCTCGCGAAACCAGTGCTGGGACTCGCGGTGGGAGGAATGCTGGGGCTTCTGGATGGCTTGAGCGGGTTTTTCGAGCCCGCACTTGCCCCGGTCATGGGCAGCGTGATCACCTTCTCGTTGTTGAAGGGATTGGTCGCGGGAGCGGCAACCGGATATGTTTCCGAGCGAGTCCATTCCATGCTGCTAGGAATGTTAGCGGGAATCGCGATTGCGGCGACCTTCAGCCTCCTCGTGATTCTGCGAGCGGGTATGGCGTTGTTTTGGGACATTATGATTCCGGGAATGCTTCTCGGCGCGATTGTAGGATTCGCAACGCAACGATTTGGGAGGACCGCTCGGACGGCAGCGGCGGCGCGGTAGGCTCCGGATTTCGCGTGGTCCATTTGCGACAGGGATGCAAACAATATTTGACAGGAGGACGATCGATGAGAAGCTTGAGGAAAGTTTTGAGCGTCGTGGTGTTGGGCATAGGAGTTATGCCGGTGCCAAATCCTGCGGCCGGCGGCGGGACAGAAGCGTTCGAGAAACTGAAATCTTTGGTGGGGCACTGGGAGACCGACAAGACGAACATGAACAAGGCCATCCTGGACCTGGAGTTGACCTCCGGCGGCACGGCGGTCCTCGAGAAGTTCCACATGGTGGAGAATGGCAAGCCGGTGGAGATGACCACGCTGTATTACCTGGACGGCGAGCAAATCAAGCTGACGCACTACTGCATAGCTGGAAATCAGCCGACCATGCGCGGCTCTTATGCACCGGAAACCAAGACCATCACGTTTGACCTCGTGAGCATCTCGAACCTGAAGGCTCCCGGTGATGGGCACATGCACCACGCGGTGTACACGTTTATCGACAGCGATCATTTCAAGGCCACTTGGACCTTCCAGAAAGAGCAGAAGGACGCCTTCACGGAAGACGTGACTTACGTCCGCCGAAAGTAGTGCGCTATAATGCGCCAGGCGAAATTCCACAAGTCTCCTGAAAGGCACACATGAAAAGCATCGTTCTAGCAATGGCTCTGTTTTTGGCGGCCGTCACCACGCAAACGCTGACGCAAGAAGAGAGGGATCGGGCCGTAGCCGAACTGGAAGGTTCCAAGAAGGCTTTTCTGGACGCTACCAAAGGCCTGTCCCCGGCACAGTGGAACTTTAAAGCTGCTCCGAACCGCTGGTCCGTGGCGGAGTGCTCCGAACACATCGCACTGGCGGAAGGATTCATCTTCGCCCTGGTCAGCGAAAAGATCATGAAAGCTCCGGGGAATCCTGAGAAGCGTGAAGCGGCAAAGGGCAAGGACGATTTGATTCTGAAGATTCTCCAGGACCGGAGCCACAAGGCCACGGCGCCGGAACCCCTCGACCCCGCGAAGCAGGCGGCCATGACGCTGCAGGAGTCGATCAAACTTTTCGAGGACAAGCGGGCGGGCACTATCGAATACGTCAAGACCACGCAGGAAGACTTGCGCGATCATCTCTTCGACCACCCCGTTCCTGCGATCGGCACGCTGGATGGCTATCAATGGATCCTTCTGATTTCCGGCCACACACGGAGACATACCGCGCAGATTCTGGAAGTAAAAGCCGACGCGAATTTCCCGCAGATGTAGCGCACCGCAGCCGGCACTGGCCTGTCGAGCAGGCCTCTGGAGAAATGTATAGAGGGGACGGACGACCTTGTTCGCCCCTCCTTTTGTTTGTGACGCGTGTAAAATGATGCGCATCGAAGGGTTGGCGAAAGATTCTGGGGCGATGCGATGAGCTTTGCGGCGTTTGCCGGGCACAAGTATTTGAATCTCGAGACCTTCAAGAAAAGTGGCCATGGCGTGAAGACCCCCTTGTGGTTTGCGGCCGATCCCGCCAGCGATCTGGCCAGCGATGCGGCGCGACTGTACGCGTACACGACCGGAAACTCCGGAAAGGTGAAGCGCATTCGGAACAACGGAAGCGTGCGAATCGCGCCGTGTGACATGCGCGGTAACTTGTTGGGAGAGTGGGTGGATGCGCGGGCGGAAATCGTGACGGGCCAAGAGGCCGCCCATGGAGACCGCTTGCTGAACAAGAAATATGTGCCGTGGAAGCAGCTGCTGAATTTCTTCGCGTCGTTTCGGCGCCGTGAGCGCATAGGCTTTGTGCTTCGGCCGGTGGGAAATGAAACCAGCAAAAAAGAGTCAATAGTTCAGTTTGAGGGAGAACTGGATCTGACGTGATGGGCCCGTGGTTTTGCTGATGACCCCGAAGCCGCTGCCGCGCACGATGTTGGAGGGCAAGCCGAAGTTGACTTCGTTGAAGATATTAAAGAACTCCGCGCGAATCTGAACGATCGCGAGTTCTCCATTTCCGCGGTGGCCGAAAGCGGTGTCCTTGATCAAGGCTAGGTCAAAATCGCGAAAGCCGGGGGCGCGAAATGTGCCGCGGCCAAGGGTGCCGAAGCGGCCGTGGTTGGGACCGCTGCCACCGGGAATATTGATGGGGATTTGGAACCATGAGCTGTTCGCCGCGCCCAGGCCGAAGTAGTCCTCGCGCACGGTGCCGTTAGTGGAAAAATTCGGCTTGGCGAGAAGGTCGGGCCGATCGGTGCCGCCGGCTCCAGCGCCAGTTTGTTGCACACCGGAATAAACGGTGAAAGGCGGCCCGGTCGTCAAGGTGGTAATGTCCAGGAGCTGCCAGCCTTTGGTGAGCTTCTTGCCCAACGGCTGGAGAAAACGAAGGCGATCCAAGGCCAAGGACTGAATCAGGTTTAGCGTAAAAACGTGAGTCACGTCGAACGTGGAAGGACCCTTGTCGGCTTCTGGATGATAGGGATCCTGAGGCAAGGTCTGCAAAATCACCCCGCCATTTGCGGTAATCCCGCCAGGCACGGCGCTGGTATCATCCATGCTCTTCGAAAACGTGTAGTTGGCCTGGAAACTGAGGCCCATCCGGGCGGAGTTTTGGCTGACGCTGGTCTGCAGCGCGTGATAGCTGGAATGTGAGCCGGTGGTCATGACAAGTTCGGGGCCGAATCCGCCGATGGCCTGGCCCGTCGAGTTGAATTGGGTATACGGCGCAAAAGCCGGGTCCGCGCCGCCGTAACTGTTCGGCGAGAGGACGCTGGCAAGATGGATTCCCACGGTACCGACGTAGGAGGCGCTGAACTTCACCGATCCAATTTCCTGATCGATGCCCAAGATGTCCGTGGCGATATAACCGTTGCGGAAATGGGGATCGAAGCTGATGCCCGAGAATAATTGAACCTGATTGCCGGGAGTGAGCGCAGCCAAATCGTCCTGGAATCGCTGCACGTCCATCGGCGTGTTGGGAGCAACGTTGCTGCTGCTTCCGGAGGAAAAAAGGAGCTGCCCCTCGGTGGTGTAGACGCTAGGAAGAGTGAGGGGCACGACGGAATCCTGAAAGTTCAGCGGGAAGCCGGCGAGAGCGGTCACCAATGGTTGGAAAATGAAGGGAAATGCGCCGGTGACATAATTCTCCAGCCACAGGTTGGGAAGAATGGTCGTGATCGCGCCACCGGCGTGCAAGGTGGTGTGCTTGGTTAGGCCGTAGTCCACCGCGAGGCGCGGGCCCCATCCGTTCCAGTCCATGGCGTAGGGCGGTTGCGGATTGTATAGGTAGATTTGTCTTGTGCCGGGAGCAAGGAAGCCTGCGGGCTGGCCGCTTGGCCCAATCGGAATTGGCAGTGAAGTGCGATTGTTTGCTTCATGGATCCGGCTGTTCACTTCGTAGCGCAATCCAAAGCTGACGCTCAATCGGGCGGTGGCTTTCCAGGAGTCCTGAAAGTAGAAATTGTAGGCTTCGCGGCGGACGGCGGCTTCATCGAACTTGTCTCCCTTGGGCGTCAGGCTGGCGGCCGCCGTCACAGTATAGGAATAGGGTGTCGCGGTGAGAAGGCCGGTGAGGGAATCCGGGAGCGGATCTCCTCTATGGATATCGTGCTGGCCGCTGGCGGAAGGAATCATGACAGGAGAATAGGCAGTTCCCCCTCCGAAGGTGTAGAGCCCGTTCGGATTCATTCCAAAAATCGTGGAATCGCGGTTGAATCGCAGTTCCGCACCCCATTTGAAAGAATGGGAGCCTCGCCGATGGACCTGGTCGTGTTTGAATTGGTAGACGTTCCCATAGGACCCGAAGATGGATCCGTCGGCGGAATTGAAGCCTTGAAAAAGACCATCACCGAAGGCCATCGCCGGCTGCGTATGGTTGCTGGTGATGAAAACAGGCGTGCTGCGAATATAGCCCAGTGTCGTTTGATAGCTGAAGTGCGGAGTGGGCGTGCGCGAATATTTTACCGCGGCATTTCGCTGGTGATCGAAGAATTTCACCCCAAAATCAGGATCAATCGCGGTCTGATCGGGGTTCGTGGTTGGCCCGCTGACCTGATTGCGGCTGAAGCGCAGAAACAAGCTGGCTTTATCCGAAAGTCGATGATCGAGCCGGAGCGAAGCCTGATCCGTATTGGTGACTACTTTGGATGATGTGGCATAGGTGCGCGCGCCGTAAGCGCCGTGAGGATCGTTCGGCACAGGATAACGGGCGAGCAATGGCGCGATGCTGCCGCTGACTGGAACGATCAGCGTATCGCCGGGAAAAGTGGCGGTATCGATTCCCTGTCTCTCTAAAACAGTCGGCACGGGAAATACCTGTGTGGTCCCGAGAACTTGCCGGAAGCCCTGATACTCCGCGAAATAAAATGTCCTGCCGCGGCCATCGTAAATTCGCGGCACGACCATCGGGCCGCCGTTGGTCACTCCGAACTCATTGCGGGCAAACGGAGGGAGACGCCGAGTGTCCACATCGCTCTTGTGGTCGAAGAAATTTCGCGCGTCGAAGGAGGCATTGCGAACAAATTCGAACAAGCTCCCATGCACCTGATCGCCACCGGACTTGGTGACCACGTTCGTGAATCCGGAAGCGCCGTGACCTGTGTCCGCAGGCATGACGCCGGAGCTGGATTGCACTTCCTGGATGGCATCGACGTTGAAGTTGGAGAAGGTGGCGCCGCCCAGTTCGGGGTCGGTGGTGTCCGCTCCGTCGATGGCAAACACGGCGGCGGAGCCTCGCTGGCCGTTGACGGCAAATTGTTGAGTGAAATTGGCGGCGCCGTTGGTGTCCGTCATGGTGCCGGCAGCCAGGAGGAGGAGCTTGCTAAAGTCGCGTTCATTCAACGGCAGGCTGGACACTTCTCCGGTTGAGAGTCGCTCGCCGCCGCTCGACTGGGGAGCAGCGGCATCCGGAGCGACGCTGATGCGAAGCTCCTGCCCCTGGGGCGAGAGTCGAAGACCGGACCAGAGCGTCCGGCCGTCTTTGATGACCACGAGAGCCGCTGCCGTCCAGATTTTGCCCCCTACGCTTACCGTGAGCGCGTAGTCGCCCGCTCGAACGGCAGTGAACACGAACTGGCCAGTTGCCGAAGTTGTGGCGGAATACGCGCGGTTGCCGTCCGCCGCGAAGAGCTTGATGGTGGCCAGGTCGACGGGATTTCCCGCCGAGTCGCGGAGGACACCGCTCCAGGAAGACGCCGCAGAACAGTGGAGAGAAGCAAATAGGACGAGCCCGCTGACCAGGAAAAAGGCTCGAGCAAATGGACGGTCCCAACAGGGCATAGCGAGACATTATACGCGGGTTGATTTTGACAACGACAGCCGCTGGGGGTGGTGGAGAGATTTTGATGTGCTTAGCGCGCGGTGACGGCAGATTGCGCCGCAGAGGCGAGGGCCCGCAAAGATTCTGTATAGGGGGCGCGGGCGACGCCGCGTTCGGTGAAGACGGCGGCGATATAGCGGGCGGGCGTGACGTCGAACGCGGGATGCGCCGCGTGGACGTCGGGGGCGATGCGGACGCCTTGGAGATGAGTGACTTCGGCGGCGGAGCGCTCTTCGATGGGGATGCCATCGCCATCGAGGATGGAAAGATCGAAGGTGGAGACCGGGGCGGCGATGTAGAAAGGCACGTGGTTCTCTTTCGCGAGCACGGCGATTTGGTAGGTGCCAATCTTGTTGGCGGTGTCGCCGTTGGCGGCAATGCGGTCGGCGCCGGTGACGACGGCGCCAACTTTTCCGGTCTTCAGGAAGTAGCCCACCATGTTGTCGGTAATGAGCGTCAGCGGGATGCCGCCTTTTTGGAGTTCCCAGGCAGTTAGGCGCGCGCCTTGGAGATAGGGACGCGTTTCAGGAACGAGGACGTGGAGTCTTCGCCCCTGTTCGAACGCCACGCGGATGACACCGAGAGCTGTGCCGATGCCGCCGGTGGCGAGTGCGCCGGCGTTGCATTGCGTCATGACCTGGCCCTCGCGCGGCATGAATTCCGCGCCAAAGCGGCCGATGGCTTCGTCGGTAGCCTTTTTCTCAAGATGGATTTGCTGGGCTTCTTCGACCATCGCCTGCTTGACCTTGGCGAGGTCGGAAGTAAGCGCAGTGAGTTCGGCGAAACGGCGCTTCATGCGCTCAAGAGCCCAGAAAAGATCAACGGCGGTCGGCCGACTTTCTGCGAGCGTGTCACAGATTTCCGCGAATTCAGCGCTGAGAGCTTCGACCGACGTCGCGGAAGAATGTAGAACGCCGAGGGCGGCGCCCATCGCGGCGGCCACGCCGATGGCTGGAGCGCCACGGATGACCATTTCACGGATGGCTTTGGCGACTTGGCGGTAATCGGTATAAATGTAGGAGATTTCCTCGCCGGGAAGGCGCCGCTGGTCGAGCATGGTGACGCCGCGATCGGTCCATCTGATGGGTTGGGCTACGTACATTGCCTTCATGGTCCTCTCCATCTACCATTCTAAAGAAATAGGCCCGCAGAGAGAAATGGATCCGCCAAGCTAGCCGATTTCCTGGCCGTAGTGAAAGATGTAGCCGTCGATGTCACGGATGGCGAATTCGCGCTTGCCATCGTCGAAGTTTTTCCGTGGGACAGACGATGATGGCCTTTTCGCGCAGTTGAGAAAATCATCGGAGCGGGCCGGTTGGTGCAGCAAACTCCAAGCACTTCACAATCTGGCGGATGGATTCCTCCCGGTCGGCTGGGTAGAGAAGGAGAAGGTCCTTTTTGGAGCAGCATAGCGATCCTAAGGTTGCGGGGGCATGTGGGTGAATCCGCGGGTGGCAATGATGGAAGTGATGGCGATCATGGAATTGTAGCCGAGGTGAAGCAGGAAACTGGCGAGCACCGATCCTGTCCAGGCACGCGCGAAAGTGAAAATGACACCTACCAGAGTCAGGAGGCTGACCAGGCCCCAGGTCCAGCCCAGTTGCGCGCCGTGCATGAGGCCGAACAAGATTCCGGTGATGAAAATTCCGACCAAGCTACCGAAGCGGATGGCGCGAAGCGGGTCGGCGCCGGCGTTTTGGGCGAAGCCGGAAAATTTGCTGGCAAAGAGCGGATAAAGATAACCGCGGAAAACAGTTTCTTCGACCAGCGGAGCGACAAGGACAGCCATGGCCATGAGCAACATGGCGCCGCTGCGGCTCTTGAAGAGATCCTGAATGGGAATGTGATCCACGTTTTTGACGCGCGAGCTTGCGATAGCCACGAAAATGGCTAGGCCGCAGCCGGAGAAGAAATACATCCACGGACTGCCTTTGCCTATGGCCGGATCGGCGCTGAGTTTTTTCCAGCCGAGAGAGCGCCAAAAGGGCAAGCCGCGCAAGACCGCGAGGGTCATATAGAGAAAAAGAAAGAGCAAGGCGTACCACAGAACGTTGGTGCCGACCAGGAATTGCGGCTTGGATTCGATCATCTGCTGCAGTTGCTTCTGCGTGAGATGTTCGTTTGCCGAGAGCAGCAGAACGGCGCCGATTTGAACGATGAGCAGGCTGCCAAAGCCGAAAACCAAGAAGACCATGAGATGGGTCCATGACCAGGAAATTCGCAGATCTTCGGGCAGAAGAGAGGATGCTTGGAACGGAGGCGTGGCGGCCGCATAGGAGATAGGATCGCCGCTGAGCGGTAGAGGGAGCGGCTCCGGGGAGAACGGCTGAGGCGCATCGCTGTCCGAGAGTTGCGGTTCGAGATTTGGCTCGGACGATTTCAGCGGATTGTCGTCGACGAGGCTCATCGGCGTGTCTTGGGCCAGCCGGCCGCCAACGCGGCGGCCACCAGCGGCAAGAGCAGCTCGTGGTGGCCGGTGATGGCGTAGCCGTGCGATTCGGGTCCGCTCCGGCTGCGGCCGAACGCGGTGGGACGCTTTACTACATTCTGCAACGGACGGTAATGCTGGATAAAGTCGAAGTTTGCTGTGGTGATGGGGCGGAGCCGGACGCCCAGATTGCGGACCACGGAAACGGCCTTGAGAAAAACTTCGGGCAGCAGGACGGCGGAGCCCCAATTGAGATAGACGCCGCCGGGATGCATGTGCTCGACCAGCGAGCAGAACAGGCGGAAATCGTGATGCGCGGCATCACCCAGGGCCGCACCGTTGGCGGCGGGATGCATGTGGGTGATGTCAGTGCCGATGGCGAGATGGATGGTGACGGGAATGCGGTGCTTGTACGCAGCCACGAGGACGCTGGAATCTGCATGTCTGACTTCGATGATGCCGCTACAGAGAAATTGCCCGGCGGCTTCGCCATAGCCGATGCGGATGCGGTGGGAAAGTTTGGCGAATTCGTTGATGTATTGGCCGGTTTCGCCGGCCATCCCGAATTGGCCCTCGCCCAGGCCGGCTTCGACGTCTTCCGAGGTGTTGCCGGCGACGGCGATCTCGAAATCGTGGATGAGGGCGGCGCCGTTCATGGCGATTCCGGAGACGAAACCGCGTTTCATCAGATCGATCAGGACGGGACCGAGGCCGACTTTAATGACGTGTCCGCCGAGGCCCCAGAGAATGGCTTGGCGCTGTTTGCGCGCGCTGTGGATGGCGCCGAGCAGGTGGCGGAGATCCTCGGCGGCAAGGATGTGGGGCAGAGAATCAAGAAATCTTGTGAGCAAGGTGTTCGCGGCGGGGGGCTTGGCAAAATCGCAGACGCTGACTTTGCTCTTGCGGGACGACAGAGAATGGGTATGGACACCACCGAGGGTAATTGGATGGATGGAATAGACGCTCATGGTGAGGACTTCACTCTATGGAGAAGCGCCGCTTACTGCAAGAAGAAGATACCGAGTTTCCAGATCTGAACCGGGAGAAAAAAGAAGCGAAAACCGGTGCTAGAGCTTGGTGGGTCATTTGCTGTGGCCATTGGGGAAGTTACCGCTGGCATGGCCGTTGAGGGGGAGGACGCGGGCGAGGGCCTGGCCAGTGTAGGATTTTTTGGCCCGGGCGACGAGTTCGGGCGGGCCCTGGGCGACGATGCGGCCGCCGCCCTCGCCGCCTTCCGGGCCGAGGTCGATGATCCAGTCGGCTTGTTTGATGACGTCGAGATGGTGCTCGATGATGAGCACGGTGTTGCCAAGATCGACCAGGCGCTGAAGTACATCGAGGAGCTTTCGAACGTCGTCGAAGTGCAGGCCGGTTGTCGGTTCATCCAGAATGTAGAGCGTGCGCCCGGTCTGGCGCTTGGAAAGTTCACGGGCCAGTTTGATGCGCTGGGCTTCGCCGCCGGAGAGCGTTGTGGCGGATTGACCGAGGGTAACGTAGCCAAGGCCGACCTCGACGAGTGTTGCGAGTTTCTGCTGAATCTGGGGGATGTTTTCTAGCAGCTTCAGCGCGTCGGAAGAGGGGAGATTGAGGACATCGCTAATGGCGTGGCCTTTGTAGCGGACGGCGAGCGTCTCGGAATTGTAGCGGCGCCCGCGGCAGACCTCGCACATAACATAAACGTCGGGAAGAAAATTCATTTCGATGCGGCGGAGGCCGTCGCCCTGGCAGGCTTCGCAGCGGCCGCCCTTCACGTTGAAGCTGAAGCGACCGGGGCGGTAGCCGCGCTCGCGAGATTCCGGCAGCATGGCGAAGAGGTCGCGGATCGGCCCGAAAACGCCGGTGTAGGTGGCGGGATTCGAGCGCGGGGTGCGGCCGATGGGGGCTTGATCGATTTCGATGACTTTGTCGATGTGTTCGGCGCCGATAATTTCGCGGTGTGCGGCGGGCGCTTCCGAAGAGCGATAGAGCTTCTGCGCAAGCGCGCGATAGAGAATGTCGTTGACCAGCGTGGATTTGCCGGAGCCGGAAACACCGGTGACCACGGTGAGAAGGCCGAGCGGAAACGTGACATCTACCTCCTTCAGATTGTTGGCGCTCGCGCCGAGGATTTGGATGGCCTTGCCGTTGGGGCTGCGGCGTTTTTCGGGAACTGCGATCTTGGCCTTGCCGCTGAGGTATTGACCGGTGAGGGATTCCGCAGTGGCTTCGATTTCGGCGGGTCTGCCTTGGGCCACGAGGTAGCCGCCGGCGTTGCCGGCACCGGGGCCGAGGTCAACGACAAAATCGGCGCGGCGGATGGTGTCTTCGTCGTGTTCGACGACGAGGACGGTGTTGCCGAGATTGCGAAGATGTTCGAGCGAGCCGAGTAGACGCGCATTGTCCCGGGCATGGAGTCCAATGCTCGGCTCGTCGAGAACATAGAGAACGCCGCGAAGGCGTGAGCCGATTTGCGTGGCCAGGCGGATGCGCTGAGCTTCGCCGCCGGAAAGCGTGGCGGCGGAGCGGTCCAGGCTGAGATAGCCCAGACCGACGGCCAGCAGGAAATCGATGCGCTCGGAGACTTCTTCAAGCGGGCGCGCGGCGATTTCTTTTTGGCGCTCGGTGAGTTGCGTGAGAATTTTGTCAACGGCCGGTCGCGCGGCGCTGAGTGACAGCGCAGTGAAGTCGGCCACGGACCAGCCGGCGAGCTTGACGGCGAGCGATTCGGGACGCAGGCGCTTGCCGTGGCAGACGCTGCAGAGCGTGGCGGACATATATTGCGTCATCCACTCGCGGTAGGTGTCGGAGCCGGATTCCTCAAAATTTCGTTCCAGAAATTTCAGAACGCCCGGAAAGCGGAAACCTTTTTCGCCTTTGGGCTTCTTCGCTGAACCATTTTCTTCCGCGGCGCTGCGGTTTGATGGCGGATAGCCGTATAGAAGCATGTTTTGGATGCGCGCCGGAAATTTGTCGAACGGTGTTTCAAGATCGAAGCCGTGGGCGTAAGCGCCAAGTTCGAGGGTGCGTTTGAGAATCGCGGAGCTGGAACCTGGGCCAAGGCCGCCATCGAAGAGCGGGCGGCTCCGATCATTGATGATCCGGGAAGGATCGAAATCGTACTTCGAGCCGAGACCATTGCAGGCGGGGCAAGCGCCGTAAGGTGAATTGAAGCTGAAGGAGCGCGGCTCCAGTTGCGGAACGGAGATGCCGCAATCGGGACAGGCGAGCTTTTCCGAAAAAGTATGCTCCTTACCACCTACGATAGCCACGGTTACCAGCCCGCTGGCCAATTTGAGCGCGGTGGCGATGGACTGCTCGAGGCGCGCGGAGATGCCCGGCTTGACGAGCAGGCGGTCGATGACCATTTCGATCGTGTGGTTCTTGCGTTTGTCGATGACCGGGAGATTGTCGAGCGGGAACAGCTCACCGTTGATGCGCACGCGGACGTAGCCGTCCTGTGCGAATTTTTCGAGTTCCTTGCGAAAAGCGCCCTTACGGCCGCGGACGATGGGCGCAAGGATCATGATGCGGTCATCGGGCTTGCAGATTTCACCGTGCAGGATGGATTGCACGATCTGCTCGCTGGACTGGCGGGTGATCGGTAAACCGCAGTTCGGGCAATGCGGGACGCCCACGGTGGCATAGATCACCCGGAGGTAGTCGTAAATCTCCGTGATGGTGCCGACGGTGGAGCGCGGGGAGCGCGTGGTGGTTTTCTGCTCGATGGCGATCGAGGGAGAAAGGCCTTCGATCACGTCGACTTCGGGGCGTTCCATCTGATCGAGAAACTGGCGCGCGTAGGCGGAGAGAGACTCCACGTAACGGCGCTGGCCTTCGGCGTAGATGGTGTCGAAGGCCAGAGAAGATTTGCCCGAACCGGAGAGGCCGGTGATGACGGTAAGGGAGTTCCGGGGAATTTCGACGCTGATGTTTTTGAGGTTGTGCTGGCGCGCGCCCCGGATTACCAGTTTGGTCAGTCCCATGAGACGAAAACGCTCCCTCCACAGGAGCTCTGGCGCTCAGCGGGGACACTGAGTCCAAAATAACCCTTCACAATAGCAGGAGGGAAAGAAGTGGGTCAAGAACCCAAAGTAAAGGACCCAAAATAAAGCCCCTCCCTCGGGGGTCCGTTTGAATTCCACTCCTAGAGCATCCCCTGCGAGTAGCGGCTGTGGCACTATGGGAGCATCTCGAAAAAGAAAGCAAAGAATGAAGTCCCGCAAAAGGAAAACTAGCAGTAAGTGGGATGTGAATGAGATCGCCATACGGTAGTAGGCTACGGAGCAATAGTCCCTGTATCAGCCTCAACTTAGACTGCCCCAGACTTCGCCCGTGTAATCATCCGCTTTACTGCTGAATTGGCATTGGAAGTGAATATCTGAATTTCCGCATGCTATAGGGGAATACCCTAAAGATTTCATCGGCAAATCTACCCTGCTAGCGGGTCCAAACGTGATGAAGTTTGGTCCTTCTGCTAGCCCGACTTCCGCGTAGCGCTCTGGATCGAAAATCAATTTTCTAGCTGATAGGCGTGCTCTTCGTGTACCCGTTCGGGCATTCGAAAGCAGCTATCCTCTTCGCCCAGTGCAAGAAAGATAGAAGCGATATCATATGACGAAACGCACCTAGCTTTATTCGTACCGCAGCGAAACGATTGGATCAACTCGAGAAGCTCTGAAAGCGGGAACGTAAGTCGCCATTAGAGCGACACCGGCAAGCGCCGCCGCTGCCGAAACCAGTGTCACCGGATCCTGCGCCTTTACTCCGTAGAGCAGGCTGGCCATCAACCGCGTGAGTCCGATCGCTGCCGCGGCGCCCAGCAACACTCCAGACAAAGCGAGCATCATTCCCTGTCTGACTACCATCCTCCGCACGTCCTGCCGGCTCGCGCCCAGGGCCATGCGAATCCCGATCTCCTGTGTCCGCTGTTGCACCGAGTACGCAATCAGCCCGTAGATCCCGATCGCCGCCAGCAGCAGGGCTACACCGGCGAAAATGGCCAGCAGCATCAAATTGAAATCGGTGCGCGATGTAGATTCCCCCCTGACTTGTTCCATCGAGCGGACATGTGCTACCGGCAATCCCCGGCTCGCCGTCCGAAGCTGCTCCTGAATCTCTTTGCTAAGCGAAAAGGGTTCCACATCGGTGCGAACTACCCAAGTGATCGGAATGATCCGATTGTTCAGGGCGGTCACTCCGTTCTTCACCTGTGCTACTGGAATGTACATGATCGGGTCAGGGTTGCTGTTCAGCCCTTGGTCCCGCACATCGCCAACGATGCCGATGATCTCGCGAGGTGGCTCTTCAAATTCGGGTCCAACTCCCTTGCCGATGGTGATGCGCTGTCCCACCGGATCGCTGTTTTGCCAGAACTGTTTGGCCAAGCCCTCGTTGATCAAAACTACCGGAGCGGCTCCGCCGTCGTCGCGGTCCGTGAACATCCTCCCGCGAAGCAGCGGAATCCGGAACACCTCGAAATAGCGCGGTGAAACGGTGCGCCAACTCCCTCCTCCGTGAAACGGCCCATTCGCCAGCGGCCACCCTTCAATTGTGAACGGCAACCCAAATCCTCCCTCCAGAGGAAGGCAACAGGTCGAGGCGATGGAAGCGACTCCTGGCAGGCTTGCCACGCGGCGTTCGGCATCACGCACGAGCTGGTCAACGGCAGCGGTTGTCTCGAATCGCGTGCCGGTCAGCGACATCTCCATCGTCATCACATTGTGCGGATCGAAGCCCGGATTAACGCCCCGCAACGCCAGGAACGTACGTATCAGCAGCCCCGCGCCCATCAACAATACCAGTGCCAAAGCCACTTCGCTGATCACCAAAATCGACCGCGCCTTGTTCTGCCGCAGCCCACCTCCGGAGCGCTGGCCGCTTTCCTTGAGAGTTTCGTTGATGTCGGTGCGCGATATGTTGAACGCCGGTATAAGCCCAAACAGGATTCCGGTTAGCACGGAAGCGATAAGCGTAAAGAGAAGGACACGCCAATCCAGCATAACCGCAGATCCGCGCTCGCCGATTCGCGGGATGTTTCCAGAGTTGATTCCCAGCAGCGCACGCACCCCCAGATAGCCAAGCACGAGACCGAGCACGCCTCCCGACAATGACAGCAACACGCTTTCGGTCAGCAACTGTCGAATCAGGCGTCCTCGCCCGGCCCCGATCGCCGCGCGAATGGCGATCTCGCGCCTGCGTATCGTCGCTCGCGCGAGCAGCAGGCTGGCCACATTGGCGCAAGCGATCAGCAGCACAAAACCAACCGCACCGACCAGCACCAACAGCGATTTCCTCACGTCGCCAACAACCGTGTCCCTCAGCGGCTCCGCCGTAAAACCTTCCTGCGGCCCCAGCGCACCGGGAAACCTCCGTTTATATTCCTCGGCGGCCCGCATCATTGCCGCTTTCGCCTGATCCAAGGTCACGCCGGGCTTCAAACGTGCCGTGGCGCGCAGATAGTGCGCCTGGTCGCTGCTATTTGGATCTGCACGCAGCGGAACATAGACGTCCGCAGGCGGATCCGACGCGAACGACGGATCCAGAATGCCAGTTACGGTATACGGTTCGTCGCCCATCGCAATGCTCTTTCCCACCAAATTCGGGTCGGCGCCGAATCGCCGCCGCCACAAACCGCCGGAGACCACTACTAAGGCGGGCCCTCCGGGACGATCCTCCTCCGTGGAAAATGTCCGGCCCGCCGCCAACCTGGCCCCAAATACCGGGAAAAAACCGGCGGAAACACGGATGCCCTTCAGTTGTTCCGGGCGGTCGCCACCGGTCAGATTTACGCCCGGCCCGCCAAAATCGTACGCGGCCACATCCTGAAACGCCTGCGTCTGTTCTCGCCAAACGTTGAACTTCGGAATGGAGGTAACGTTTCCATTTCCCTGCGGCGAGCTCAACTCGAGTTGGACCAACCGGTCGGGCTCCGGATAAGCCAGCGGCTGCAGAAGTACGGTGTTGACCACCGTAAAGATGGCCGTATTGGCGCCGATGCCGAGCGCCAGCGCCAGCATACCTGTCGTCATGAAGCCCGGGCTGCGCCGCAGCGTGCGGCTCGCAAAACGGATGTCCTGCAGCAGATTCTCAGACCAGTTCAGAAATTTCATGTCGTCACACCCCTCGGCTTAGCCGGCAAAGCCCGCTGAATTGTTTAGTTCCTCACTAGCATACGATGCCGGAAATCGCCGCCACGAACAACGCATGGCACGGATGGCGATAGGGCAATTTCCGACAGCCACTCTGGTCGTGGCTTCTATCTTGCCGCTGTGGTTCCCTATCTTTGAAAAAACTGTGATTTCTGCTTTCGCTTGCCGCAATCGCAGCTTTGGCGTCCTCCACTGTCGGACGGTCGGCGTGCGCGGCACGATCGTCGCTCGGAACATTCTCTATCTCCGCTACAAGCCCGCGTAGGTTTGGCGGCGGAGGAATTGGCCGGCGCCGGGGCGGCCGACGAATTGGCCGGCGTCGATGACCGCCCGGCCGCGGGAGAAGACGGTTCTGGCCGCGCCTTTGGTCCGGATGCCTTCGAACATGGAATAGTCCACGCGCATGTGATGGGTTTTCGCGCTGATGACTTCTTCGTGATGGGGATCGAAGATGACCAGATCGGCGTCGGAGCCGACGGCGATGGTGCCTTTGCGCGGATAAAGGCCGAAGAGCTTTGCGGGCGCGGTGGAGACCAGCTGGACAAAACGATTCGGCGAAAAGTGTTTGCCATGGACTCCCCCGGTATAAACCAGACTTAAGCGGTGCTCGATGCCCGGGCCGCCATTGGGAATTTTGGTGAAGTCGTCCTTGCCGAGCTCTTTTTGCTCCTTGAAGCAGAAGGGGCAGTGGTCGGTGGAGACCACCTGCAGCGTGTCTTTGGCAAGGCCCTGCCAGAGCTTTTCCTGGTGCCACTTTTCGCGGAGCGGCGGAGTGAAAACATATTTCGCGCCTTCAAAGCCGGGGGCGTCCATGTTTTCCAGCGAGAGATACAAATATTGCGGACAAGTCTCTGCGTAGGCCGGTAGGCCGCGGTCGCGCGCTTCGCGGACTTTTTCGAGCGCTTCGTTGCAGGAGAGATGAACGATGTAAACAGGCGCGCCAGCCATTTCAGCGAGGGCGATGGCGCGGGAAGTGGCTTCGGCCTCGGCAGTGGTGGGGCGAGTGAGGGCGTGATATTTCGGGGCGCGTTTCCCTTCGGCGAGTGCCTGCTGGACGATGACGTCGATGGCGCCGCCATTTTCCGCGTGCATACAGACGAGGCCGTTGTGTTTCGCCGCCTGCCGCATGGCCCTGAAGATGGTCGCATCATCGAGCATGAAGACACCGGGGTAGGCCATGAAGAGCTTGAAGCTGGTGACGCCTTCGCGGATGAGCTGGCCCATTTCCTCGAGCTGCGCGGAGCCGAGATCGGTGATGATGCAGTGGAAGGCGTAGTCGGTGACGGCTTTGTCGTGGGCTTTCTTCATCCAGGTGTCGAAAGCCTGGCGGAGGGTTTGGCCTTTGTATTGGATGGCGAAGTCGATGAGCGTGGTGGTGCCGCCGAAGGCGGCGGCGATTGTGCCCGTCTGGAAATCATCGGCGCTGGTGGTGCCGCCGAAGGGCATGTCCAGGTGCGTGTGGACATCGATCCCGCCGGGGATGATCAGGCAGCCGGAGGCGTCTCGGATGAGGGTGGCATTTTCCGCGGGGAGTTGCGCGGCGATGGCGGTGACTTTGTCGCCGTGGATGCCCACATCGGCGACGCAAGTATCCGTCGCGGTAACCACCGTGCCGTTGCGGATTACAGTGTCAAAACGCATCTGCGCTCCTTAGCAATCGTTTTTGATTTTGCGCCGAACTGGGTGGCGCGGGAACCGCCACCGGGAGACCCCCGCCCCATGTTTTTCATAGGCCTTCACTCTAAAGGAATTCAAGTTCTGCAGAACGAACGCCGCGGATTCTAAAGACTCTGCGAGGACGTGCGTCTGGACGCTCGAATGGGCGCCGCCGGCCATGTCAGCGCCTGTAGTGAGGCAGAATTTCGCGCTGGTATACTTCCAGCGTTTTCTCTTCCTCGCCGGACATCAGGTAGATGTTGAACTGGGAGACCCCCACGGAACGCAGGCGCTCGAGTTTCTTGCGATGCTCCGCTACGGGGCCGATAAGGCAGAAGCGGTCGACCACTTCGTCGCTGACGAAATCGGCGTTGTCGCTGCCGACTTCGCAGTGGTGCAGATAGTCGTATTTGCCGCGGTCTTTTACGAAGGAGGTCAGTGCGGGAGGAAGTTCTTCGGGATGGTATTTGGAGATAAGGTCCATCACGTGGTTGGAAACCAGGGCGGGAAACCAGCGGACGTGCTCGCGGGCGGCTTTCAGATCCTGGGAAGCCCAGACGGGCGCAGCGGCCATGACTTCGATCTTGCTGAACTCGCGGCCAGCCTCTTTTGCGCCTTGGCGTACGAAGCCAAGGCACCAGTCGATGAGATGGGGGTCCGCAAACTGGAGAATTACGCCGTCGCCGATGCGGCCGGCGGTGCGCAGGGCCTTCGGGCCGTAGCCGGCGACCCACACGCGGGGAACTTGGCCAGTGGCCCAGGGTAATTTCGTGGGGACGCCGTCGAGATCGACGGTTTTGCCGGCGTTCAGGTTGCGGAAGATGCGGACAAATTCCTCGAGGGTTTCCAGTGTGGTGGGCTTCTTGCCCAGCACGCGACGGGAGCTGTCGCCGCGGCCGATGCCGAGTTCCATGCGCCCACCAGAAACCAGGTTGAGGGTGGCGAATAAGCTGGCAGAAACGGTGACGTCGCGCACGGCGGGGTTCGTGACGCAAGTGCCCAGGCACATTTTGTCCGTGTTGGCAGCCATGAGCGTGAGGAGCGGAAAGGGCTCTTTCCAGATGACGTGGGAATCGAAGATCCAGCCGAAGGAAAAACCGCAGGTTTCGGCCTGGCGGGTGAGGCTCAAGATGCGGGCTATCGAGATGTCCGGCTTGATGGTAATGCCGAAGTCCATGGAAAATGACCCTCCTCAGTCGGCTGGCTGAGCGACCGCGTCAAGCCGATCGATCAAGAAGAAGTAGACCAGAAAGCTCACCAGGAAGCCCACGAACCACGCGTAGTCGTAGAGCACACGGAGCGGAGGAACCACGAGGCCGACAAAAGCGACTCCGGCGCCCGCCGCCAGGGCCGCGACGGCCGTCCAATTGAACCCGCGCGCATATTCGTAGCGGCCCTTCCGCCGATAAAGGTCCTCGACAACGAGAAGCTTCTTGCGGAAGACGAAGTAGTCGCAAATGAGCACGCCGGCGATGGGGCCGAGAAAACCGGAGTAGCCGACCAGCCAGCCGAAAATGTAGCTCCCGTAGTCCGCCATCAGTTTCCAGGGCTGCATGATGATGCCCATGGCGCAGGTGATCAGACCGCCGGCGCGGAAACTGATGCGGCGCGGCGAAAGATTCGAGAAATCGTTGGCGGGAGAAACCACGTTGGCAGCGACGTTGACGTTAAGAGTGGCTATGAGCAAAGCAATCATGGCCAGGACCACCGCCCAGGGATTGCCGAGGCGCGCGAGAACCGCAACCGGATCCCAGAGGGCCTGGCCAAAAATAATCATGGTGGCGGAAGTTACCGCGATGCCGATGAAGGAGTAGAAGGTCATCGTTGCGGGGAGGCCGAGGGCCTGGCCGACGATTTGATCGCGCTGGCTGCGGGCGTAACGCGTGAAATCCGGAATGTTCAGCGACACCGTGGCCCAGAATCCGACCACGCCGGTGAGCGAAGGAATGAAGAAACGGAAGAACTCTCCGAAGCTTTGAAATTTCGAGGGCTTCCCGAGCATGGGGCCGAACCCGCCCGCTTTCGTGCGTGCCCACAGGAGAAGGGCAAGTCCGATGAGCAGCAAGAACGGTGCGGAAATGCCCTGCAGAAAGCGAATGGTTTCAATGCCGCGCAGAATCACCAGCACATTCAGAAGCCAGAAAAAGAAAAAGCAGAGTGCCGTGCCAGAATGAAGATTCGCCCAGCCGGGAACCAGGGCCACGATCATGGCGTTGATGGCCTCGCCGCCGATCCAGGTCTGAATGCCGAACCAGCCGCAGGCCACCAGGGCGCGCAGAATGGCGGGAACATTGGCGCCCACGACACCGAATGAGGCGCGCGCAAAAACCGGGAACGGGATCCCGTATTGCGCACCGGCATGCGCGTTTAACAGCATGGGAATCAGTACCAGCACGTTGCCAAGAAATACGGTGAAGAGCGCCTGTTTCCAATTCATGCCGCCGGCGGTCATGCCGCTCGCGAGCATGTAGGTGGGGATATTGACGCTCATGGAGATCCACAGCGCGGCGTAGTTGTAGGTGCGCCAGGTGCGGCGCTCGCGCGGGACCGGAGCGAGGTCTCGGTTGTAGAGCGAACTGCTCTCGATGGTTTGCGCGCGAAGCGTACTCGTTTCACTCATCGTGAAGGTTGACCCCGCGTCCGGCCACCAACCGAGGAATGCCTCGGTAGCTGTGGCCGTGCGCAACTCAGTTTGCCGCCTCGGAGCTCTCCGCCGCACGCGTACGGGTGATCTCTCCGTAAGATTCCGGCCGGCGGTCGCGATAGAACTGCCAAGTATCGCGGACTTTTTGAATTTCATCGAGATTGAGTTCCGCGACCAGCAATTCATCTTTGTCGCGGCTGGCCCGCTTCACGATTTTCCCGCGCGGGTCGCAGAAATAGCTCTTGCCGTAGAATTCGCCGATCTTCCAGGGGTGCTCGGTGCCGACGCGGTTGATGGCCGCGACAAAATAGGCATTGGCGACGGCGTGGGCAGGCTGTTCGAGTTCCCAAAGATATTCCGAGAGGCCAGCGACAGTGGCCGAAGGGTTGTAGACGATTTCCGCGCCGTTGAGTCCGAGGATTCTCGCGCCTTCCGGGAAGTGCCGGTCGTAGCAGATGTACACGCCGACGCGGGCATAACGAGTCTCGAAGACGGGATAGCCCGCGTTTCCCGGTGTGAAGTAAAATTTCTCCCAAAAGCCCGGATGGCAATGAGGAATGTGGTGTTTGCGGTATTTGCCGAGGTAGCGGCCATCGGCGTCGATCACTGCGGCGGTGTTGAAGTACACGCCGGTCATCTCCACCTCGTAAACCGGCACGACCAGCACCATCTGGTGCTTCTTCGCCAGCTTCTGCATGAGCGACACGGTGGGACCGTTCGGCACGCGTTCGGTCAGTTCGTACCAGCGGGTCTGCTGTTCGGCGCAAAAATAGGGGCCATAGAACAGCTCCTGGAGGCCGAGAATCTGCACGCTCTTCTTGGCCGCGTCGGCAATCAGGCGTTCGTGCTTGGCAATCATTTTT
>Ga0209027_1000155_pt1 | contig 21009 bp, 20 predicted proteins | sample GraSoi013_1_20cm_3_FD_185821 | JGI IMG/M metagenome (GOLD analysis project Ga0209027, IMG submission 185821) | Grasslands soil microbial communities from the Angelo Coastal Reserve, California, USA - Sample 09_27_2013_1_20cm (SPAdes) (version 2) | ecosystem: Environmental > Terrestrial > Soil >...
GTCCCGCCTGCCGCGTCCCGTCAACTCCTGCACAATCTCCTTCTCGTCGAACGGATACTGGGTGGCGCCGCGTACTTGATAAGTCTCGTGGCCTTTGCCTGCCAGTAGCACGATGTCGTCGGGCTTGGCGATCTCCAGCGCGCGCTTGATTGCCGTTAGCCGATCGGTCACTCGTTCGTGATTTGATGAACGCATTCCTGCTTCTATGTCGTCGATGATGGAATCGGGATCTTCGGTACGCGGATTATCACTCGTAACTATAGCGTAGTCAGCACGTTGCTCGGCGATTTGACCCATCATTGGTCGCTTGCCCTTGTCGCGATCTCCGCCTGCGCCAAAAACAAGGATCAGCTTTCCGCGCGCGAACGCGCGCGTGGTCCGCAGGCTGCGCTCCAACGCATCAGGTGTGTGCGCGTAATCACGAAGAGTAGTTGGCCCAATTGAGATGATCTCCAGCCTGCCAGCGACCTGCGGAACTGTATTCAGCTTGTCGACGATCTGCGGTGCGGTCATCCCAAGTGCAGCCGCGCTCGCCGCAGCAGCCAGTGCATTCTCGACGTTGACATCGCCAATCAACGGCAGTGACACGTGTCCCGTTGCCGTGTGCGTGACCAAATCCCATTCGCTGCCATGCGGTTCGAATCGAACATTCTCTGCTCTTACGTCCGCGCGCGACCGCACCCCGAACTTGATCGCTTTCTTCGGTAGCGAGAGTGACTCCCACTCCTTGGCATCGGCGTTCACGACTGCAGTCCCCTGCTTCTTCAGGTAGCGGAGCAAACGCGCTTTGGCCTGGAAGTAATTCTCCATCGTGCCGTGGTAGTCGAGATGGTCACGGGTGAGGTTGGTGAACACGACCACGTCGAACTCCAATCCATCCACTCTGCGCTGATCGAGACTGTGCGAGGAAACTTCCATCGCCAGGGTCCCCACTCCGCGATCGACGAGCTCACGCAGCAATCGTTGCAGCTCCACCGGACCGGGCGTGGTCAACCCACTCCCACCGGGCAGGACATTTCCCGCGCTACCGAGTAGAACGCCCAGCGTTCCGATCGACGCACTTGCGCCCCGACCGTCGTCAAAGAGATGACGAAGGATCGACGTTGTGGTCGTTTTACCGTTGGTGCCGGTTACGCCGATGATCTTGAGCGTGCGCGCCGGATTCCCGAACGCGGCTGCCGCGGCGAGCGCAGCAGCGCGCCTGCCCTCATGAATGCAAAGCGTCGGCAGCGATGTGGCAGACGGATCCTCGACGATTGCCAGCGTCGCTCCTTTCTCCGCCGCAGCGGACAGGAAATCATGACCGTCGCTTGTTGACCCGCGGATCGCAATAAAGATGTAGCCCGGTTTTACCTGGCGGCTGTCGTCAGTAATTCCTGTGGCGGTCGTCGGGACGTCGCCCCGCACTCCCATCAGCAAACCGCGTTCGGCGAGCGCGGTTTTTATCGTCTTGACATCCACCATCAGTCGCTGGAATGCGTTAGTTCGACGACGGTTCCGGGTGCGGCCATGGCGCCAGCGAGCGGCGAAGTGAAAGTGGACGGACCGTCGATCAATCGCACGCGGAATCCGGCCTTGTGAAGCGAGCGAACTGCAGCGCGAAGAGAGAGACCACGGACGTCTGGTATTGCTCGCAGTGCGGTTGGAACCACCGCAGCATGCGCCGTCGATGGCAGGTCTATTATAACTGGTGGCGCGGGCTTTTCCTGGATTTGAGCAACATTGCCATTTGGATCGTACGTAGCTGCAGTCACGCGCTCAATATTCGGTTTGGTTTGAGTCTGCCGGCCAGCCGCGCTTGCCCGGTCGTGCAATTCATTTGCATCTGTGACGGCCGCTTTCTCCGACGCCGCCAGGTCCTGACGGTCGAGTGCAGCGTCGCGCGCAGCGAGTGCCGCTCGCAAGACAACCTGGGTCACTGGTGCTGCGATGTCGCCACCGGCGTAATGTGAACCCTTCGGACTGTCGAGTTTTACCAACACCACGTACTGCGGATCATCGGCCGGAAAGAGCCCGACGAAGGAGGCGGTATAGTTGCCGGTTGTGTAGCCGGCGTTGGTCGATGTGCGCCGAGCCGTTCCGCTTTTGCCGGCCACCTCAAAGGCGGCCAGGTCGGCTTTGGTGGCGGTGCCTTCCTCGACGACAGCGCGCAACATTTGCTGGACGGTGCGCGCGGTTTCTCCGGACATCACACGTCTAATCGCGCGCGCTTCGGCGCGGTAAAGCGGCTTGCCATCGCTACTGCGTACCTCTTTCACCAGATGCGGCTCTAGCAGCTCGCCACCGTTGGCGATCGCAGCGTAAGCAGTGACTAACTGCAACGGAGTCACCGCGATCTCGTACCCCATGAGAATCGACGCCGGCGTTTGTTTCGACCACTGTCGCGGCTCACGCAGTGTGCCAGGTGATTCGGCCGGCAGTGGGACACCGAGCGGCATTCCAAAACCGAAATCGCGAAACATCTCGTATTTCTGTCGTGGTGTAAGACGCTGCCCAAACTCTACGATTCCGATATTGCTCGAGTAGCGAATTACATCGGCGAGCGAGAGCTGAGGCGCCTTGTGCATGTCATTGATCACACGGCCATCAAGCTCGAGCTGGCCGTTATGTGTGTTGACAACATCGTTGGGCTTCGCTCGGCGTTTCTCTATCAACGTCGCCGCGACGAAGGGCTTCAACGTCGAGCCAGGTTCGAACGGTTCGGTGACAGCTGTGTTCGCTAACGACGTCGTTCCAACTCTCTTGCTGGCGAGCGCGAGAATTTCGCCAGTGTGCGGATTCATCATCACGATGTCACCGCCATTCGCGTGCAGACTATCGACGGCAGTGCCAAGCGCACGCTCGCAGATGTCCTGCAGCGTGTTATTGATGGTCAGGACGACAGTCGATCCCGGCTTCGCGTCCTCCGTCCAACCGTCGGGCGTGTCGAGCGGGCGGCCGCTTTTGTCACGCGCCAGTCGCACACGCGTCGAATCGCCGCGGAGAATCGTGTCGAGCGCCAGCTCGAGACCGGTCACCGGCTGTCCTCGATTGTCGAGCGCGCCCACGATTCGCTGAATCCCAGCCGAGTTCGCATAGACGCGTTGCAGAACCGGCGTGAGATGAATGCCATTGAGCCGCGACAACCCAGCAACGTCCGAGGCCGAGTAGAGACCGGGCAGCTCGATCCAGCGTCGACGGCGCGCCATCGCCGCGTGCAGCACGTCAGCATCGATTCTTGCACGACGCAGCGCTTTGACGACAAATGCGGTATCTCTGATTTCTGGGAGTGCGACCGCAACTCGCGTCAGCTCCTGGCTCTCGACGAGTGTGGTACCGCTGGCGTCGAGTATCTCGCCGCGCGGCGCGGATTGCGCAGCGGCGACGTAATGCTGCCGCTTGGCCCGTGCAACCCATTGCTTGCCATCGGCCACCTGCACCTTGGCGGCACGCGCGGTCAACGCGATTGCAAAGACCAGGAAGAAACCGTGGATTACGGCAACCCGCTTACCGGTCGTCATGATCTGCGTCTCGCGAAAGAATCACGACCTGACGGTCGCTGGGTATGTGCATGCCGAGGCGTCGCTCGACCACCGCCCCGAGAGTTTGACGCGCTGATGCATCGCGGATTTGACTCTCCAGGCGCGCACGCTCACTCTGCAGCTGCGTCCTTTTATTGTCGAGCGCAGCAAGGGTCTCAGACTGTTTGATCCCGATGGTGCGTCGCCAGACGATGGCAAGCGCAACCACAAGAAAAGCGGCCAGCAATAGACCGACAACACTGCGACCGCGCAACCCTACGCCGCTTTTCGCCACGCGCGCAGCCTCGCGCTGCGTGAGCGCGGATTCTTTTGGATCTCTTCTCCGCTCGCCTTGATCGCCTTCTTGGTGATCAGTTGGCCAAGCGCGTTATGTCCGCCGCAGGTACACTGGAGCTGTTTGGGCGGACAAACACAATCGCGGCTCCATTCGCGAAATACGTTTTTGACGATTCGATCCTCGCCGGAGTGGTACGCGATGACGGCCATGACGCCGCTGGGCGCCAGCCGATTCCGGAGAAGCGGCAATGCTCTCTCCAGAGCGCTGAGCTCGTCGTTCACCGCGATGCGCACAGCCTGAAAGAGCCGGGCAAAATCAGCCGGTCCACTGCGCGGCCCAAACGAGCCGCGAATCGCACCCACCAGATCGTCGCTAACTCTCATCGGGCTCCGTTGCCGGCGGCGCACGACCTCGCGTGCCAGGCGGCTCGCGCGCGGCTCGTCGCCATAATCGCGAAATAGTCGGGTGAGATCGGCTTCATCGAGCGTATTGAGAAGATCGGAGGCGGTGGTAGTACTCCGACTATCCATCCTCATATCGAGTAACGCGCTCGGGCGAAATGAAAAACCACGTTCGTCGGAGTCGATCTGATGCGACGAGACACCAAGGTCAGCGAGAACACCGTCGAAGTTCCGTCGACTGAGCTCCGGCACCTGGTCGATATCGCTGAAATTGCCCCTGAACGCGCGAAAGCGGCCCGCTGCCTCGTGGGCTGCGAGCCGCTTTCGCGCTTCGTGTATTGCTGCCTCATCCTGATCGAGTGCGGTAACGCTTGCCCCAGCCGCTAGGAGGGCTTCGCTGTGGCCACCGCCGCCGAGGGTGCAATCGAGTACTTCCTTGGCGCCGCCGAGAAGATTCAAGACCTCCTCGACCATGACCGGAGCGTGGTACGAGGTGTCCCAGCGTCCGGTCACGGCATCAGAGGCGGTCACTTACAGAAGCGCTTCACCTCGTCGTTGACAGCCGGCGTAAACTGCGGAATTGCCGTCAACAATTGAGCGGCTTCGTTGGGGTACTTCTGCCCGCCAGCCGGCAGATTCATCGACGCGAGGTTAAACGCATCGCGAGCGGTGCGAGCCAGCTCGCAGCTCCGCTTATCCGCCGCCTCGTTGGTAGCCGTCTGACCAACCGAGAACGCGCTGGCACCGAGCAGGAACTTGGCGTCCACCGAGGTCTGGAGCTGGTCGGAGAGCTGAAGGAACTGGATCGCGCGCTGGAAATCCACAATAGCCTTCGAGGCCTGCCCTGCCTTGTACGCGTCGCTGCCAGCCTTCAACGCCAGTTGTGACAACGCACCAGGATCGGCGCCGTTAGTCTTGGCGGTCTGGAGCGTTTGCATCATTTCGGTGCTCTGGCCCAAGGCACTCTGAATCTGCGCCTTGAGGAAGTAGGCCTGAGCGTTCTTTGGATCCGCAGCGAGGACTTTGTTCACTGCGTCGAGTGCCAACTGCAGCTGCCCGCCTTTGTACAGGTTATTTGCGTTGAGGAGGGCCAGCATTGGTTCATTCGGGAACTTCTTGATCGCCATGGCCGCCACTTCAGCGGCCTTCTGGGGCTGATTCAGCTGCGCGTACGCAGCCATCAGCCGGCGATAGAAATCCGCACTCGCCGCCGCGGTGTCAACGCGCGCCATCTCCGTGCCGACGTCGATTGCGCTTTGGTACTCGCCAGCATTCAGGTAAACGAGCCAGGCGAGATTGAGCAGCGCCGGGTCACCCGGATTGTTCTGTAGCAGATCGCGCACGAGCGGGATTGCCTGCTTCGGCCTGCCCAGCTGCGGATAGGTGTTAATGACGTCCTGCACCAGACGCATGTTCGTTGGATCAGCAGCAGCCATGCGACCGAGCGCATCGAGAAGCTTGGTGGTGTCGTTGGCCAGCTCCGCCGCCGAGACACCAGGCCGCGGCGAATCGATCTTCGCACGATAAGTTGTCGCCAACAGTCTCAGCGCCGGGATATTGCGCGTATCGCTGATTACGATTCTTTCGGCGACCGCAATCGCGGAGTCCGGCATCTTCGCGCGGTCGTACGACTCGGCGAGACAGGCAGCGAGGATATTCGAGTTGGGGTTCTTCGCGAGCGCTGCACGAGCGCCGTTGATCGCGTCCTGATACCTGCCCTGGGCGAAGTTGTTGTGGCAGGTCTCTTCATCTGGAAGCTGGCGGCGGGCGTCCTTGATCGCTTTGGCGACCTGATTTGCGGCATCATCGAGCTTCGAACCTTGGGCGACCGGCAGCACCTGGCCCTTGGCCATGTCGCGCGAGATGATCAACCTGGATTCGATCTTGAACCCCGTTGGGGTCTTGGTGACCGAGCCTTCGAGATACTGTGGCGCGCGCACCAGCGTGGCGAGCGCTTTGGCATCGCCCGGGGCAAGCGCTTCAGTGGTCGAGTAGCCCGAGGAAGTCAGGCTGTTATTGATGTCCGCCTTCGGGACGACCACCAGCTCACGAATGTTTGTCTGCTTCTGCAGCTGATTTCGAATAGCCTCAGCCGCTTGCACGCCGAGCTCCTTGTCACTGCTCTGGAGCGTCGGGATCATGACTCTGTCGCCGGTCTTTTGGTTCTGAGCAACGAGTGGCGATGCGGCGAACGTGACGAGGCCGAGAACGAGACCTGGAAGACGTAGACGGGCCTTCAATGGTATAACCTCCCAATCAGTAAACATCCTTTACCCCACCTCTCATCTGTGGGTCCTCTTGTTCGTTAAGTGGGCGAGGAGGGACTCGAACCCCCGACTTCCTGCGTGTAAGGCAGGCGCTCTAACCAACTGAGCTACTCGCCCGGTGCAGAAAGTGAGCCGATGTGTTCACCGGAGAATGGCCAGCGGCACGAGCACGCAGTACCCGATAACTAGTAGGATTGGGGCCAGTGTTTCGCCACCTCTGGCGAGGTCGGCGAAGCCGGCAAGCAACACTATTGTCGCGATTGTCCAATACAACCAGCCGCGCCTCGAGCCCGGTTCACGCCCAGCACGTGGGCTGACGCCCAAATCGTTTTTGGCCATAAGCGAGGTAGTGTAGGGCGCCGTGAAATGCGTGTCAACCCAAATCGGTGACTGCAGCGGGAAGACTACTTGGCTACGCGCTGCTTTTCCGCATAGTGCAGCTCGATCCAGGCGCGATAGCTGCCGTCCATCACCGCGCGCCACCACTGCTCGTTGGCAATGTACCAGTTGATGGTCTTCAGCAGTCCGGTCTCGAACGATTCCGACGGACCGTATCCTGTCTCGAGCGTCGCCTTCATGGCATCGATCGCGTAGCGGCGGTCATGACCCGGCCGGTCCTTTACGAACTTGATCAGCTCGGCGCTATCGGATCCTCGTGCAGCCGGGCATTTCGGGAATCGTTCACGAATCTTGGCGTCGCCGGCGAAGATCTTGTTGATGTGCGCGCAGATCGACTTCACGACGTCGATATTTTTTCGCTCGGCATTTCCACCGAGATTATAAGTCTCGCCGACGCGTCCCTTCTCCAGCACCCGCTCGATGCCGCGGCAATGATCGCGAACGTACAGCCAATCTCTCACTTGCAATCCGTCGCCGTAAACCGGAATCGCCTTTCCATCGAGCGCGTTGACGATAGCGAGCGGAATCAGCTTCTCGGGAAAGTGGTACGGACCGTAGTTATTGGACGTGTTGGTCGTGGTGATCGGAAGTCCATACGTGTGGTGGTAAGCGCGTACCAGATGGTCGGACGCGGCTTTACTGGCAGCGTAGGGCGAGTTCGGGGCATAGGGTGTGTCTTCGGTGAAAGGCGCCGCCGTCGGAGTAAGCGAGCCGTAGACTTCGTCCGTCGAAATGTGATGGAATCGCCGCGCACCGCCCGACCAATCCTCGTTCCAGACGTCTCGCGCCGCTTTGAGTAGCTCGTGGGTGCCTATGACGTTCGTTTCAATGAAAGGATCGGGGCCTCGTATCGAACGATCGACGTGCGATTCGGCGGCGAAATGCACAATGGTGTCGATCGAGTCGCGCTTGAGAATCCCGCGCACAGCATCGCCGTCGCGGATATCGCCCTTAACGAATGAGAACTGCTTGTGTTTCGTGACCGGCTCCAGGTTCGCGAGATTGCCGGCGTAAGTCAGCACATCGTATCCGACTATTGCGTCGCCGGGATGATGCTCGGCCCACCATTGAACGAAGTTGCTGCCGATGAATCCCGCAGCGCCCGTAACCAGCATTCTACGCATGTTGATTTTTTCTCATTTTGGTTGATAGCAACTCTGTAATTACGCCTGCCATTTCTCCTACGGTGACAACTCGGTCGGCGCCAGCCGCTGCAAGTGCAGCCTGCGGCATGCCGTAGATGATTGAGCTGTCGCGATCCTGCACGATCGCGGTTCCTCCCGCGTCGCGAATGCGCTTGAGCCCTTCCGCGCCGTCGCGACCCATACCTGTCAGCACGATGCCGATCGCTGCGCTGCCAAACGCGTCGGCGACGGAGAAGAAAAGCGGATCTGCCGCTGGTCTCACGCCCCACATCGGCGGCGTGTTATCGAGCTGAATCGTGGCGTTACCTGCCGATCCGGCGACACGCATGTGCAGTCCGCCGGGCGCCACGTACACACGATTCTCGCGTAACGTTTTGCCTGCGATCGCTTCGCCCACCCATAGCGGACTCATCGCATCCAGCCGCGATGCCAACAGCCGCGTGAACTCCCTCGGCATATGCTGCACGACTACCACTGCCGCGGCGAGCTGCGCGGGCAGACGTGGTATGATCTCGGCGAGCGCGCGCGGGCCACCTGTCGACGACGCGATCGCAACGACTCTCCTGGCCGCATCCGGTTTCGGGCTGCTGCTTGAAGCAATCGTGGAAGCGGCAGCAGTCGGCGCCGCTGACACGCTTCGCATGTTGACTGCGCGGGCCGCTTCGAGTGCTGACCGCAACTGATCCCGCACTCTCGAGAGATCGATGCTCACCGGACCCGACGGTTTGCGTACGAATTCCAGCGCACCCCGTTCGAGCGCGCGCAACGTCATCTCGTTGCCCAGTTCCGATCCGGCCGCGCTGAGCATCACGACGGGCCGCGGCATCTCCGCCATGATCTGCTCGAGCGCCTGCAAACCGTTCAGTCGCGGCATCTCGATGTCGAGAGTTACGATCTGCGGCTTCAACGTACGCACCTTTTGCAATGCTTCTACGCCGTCACTCGCCGTTCCGATGACGCGAAACGGACCGCTCGACTCGACCAGCTCGGCGATCAGCTTGCGCATGAACGCGCTGTCGTCGACAACCAGAACCGTCGTCGCGCCTGGACTCGCTACGCGATCTATCACGACTCTTTTCGGAAGATGCGCTCACGCGCGTTGACTGGCTCGAACAAGGCGCGCGCGTCGCCGAGCAACGTCTCGACTTTGCCTAGCACCAGAAAGCCGCCCGGTGCGAGAACGCGATGGAATTCGGCGAACAGCTTATCCTGCGCCTCGCGCTCGAAGTAGATGATGACGTTGCGGCAGAGAATCAGATGGACGTCGGAGACTGGCGGCCGGAAAGCAAGCAAATCGTCGTTGGCGAAGCGAACGAGCTGTCGCACTTCAGGCACCATGGTCCTGAGTCCGGCGACCTCCGGGAAATAGCGGTCACGTAAACCCAGCGGAGTTTCGACCAACGCCGACTCCGCGTAAAACCCGCGCTCTGCTTCGCCGAGCACCTCGTCATCGATGTCGGTTCCCAGAATATCGAGCGCGGAGAGTCGCTCGCAGGACTTCGTTTCCCGTGCGTGCTTGTGAAAGAGAATCGCGACGGAATAGGGTTCTTCTCCTGATGCGCATCCTGCGCTCCAGACCCGCAGACCATCCGCGCTGGTGTCCCATAGCTCCGGTATCACCTTCTTCTCTACTGCGGCGTACGTCTCCGGATTTCTGAAGAACTTGGTTACGTTGACGGTCAGCGAGCGAAGCAGGCGCTCGTACTCACGCGGATCCGTGTCGAGCACTCCGGCGTACTCATGCGCCGTGCCAGCTCCCTTTGCCCGCATCCGCACCGCGATTCGCCGGCGCAGGCACCTGTCCTTGTAGCTCGCGCAACGGAACCCGCTTTCTCGCGTGATCTTTTCCATCAGTCTGCGGAAACCCGCGTCATCGGCCTTGATCACTTATCGCCTCAGCGTCCCGCCGCCTGGCGATCGGCGTGTGACAGTCCCTCGAGCGCAGCAGACAGGTTTCGGCGCAGCTGTGCCAGCTCCGGTGCGATGGCGATCCCCTTCTCTGCGGCGTCCCGTGCAGCGGCGTAGTCCTCACGCTTCAGATGGGCGGCAGCCAGGTTGTTCAATAGAACCGCCGACTCGGGATGCGTTTCGATCGCCGCCGCGAGCAGCAGCATCTCACGGTCGGGGTCATCGGTGAGCGCTGCGACCTGCGCGGCGTAGTGAAACCAGACTGCAGGCGGAGGATTTGTGGTCCACAGGCTCCGCGCCTCACTCAGACGAACCTTTGCGGTCTGATAATCGCGCAACTTCATTGAGACGACCGCGGCTTCGAGCTGAATGAGCGGATCGGAGCTGCCACCAGAACTGAGCGCGCGCTCGATCACCAGCTTTGCCTTCTCCAGCTGGCCGAGCGCGTCATACGCAAGTGCAAGGTTGTGCAGCAACGCAGTCCTGTTTGGCGCATTGGGCGCCGCGGTCATGAATGCATTTACCGCCGCCGAGTATTCCTTCTGCCGTAGCGCAATGAGGCCGACGTGGAACGATGCGACCGGATCGGCGGCTTCCTCCACCAGTGCGCGGAACTCGCGCAGCGACTCGTCGTGCATACCCGCTCGATACAGCGCGCTCGCCAGTTCTCTGCGTTCGAGCGGGCTGGCGTTTCGTGGCAGCGTCGGTGTTGTGCGCTTACGCCCCACCGGGAGCAGGAAGTTCGCGTTCAGCAACCCGTACAGCGCCTTCCCGACCTCGAACTCACCCAATCCCGAATCGCGGATCAAACCATTGATGTCGCGGTGTCCGTCGATCAGCGGAAGCAGGCCCTCCTGCTCGGGCGACAGCGGGTTGCGATTGAGCATCAGCTTCGAGCGATCGAGACTGAACACGACGTCGAAGCTCGGGATCTTCTTCTCAATCAGGGACCATTCGTCGACGCGGCGCGCGCCCTCCAGCAGTAGCGACTGCGGATCAACGGAAACGCGCTCTGATCCCTCTTCCGGCTCGACGCCGGCTTCGAAGTTGAAGGTGCCGCTAGTCCAGGTGAACAGGGTATAGACCGAGTTCTCGGTATCGAGCGGTCTGTTCACGATCGCCGCGTGACAGATGCGGCCGTTGTCGAAATAGATCGAGCCGAAGCTGTCGTGGAACGAGAGACCAAGGCATCCCGTCTTCTTCCCCATCGACAGCAGCTGCAGAACGTCGGGAAGACTCGCTTCCTTGAGGCTGCCCTTAATCGCCATTAGCGCATTTCCTCGATCATGCGGTCAGCGATGCTCGGCCACTCGGTGATGGCGCCGCCATCGGCAGCGATCGGCGTTTTCTTTCTCTCCGGCGTCGGAACAGTCGCCGCAGGCTGAAGCGATTCCACGCGCAGCGCGATCTCCTGGCTCACGTCCGCCAGGAACTCGGCGAACTCTCCGCCGTCTTGCCCTTGCTCGCGCGTCTCTTTCGCCACGCTCAGACCTTGGTCGCGGGCGCGCTTAGCCTCGATAAAACCAGCGTCGAGATGCTGCGCAGGGTTTCGAAGACTCCGCCGCCGGTGACGGCGGTCGCCGAGAAATGTGGCACGCCGCGGAAGTTCAATGTCTCATCCAGCTCTTCGATCGAGCAGATCTCCGACTTGGGCAGGTCGCGCTTGTTGTACTGCATCACCAGCGGAATGCTGCGCGGATCGAGACTCTCGTCGGCAAGGTTTGCGTGCAGGTCCTGCAGACTCTCGATGTTCTCGGCCATCTGCCGCGACTGGCTGTCGGCGACAAACACGACGCCATCGACGCCCTGCAACACGAGCTTGCGGGTAGCGGCGTAGTAAACCTGGCCGGGAACGGTATATAGCTGGAATCGCGTTGCGAACCCGGAAATAGTGCCGAGATCGAGCGGCAGGAAATCGAAGAACAGGGTGCGATCGGTCTCCGTTGCGAGCGAGACCATTTTTCCCTTCCGCTCCTCGGGCAGCTTCGAGTACACGTGTTGGAGATTCGTCGTCTTGCCCGATCTCCCCGGACCGTAGTACACGATCTTGCACGTGATCTCGCGCGTGCCGTAGTTGACGACTGACATCCTAGCGCTTTCCTATTGGTCCGAAGAGCGCGTCGAGACTGCGATTGAGCTCGCCCTCGAAGTCGCCACCCAGCTTGATCGCGGGCGCGGGCGCGGCTGCATCGGGTCGAAGTTTCTCCAGCGCTTTCTGGAATTCGGTGAAGTACATCTCGACAACTCCGAGCGAGCTCTCGCGATCGAAGACGCCGACGAAAAGGAATTCCTGCGCGCCCGCGGACGCTCTGGCCATGAAGACCTGACGCTCCGCGCCCGCGTGGTGCATCTCGTAGAACGGTTTGCCATCGAGCTGGCGCCCGAGCTCGCGCGCCGATGCGTTGATCGCCGACGTCAGGGCGCAGATTGACATCACGTCGGCAGCGTTGGTGAAGCCAAACTGGCCAACGGCGCGGCCTGATGGATACAACAATACGCCGGAGATGAGGCGCGCGTCTTCCATAAGCCTGCGCAACGGCGCAGCGACCCAGGGTTCGGCTACCGTCGGATCGCTCACGCTGCCTCTTTAGCTGCGGTCATCATATCAAGTCTCACTCGCCCCAGATTCGCATCGGGCGTGACGATGGTGACGAGCACGACCTCGCCCGCTCCGACGACGCAAATGTGTCCCTTCTCTGCCTCGAGCCGCATAAACGCGGGAATACCGAGACGCGCAGCGTTCGATGCTCTTGTCACCTTCGAATAAAGGTAGGCGGCTAGAGCTGCGGTGTGCTTGCGAGTGTCGACGTTGGTTTGCGCCCCGGGGACCTGGCTCGATTCGACAATTAGACCGTCATTGGCGCCGACGATCATGGCGACGATGACGCCGGGCACGCGCGACAGTGCGCCGACCACCTCGCTCACATCCTTCATGCGCTCAACCTCCCACGCATCCAGTTGATGGCGAGCGCGACGGACCGGGTCAACACCCTGCGTACCAGCCCGAGTGGAACAGTATTGGAGGACGCGAGCAGGACGACCGCGTCGTCGCTTGCCGGCGCCAGGGCAATGGTTGCCGCATCTGTCTCGACGACGACTGCGGTCCACTTCCCGATGGACAGCATCCGCATCGAACGAGAAACTTCCTTGCTCACACCGCTCAGCGCGGCGCCGATCTCACCGGAAATGTCGCGGCCGCGCTGATCGACGTAGCTGCCGGCCAACGGTGTGCCCGACGAGTCGAGCAGCAATGCTGTCTGCTCGGCTTCGCCGATCGCCGTCGCGAAGATCAGGCGCGCTGTCTCAGACATGGGCTGCGTCATGTTCCTGGGGCGTAATCTCGATGAGTCCCGTACTCAACATACCGTAGATAATTTTTGCGACCTCGAATTCCGGCAACACGAGGCGTTTAGCGATTTCGTGCAGGCTGCGCTCGCCATCGATGACCGAGAGGACCTCCCACTCGCGCGGCAGCAGATCGATGAAGGATTCCGGTCCGTCATCCAGCGGCGCCAAACGAGGCACCACCCGGGAATCGGGAATCCTGTCCGCCATGCGCGACCACTCGTCGATCCGTCGAGCGCCTTCCATAAGCAGAGACTCCGTACTCACTCGAACGGCGATGTCTTTTCTGATCGGGCGCGGCGGCTCCTCGCTGAACGAGAAAAATCCCTCCGACCACGACATCAGGTCGAACACTACTGTCTCGATCTGCAGGCGCATGAATCGATCGATGTCGCGCGGCGTCACCACTCCCTGTGCGACGAGGATCTCGCCGACACGCCGCTTGTCGCCCGCTCGCTGCATTGCCGTCGCCCGCGCCAGATCTGCCGGCGTCGCTTTCCCCGATCTCTCGAGAATGGTGCCGAGCAGGTGGGGGTTGCTCTTCATCGTCGCGGCGACGATGGTGCCGGCGTCGAAGTAGACGCTCCCCTCGTTGTTCCGCTCCGGTGAATGGACGCGCAGCGTTCCCGTCTTCCGGCTCAAATCGAGAAGCTGGAAGACGTCGTGGATGCTCAGCTCGCGCAGTGGGCCTTCGATCGCCATTAGACGCGTCCTTTAAGCAGAAGCCTGCGGTAGCGCATCGCTTCCGAATGATTCGGGTCGAACCGCAGCACGCGCTCGAAGGCGCGCAACGCGTCGCTGTCGCGGGCCAGATCGATCAGGATTTCACCCAGAGCGATCAGACCCGCAAAGTGATAGACATCGCGCCGGATCAGGGCAACGATGCGCGGCAGCGCGCTGCGAGACCGGCCAGTTCGCCGGTAAGGGCCAACCAGCTCGACGAGTGCCGTGTCATTGTTCGGCGCAGTCACCAGGACCGACTCCAGTTCGCGGATCGCGCCGGGGTCGTCGCCAGACTTCGCCAACAACCTCCCCAGCGCGATATGCGTATCCACCTGACGCTCATCGATGCTGAGGCTGCCTCGATACGCGGTGATCGCGTGGTGCGCGTCATTGAGAGCAGCGTACAGATCGCCGACCCGTTTGAGCACGTTCGCGTTTCGACCCTCGCTCTGGTGCAATGCGACCAGAATGTCACGCGCTCCGTCTTTGTCGAGCGAGGCAACGCGCGCCTCCGCAGCGAGCAGCAGAAGATTGACGTCGGTGCTGCCCGCTTCGACGAGCGCTTCAGCGTACGGTCTCGCTTCCTCGGGCCGGCCAAGCGCCAGAAGCGATCGGGCAATGCCCTGTCGAGCGTAGCTGTTGTTCTCGTCCATCTCGAGCGCGCGGCGGTAGCGTTCGAGCCCCTCGCCGTGCAGACCCTGCGCGGCAAATCCATCGCCCGCCAGAACGAGACCGAGAACCTTGTCGCCACCCCGCGCCAGGACCCGCGCAATCTCGCCTTGCGCGCGGTCGTAGAGGCCCTTGGTGATCAGATCGCGCGCGAGCGCAAATCCGGCAAGCGGATCTTCCGGCGGATACGGCGTTTTGCGTGAGCGCTTTTCGGCGAATAGCTCCTCGATGATCGCGGGATCGAAATGAAAGTCCGCGACGTGGTCAGCGCTCTCGTCCTTTTCGGTGATCGGCGGCGCGACGGTTAGTCGGATCTCTTCGTGTGGAAGCTCGATCGCCAGCTCCAGCTTCTGCGGCGTGTACATCGGATCCAGCTCCAACGCACGCTTCGTCTCACGCAGTGCTGCCGTGAAATCGCCGAGATTCGAGAGGGTAAAGCTCATGTTGTAATGAGCTTCAGCGAAGTCGGGATTCGCCTGAATGGCCCGCGCGAACGCATTACGAGCGTCCGAGTACTTCTCGAGCTCGACGAGAATCAAGCCGATTCCATTCCACGCTACCGGGTGCTCCGGCGCCGCGGCAAGTACTTGACGATACGCCTCTAGCGCCAGCTCGACGTGCTTTCTGCGGAACAGTCCGAGCGCGAGGTTGAGGCGCGCCTCAACGGGCGGGTTCGGCCCCAATAGCGCACGACGGAATGCGTTGATCGCTGACTTGGTGTCGTGCTTGTGCCAGAGCAGAACGCCAAGATTGTTCTGCGCGTACGGGTAGCTCGAATCAACGCTCAACGCGCGATTGTAGCTCTCCTCTGCCTCAGCGTGGCGTCCTGCCAGCTGTAGTGCGACCCCGCGACCGTTCCAGGTTTTTGCCGTCGGTGAGAACTCGCGCGCGAAGCGATCGGCAGTCGCGATCGCGGCGCCGGTATCGCGTTGGAGCAGGTATAGCTCGAGCATCGCCTGAAGCACTTCGGCGTTCGCTTCGCCGCCTTCGATAGCACGCTCATACTCGCGCAGCGCTTCCTGGAAATAGCCCTTCTGACGGAGTGCGCGGCCAAGAGTGATGTGCGCGCCCGCTGACGTCTTGTGCGCCTGACTCGGCGTCGCCTCGTGGCGATACATCTCCAGTGAGAGGTTCGCCTGTGCTCTCACCAGCGTCGGGTTGAGCTGCACTGCGCGACGACTTGCATCCGCTGCTTCCTCGGCCCGGCCAAGGTCGCCGAGGATAAATCCAATCAGGTAGAGAGCGTCGGGGTTTTCGGGATTGATCTCGATCGAGCTTTTAACGGATCGCAGTGCCTCCTCGTGGAGTCCGCGATTGTACAACGTCTCCGCCAGCAGGAAATGCAGGACCGAACTGTCGGGATCCAGATCGATTGCGCGTTGAAACAGCGAGTGGGCGCGCTCGAGACGGCCTGCGGTCTTTTCGGCAATACCACTCTGGACGAGCGCCTCGAGATCGGCGGGATTGGTGCGCAGGCGTTCCTCGAGCTCCTTGAGCCTTCGCTCCAAGAGGCCGCCCTGACCATAGGCGATCTCGAGGTTGCGACGCGCGACATGCATGCGCTCGTCGAGCGCGAGGGCGCGAGAGAAGGCGACGATCGCCTCGTCGGTGAGCCCCTTTCTGAAGTAGAGGACACCGAGATTGTTGTACGCGCCGGCGTCGGATGGGTCGATGCGGCGCGCGAATGAACGCAGGATATCGAGCTCACCGCCGTGCGCCGCTGCCATTGGACGGGCAGTTGCCGCTGCGCTCATGCGACTACTCTACGCGCACCGCGCGGAAGATGGCGTCGAAAGCCCTGGGATCTGGAACGAGCAGGAAGAAACCATGCAGGCTCTCCGCCGGCTCATCGAGGAAGAACTCCGTCTCCACGCAGAGAATAGGTGAGTCAACGCGGGGCGCATGGTCACCAACACTCCGCAGCGCCTGGCGTGATTCGCCACGCGTGAGGGACGGTGGAGACAGCAACAGCCGCATGCCGAGGAAATCGCTCAACGCCGTGAGATAGGCGCCGGCAAGGATATTTCCAGCCTCGTTCAGCGCGGATTGTTCGAGTCTACCGAGGCCCGGCGAGCTACCGCGATTCCTGCGCAGCATCCGCTCGGCGAGACGGATTCCGGCGTGTACGTCGAGCAGGAACACGGTTTGACCACCGATGTCTCCGCTCATAGCCATCTGTACTGCAACGATCTCAGCTCCGGGAGAAATCTCGGGAACGAAGTCGCCTGGTGGCACGATGTTAACCATGGGCACGCTGATCATGATGCGCGTGCCGGTGAGTGTGGACAGAGCGGTGGCAGCATGTCCGGCGCCGATATTCGCGACCTCCCGCAGCGCATCGAGTCGCGCAGTGCTGAGGAGTGTGGTGCCGTCGCCCGGTGTGTTACGCGGATTGGTCATCTCAGAGAAGGCTTGAAGCGTCCACGATGAGCGCGGGCGAGCCATCGCCAAGAATCGTCGCCCCACTGAATAAGGTTCTGCTTCCGTTCACGCCGTCGAACTGCTTGACGACGATTTCCTGCTGTCCCTCGAACTGGTCGACGATGAGCGCCGCCTTTCGCTCGGCGAGCTCGACAAGCACGACCTGACCAGACGCAGGATTCACTGGCGCCGGTAGACCAACGCGCTCGCGCAACCAGATCGCCGGAAAGAGATCGTCCCGGATTGCAACCACCGGCTTCCCTTTCGACTCCAGCAGCATCGGCTTCGACAAGCTGAATGTCTCGAGAACGTGCGTCAGCGGAATGGCGTAGGTTTCCTGCTCCACCTTCGCCAGCAACGCGCGTGAGATCGCCAGCGTCAACGGCAGTCGCATGCTGACCGCAGTGCCAAGTCCGGCGTCGGTGTGCACCTCGAGCGAACCGCCAAGCGCGCGCACCCGGCTGGCCACGATGTCGAAACCGACACCGCGGCCCGAGATCGCAGTCACCTTATCCGCGGTAGAGAAGCCGGGACGTGAAATGATCGAGACCAGCTCCTGCTCCGTCAGAATCGTCGTGCTTCTATCGACGAGGCCCAGTTTCTTTGCGCGTGGAATAACTTTTGACTGATCGATGCCGCGTCCGTCGTCGGTGACGCGAATGAGCACCGTGGCGCGATCGCGCTCCGCTGTCAGAATCAGAGTCGCGGTGGTTGTCTTGCCTGCCTTTTCACGCTCGGTCGGCGTCTCGATGCCGTGGTCGAGTGCATTGCGGAGCAAATGCAGCACTGGCTCGCCCATCTCATCCAGCATCGAGCGGTCGAGCTCGATGTCGCGTCCCTCGATCTTGAAATCGACTTCCTTGCCAAGCGAGTGAGCGGTGTCGCGCACGACACGGGGGAAACGCTCGAACACCTGCCACACCGGAACCATACGGCTGGTCATGACTTCATTCTGCAGATTGCCAAGTATCTGCGTCGCTCGTAGAGTCGCCTCAAGCAACTCAGGATCCCCGACACGTTCGGCGATTTTCTGAATACGATCGCGTGCAATCACCAGCTCGCCGAGGACGTTCATCAGCGTGTCGAGGCGCTTCGAGTCGATACGAATTTGGCGCGACGCTTTGGGTGGCGGCGCCGGCGCTGCTTCGGGTTCTGTCTTCGGCGGCGGCGATGCCGTCGCAAACTCCGCGGCAAATGTCTGCGGCCTTTCGTCCTGGCCTGCCTCACGGATGCGGGCGATCACGGGCGAGACATCGAGTTGCTGCGGCGTCGCCGATGTCGCGGCATCAACCGCTTGCTCGAGCGCGTCCACGCCTGCGAACAGCGTGTCGATCATTGGCCGGGTGACAGCAATCGCGCTATTCCGCAGCTTGTCCAGCAGCGTTTCGAGCTCGTGCGATAACTCGGCGACCGAAGTGTAACCCATCGCGCCGCCCATGCCTTTCATCGTGTGCACGGCGCGAAAAAGCCGGGCGATGGCCGCGTCACTGCCACCGCGCTCCAGCTCGAGGAGCGCAGCGTTAATCTCTGAGAGATTTTCCTTGCTCTCCGAGAGAAAGAGTTTGGCGTAGCGGCCGGTGTCCACTTAGGCGAGGACCCGTTGAACGGCTTCCAGCACTCGACTGGGCTGGAAAGGCTTGACGACGAAATCGCGCGCGCCCGCCTGCAATGCCTCCTGCACCAGCGCCTGTTGACCCATCGCGCTGCACATCAGGATCCGCGCGGCCGGATCCATCTGCGTGATCTGCTTTACCGCCTCAATGCCGCCCATCTCCGGCATGATGATGTCCATCGTCACCAGGTCCGGTTTGAGCTGCTTGTACTTCTCGACTGCCTGTTTGCCGTTCTCAGCTTCTCCGACGACGGTGAATCCGGCCTGCGACAGTATGTCGCTCACCATCGTGCGCATGAATACGGCGTCGTCACAAACGAGCACAGTGCTGCTCACGCTCTTCCCCCTCCTTGTCCGATTACTTGCTGAACGACTGTCTTGACGTCGAGCACGATCACTCGAGCGCCGTCGATTTGAACTTCTCCTGTCACCGCTCCCGCGACCGGCACGCTGTGGTTTCCAGCCGCGAGAAAGGTGTCCAACGGCACATCCTTGATGTCGCGCACATCGTCGACACCCATTCCAACCCATCGCTCGTGGCTCTCAATGATCAGCACGAGTCCCTCGGCGCGGCGAAAGGCCGGTTTGCCCAGCACCAGTCCGCCGTCCAGCACTGTGACTATCGTTCCGCGCAGGTTGATCAGCCCGCAGACCGTGTCGGGCGCCCCGGGCAGTCTCGTCATTGGCGGCGTCGGCAGAATCTCTCGAAAGGAGTCCATATCACAGCCGAACTGACTGTTGGCCACCTCGAACACAAGAAGGCGTCTCGTCGGTACCGGTGCTTCTTCCTGGGCCTCCTGGTCGGGAGGTGCCGGGGGCAGCGTGGCGGCGTCACTCATAGAAGCGGAACGCCTCCAGCGGGTCGACACCAGTCGGCAACGCGTGCGGTGAGGCGATCACAGCGAATGCGCTGCGCAAATCCTCAGGCAGAGGAGATCTGAAATCAAGCGGCTTTCCCGTCACGGGATGATTGAAGCCGAGCCAGGCCGCGTGGAGGAAGTGCCGTTTGGCAGGAAGTCCGGCCACACGACGTCCTCCGCCCCCGCCATACGTGTCGTCGCCCATGACAGGATGGCCGATAGACGCGACGTGAACGCGGATTTGGTGAGTCCGTCCGGAATGGAGATGGGCACGAAGAAGATCCCCCGCATCGAACCGAGCAAGGCGTATGAGGTCGGTCTTGGCCGGCCGACCCTTATTGACGATTGCCATGCGCTTCCGGTCTCGCGGATCACGTGCTATCGGCTTGTCGATAGTCAGCTTATCTGTCGACAGATGACCCCATGTCATAAGCGCGTACCGGCGGGTCACTCGCCGCGCGGCAATCGCGGAGCTTAAAAGACGGTGGGCGCGGTCTGTTTTGGCGACGATCAGGAGCCCGGAGGTCTCCTTGTCCAGGCGGTGAACCACGCCAGCCCGCTCGGGATCGCCCTCCTTTGACAGGTTGCCGCCCCGCCCCATCAGGGCGTTCACAAGGGTCCCAGTCCAGTTGCCAGGGGCCGGATGCACGACCATGCCGGCTGGTTTGTCGACTACCAACAGCGATTCGTCCTCGAAGACGATCCGGATCGGGAGGTCCTCGCCAAGGATCGGCCGCTTTTCGACACGTGGTATTTGGATGCGGACAGACTCTCCACGAACCGTCCTATAGCTGGCGCGCTGGCGGCGTCCGTTGACCCAGACGTTGCCGTTCGCGATCAGCGTTGCAGCCTGAGTGCGTGAGAGCTCGGCGCGTTTGGCCACAAACAAATCGAGGCGGACATCGCTGTCCGCCTCGACGAGGAACTCCCGAATGTCGCTCAGCGGTCAGCTCTCCGCGGGTGTATCCGAAACTGGGGTTGCACCGACAACTGCTGTGGGCGATCGCTCCTCGCCCCACAACACCCAGGCGAGAAGGAATGCGCCAACACTGACCGCCATGTCGGCGACGTTGAACGTTGGCCAGCGAAGGTCGCCGACGCCCACATCTATGAAATCAACAACCCCAGTCGCAGAGCGAATGCGATCTATGAGGTTGCCGACAGCTCCGCCACACACAAGACCGAGTGCGACCGCGCGGAGATAATCACCTTCACGCGTCGCCTTGAATAAACGGCCTAGTATTACGAGCGCACCGGCGGTCAGCGCCATGAAAATCCAGCGCGAGTAGATACCGAGGTTGAGTCCGAACGCCGCGCCGGGATTGTAAACCAGCGTCAGGCGAATCTGATTGCCGATGACCTCGTGCGGCACGTGCTGCGGCGAGAGCGCCGCCGCAGCAATCAGTTTCGTAACTAGATCGATTCCTACAACGGCGATGAGCGTGCCCCAGAAGAGGCGGG
>Ga0209027_1000156_pt1 | contig 20916 bp, 20 predicted proteins | sample GraSoi013_1_20cm_3_FD_185821 | JGI IMG/M metagenome (GOLD analysis project Ga0209027, IMG submission 185821) | Grasslands soil microbial communities from the Angelo Coastal Reserve, California, USA - Sample 09_27_2013_1_20cm (SPAdes) (version 2) | ecosystem: Environmental > Terrestrial > Soil >...
TCGCCCGACGCGGTTACCGGTTTCTCGCCGATGTCGCGGTTGTCCAGGATGGACCACGGGAAGCCGCGGCCGGCGATCTGACTGTGCAGGCGGACGGCGGTCGTCTCTCCGGTGCGGAAGCCGGCATCTCTGCAAGACCGCCGCCCCGTGCTCTTGCTTGGAGGCTTTTCGGCTTCGGATTTGCCCTGGTACTCGCAGCTGCCCTGTCATGGATTCTCTACACGTCGAGAGCCTCCTCACCGACGATTCGCTCCGTGGCAGTGCTGCCGCTGGGAAACCTCTCCGGCGACATTTCCCAGGACTATTTCGCCGACGGCATGACCGAGGAATTAATCACGCAGTTGGGGCAAATAAGCGCCTTACGCGTGATCTCCAGTACGTCGGTGATGCGCTACAAGGGTGTTGGTAAGCCCTTGGCCGAGATTGCCCGTGAGCTGAATGTGCAAGCCGTGGTGGAAGGAAGCGTGTTGCGTTCAGGCGATCGAGTTCGGATCACGGTCCAGTTGATCCGTGTACCCGCTGACGAGCAAATGTGGGCCAAGCGTTATGAAGGAGATCTGCGCGATGCGCTTGCGTTACAAAGCGAAGTCGCTCAAGCCATAGCCGAGCAGGTCCGGGCCACCTTGAGTCGGCAGCAGCAGGTCGCGCTGCAGAAGCCGAAGACGGTGACCCCGGATGCGTATGAGGCCTACCTCAAAGGACGTTACTTCTGGAACAAGCGAACCGGTGAGAGTCTGAAGAAGGCCATCGATTATTTCAGTCACGCGATCGCGGCGGATCCAAACTACGCGGAAGCCTATTCAGGCTTAGCCGACTCCTATGCACTGTCGGGCGACTGGGAATATGGAGTTCTTCCTCCGCAGGATGCTTTCCGCCAAGCCCGGGCGGCTGCGACCAAAGCGCTGGCACTAGACGATAGCCTCGGCGAGGCCCACACTTCTCTCGCGTTCGCATTCGACCTTTATGGCTGGGATTGGGCCGCCGCCGAGAAGGAATATAAGCGGGCAATCGAGCTGAATCCCGGCTATGCAACGGCTCATCACTGGTATGCCTGGCATCTGCTCGTGATGGGACGGAATAGCGAGGGCATCTTCGAGCTAAGAAGAGCCGAGAGTCTTGATCCTCTCTCCCTTATCATCAGCGCAGACCTGGCAGATGCATTGTGCATCGCTCATCTCTATGACGAATCAGTGCAGCAAAGTAAGAAAACACTGGAGATGGACCCGAACTTTGCCGTTGCCCACTATCAACTGGCCCAGGCGTTCGAGCAAAAGCGCATGCACGATGAAGCCATCGCAGAGTTTCAGCGAGCGATTGAGCTTTCCGGTCACAGCGGAGCTTTCGACTCCAATCTCGCCTACGTTTACGCCGTGTCAGGACGGAGGCGGGAAGCCGAAAACATAGTCAAGGACCTGGAGGCACAGCCTGATAAAAATCCTTCCACCGACGCCAATATCGCTTTGGTCTATGTGGGACTCGGCGATCATGACCAGGCGATGGTCTGGCTGAACAAGGCGTATAGAGCGCGATTCAACCCGTCCATCCTGCTGCGCCCGGCCTTCGATCCTCTGCGGTCCGACGCTCGATTCGAGGATCTCCGGCGCCGACTAGGCCTGCTGCGATAGGAGTTGAGGACAGTTACAAATCAATGTGATCGCTGCTCGAATGGTGAACAACAGCGCAGGTCCGGGGCGTTCTTACGGCTTTGCCCGGCGGTCACGGCGGACTCACCCGGTAACGACCCCTAGCGGCCGGACCGGCGGCCGGTGAATCGACGCTATGTAATACGGGGGTCACGCCGTGGCCCGAACCAGCGGATCGCGTGCTGCGGGGTGGCTACACGATAGCCTTAGGCCAAGTCGGAATTTGTCACTCCCCCTGTTAGTAGGCCGCCCACACGGGGTGCCGCGAGCATCGGTATCAGCACGCGAAGCTTGTTGCGCGCGTGGAACATACGTGTTTTCACGGTATTAACTGGGCAGTCCATGATGGCGGCGATCTCACTGCACGAGTGACCGAGGTAGTAGGTGAGTTCCAGGACCGCTCGATGATCAGGGGACAGGCTTTCCAATGCGCGTGCCAATAACTCGGCGAGGCCGGTTTGTTCCGCAACCGGGTCGCGCAGGTGCTGGTCCTCGGTCGTTGGAAGTACCATACGTTCGTCCGCGCGGTACTTCGCCCGCAGCAAACCCAATCCCCGTCGATAGGCGATGCCCATAATCCAAGTTGATACCCGGGAGTCGCCGCGAAAGTCGCCGGCCTTCTGCCACACAACGAAGAAAGTGTCGTTGACTATCTCATCGACGAGGTCATGGTGGCGCGTCAGCCGCCTCAGAAAACGTGCGAGACGACGATAGTAGAGCAGGTAGAATTCGTGCATCGCATCGCGATCCCGCGCCGCGATGCGCTCCAGCAGTTCGCGCTCGCCGCGTTCAGGCGCGCACTCGGCCAGCTGGCTATTCAGTAGTTGCATTGTCGCGGCCGCCTATCCTGAGTGACCTGTGGACAGTTGCTGGTACGTCTCCGGAGTCATTCCAGGCATTTGTCGGACAAACGCGACAACATCCCAGATTGCTGCATCATCCAGAGTCTTGCCCCACGCGGGCATCGCGCTCATCTTGATACCGTGCTTGACCGTCCAGAACGCCCGCTGGGCGTCGCGGATGTCTTCTTGTGCGAGGTTCGGCGGGTGTGGATAGAGGCCTGGTCGAATATCGGACTTTGTCACCCCAGGTGCCAGGTGACAGCCGACGCACAGCGCCGCATAGTGTCTAGCGCCGGCGACGATTCTCGTAGGATCCTCGAGATTGGGAGCGTGAGTCGTGCGTGCGCGCACGCCGATGGAGCGCTCCCGCAATTGCTCGATGAGTGCCAGTACGATCTTCGTGTGGTGGTCATCGGCGCCGATGTTGTAAATACCCGAGCCGACGTACACGACGCCGCCGATCGCCAGTGCCGCGAGCGTACCCGCAACGACAAGGCCCGCTTTCGCTATGCTGCTCATGAGATCTACTGAACGACAATCGTTCCGACCATGCGGGGGTGAATCGAACAGGTGAAGTGATAGGTGCCGGGCTTGTCGAACTCGAACGAAAAGCTTTCGTTCGTATCAATGGCACCCGAGCGGAACAGTCCTGTGTCGCTGACCACGGTGTGCGGCTCATCGTCCATGTTGGCCCAGGTCACGGTCGAGCCGGCGTTGACAGTCAACGACACCGGCGCAAACATGAAATCCTTCACCAGGATCTTAGTCGGATCTGGGGTCCCTGCAGTCGCCGGACTACAGGTCGCACCCCACCACAGCATCGCTACGCTGACAGCGGTCAACAGCGATCGATAAAGTCCCTGCGTCATACGAGTGTTCTCCTAGCTCAAAACTTTGAGGACTTGTCAGGCAATCGTCGTGTCACTGAGCGCCAGTGAGCGCGGGTGTTTCACTACCGAGACACTGGTAATGCCGAGCATCTTGGGCAATTGATCCGCGGGCACTTTGAGCGGGCAGGTCCCGACCCTGTGCCGGCGGTGGGTTGCGGATAGGCGGTCGAGCGGGCCGTGTGAAACGTCATGTTGCCTTCCACCTTTTGAACGATCTGATGAATGTGCCCGTTCAGTACGGTCACCGAGCCGAAACGGCGCAATTGGTTCATGAGCTGGTCGGCGTCGCCCGTCCCCCAGCCCCAAGGCTCATAGATGGTCCACAGCGGCATATGGGCAAAGACCACGATAGGGGTGCTGTCCGAGCGTCCCTGCAAGTCGGCCGCCAGCCAGGCGAGCTGGTCCGTGCCCAGGGTGCCGAGGCCGCCGGGCTTGAACTGCAGCACGTTGATGAGCGCCACAAAGTGCACGCCCGCGTGGTCAAAGCTGTAATAACCCTTGTTGTTGGAGACTTTCCCGAATCGGTTGAAGTATTCCGTGACCGTCGCATCGGTGGTGTCGTGCTCGCCAGGAACCGTGTGCAGCTCAGTGGTACGCAAACGCGAGAGCATCTGCTGCGCCAGATCAAATTCCGCGGGCTTGGATAGGTGGGTAATGTCGCCGGTATGGATGATGAGCGCCGGCTGCTCGGACATCCCGTTCACGAGATCAATGGTCTGCGTGAGGGTCCCGTCGACATCGGGATTGGCGTCCTTACTGAAGCCGATGTGCGTGTCGCTGATCTGCACGAACAGCGGTTTTCCCAGCCAGGCTGCACCCTGTTTATCAGCGGCCGCCACCGCGAGCTCGATCGGCGTGAAGACGCCGCCTGTCAAGGCGAAGAGGGTACCGACCCCGCCATAGGCCATGCATTTGAGCGCGTTGCGACGCGATTGCAGCAATTGATCATCCGACACGGCCGTCTCCTTCGGTGGTTCAGGAGAGAGAACCTCCGATCGGACGGTTTTATTCCCGGCTGCAGTTCAACTTTCTAGTATCGAGCGTCCCGGGCGCCCGGACCCTGCAACAGCCGCACGAGTGGAGCGACCCTTGGGTGGGTTGCCGAGAGTGTCGTCAGCCGCGCCTTTCAGCCCGATCACCTTAATCTAGAATGCCTGGGCAATACTGTCCCGCGCCTACACGTGGGCATCATTCTGCGGTACCGTATCGAGCGGACCCTCTCAGGCCTGCGGCCTCTGCGGGCGGCTCATCTCAAACGTTAGATGGCGCCAACGCATCAGTCCATCGAAGTTCTTCAGACCCAGCGATGACTAGTCCTACTTTTTTCCATGTCGACGTTTTCGCTACACGCCAGATGACCGGGAATGGTCTCACCGTGTTTTTGGACACTGCGAACTGGTCCGCGTCTGTAATGCAGGGCCTAACGCGGGAGATGAGGCAGTTCGAATCCATCTTCCTCTCCGAGGTCTCGTCTTCTGGAGCTGCTGCCCGGGTATTCACCGTGGATGAGGAACTTCCGTTCGCTGGACATCCTGTCCTTGGGGCCGCTGCTGTTCTTCATCGCACTCAGGCGCCCCAGTCAGACGCATGCACTTGGACACTGAGGCTTCCTTACGGCCCAGTGCCAGTAGGGACGCGCAAACAGAACGATCACTACTTGTGCGAAATGAATCAAGGCATTCCCATACTCGGATGCGGTATTGCGGCAGAGCTACTCAGTCCCATCTTGAAGCGGCTCGGTCTGGGCGAAACTGATACTGTCAGCGGAATTCAAGCGCAGGTGATCTCAACTGGCCTGCCGTACCTCATCCTTCCTGTCCTTCCGTCCGCTCTGCCGCGGGCGCGAATCAACGGAACCGATCTCGAGCTCCTGCTGGGCGGCGTTGGCGCAAAGTTTGTCTTGGTTCTTGATGTCGACGGACGGGAGGCACGAACTTGGGACAACCTGGGGCAGGTGGAAGACGTGGCTACCGGCAGTGCGGCCGGCCCCGCCGCTGCTTATCTTCTGCAATACGGCTTGGCCGATGCAAATTTACCCATTGAAATCTCCCAAGGTCGGTTTGCTGGTCGTCCAAGCAAGATCGTCGTGATTCAGGACAAGGTCGGGAATCTCCTGGTGAGCGGAGAGGTGTGGTCCGTTAGTCATGGGATTCTCGACATGCAGCCGGTCTGAGCCGGCCGCGAGTTGGCTATCTAACACCTCCATCAACCGGATGGCCTCCGGCCGCCGGTTTACACCCGCGACGGCTCGGCAGGACCACGAGCATGTGCACTATGGGCTACTCCTCAGGAACGAACGCCTTCTTGGGCTGGCCAGCCGCGCGGTTGCACGGCGCTGCCGCCGATCACAGGCAGTAAGCAACTGGTCGAAGTGCTGTCGCCCCTCGGTGAAGGCGCAGTCCATACGGCTTTCTAGATTGCGTATGCTCGACTTATCAGCGCCGGTGACTGTTGGAGTCAGCGTCCGCCGCGCACCGCGACGGACGCTTACAGTAGGCCGACAAGACCTACCGAACGTGTACGATGAGTGAAGACGAGCGACTGTTAAGGAGAACCGGACGGTTGTGCCGTCCGGTTCTCCCAGAGCCCTCTTGTTCACATCGTAGTAGCAGTCGGCCGAATAGCCGAATAGCCTTTAGCGGTCCGTGAAAAAGAAGTAGTCGGCCGTGTAAGGCACAAACGCTTGATTACCGACGTTTGTCACCGAGCTACAACCCGCCGACGGTGCGAGCCCTCCAGAGGTGCTCAGCCGTTGGATGAATGTGGTGCGCGTCAGGGTGTCGCCACCAGTGGGTCCCTCTTCGGACCCCACCACGGTCAACTTGAGCCACGCAACGGCACCAGGCGCGACAAAATTGGGGTCGGAGGATGAATCACCCAGCGGATTCGAGGGCGAAGGCCCCTGCACCTTGGCCCAGACGGTGCTCGCGTCTCGGGAGTGCTGCCAGGTGGCGCGAATCGTGCCACCCTCAACCGGGTTGGGGCTGAAGTAGTGGGTAATGACTTCCTTATCGGCGTTGTTGAACAGGGTAGCCTGCGGCGTGAAGAGGGTGAATTTGAAGCCGGTGCCTGAGGGCAGGCAGATGTAGTTCTGGGTACCGACGGCGTGACCCACGAGAAATGGCGTGTTCCCCAGTGGCACTTGAATGTTGGCGGGTACCGGTGGCGGTGTGATCGTGACTTCGCCGCCCTGGACGGATTGCGCCAGCGACGCCGTGCAAGCCACGGCGAGAGCAGTGGCGCACGCGATGGGTAGGATGCGACGCATGATCTGAATCTCCGATGCATTGCAGTTCTTCATACGATTTTCCTTTCGCGCCTTGTGCGCGGGTTGTGGGACTGACATTTGAATCTCCGTGAAGTAGCCGGGATATGCTTGCCGGGAGGATCTCACTCGAGGATCTCCGCTTAGTTGCCGCCTTGGGCCGCGCGGGTTCAATGGCCGGCGCCGCCAGACGGATTCGCGGTCAACCAAGCCAGCGCTTGGCGGCGTCTCGGTGCACTGGAACAGCGGCTTGGCGTGCGGCTCTTGAACGGAGTCGGACCGGCTATTCACCAACGCCAGCGGGGAGGAAGCGATCGCCGTAGCCGAGCGCGTGGCGCTGCAGCTCGACGACCTCGGGCGACGGCTAAAGAGCCAAGATGTTCGCGGAGTGGCTCTGTGTGGGTCAGAGTCCCATGCGTGACTTTAATCCGACGGATTCTCCTGTGCCCACCCGTGCTCTTTGGTGCCCAAAGGGCTGCTACGCCGTCCCGTCCAGCAGATCCGTAGTAAAAAGATGTGCCTACAATCAGGTACCTACCACTAAGCGGCGAGAGCCCGATCCTTCGGCTCGGCACTCATAATGCCGGGGTCGAGGGTTCGAGTCCCTCCCTTTCCACCAGACATTTTAGCGCCCTTCTGCAGCCCGTCTCGACCTCACGATTGCGAGTTCGGGAGATTTGCGCAGCCCAAGTCGCGGACTTCTCCGCTTACAAAATCAGATTGCCGATGTCAGCGGCGGGATCATGCGTGGCGACATGGACCGCCTTGACATTGTGTGCCCGGATTGATCGAAATCCAGCGGGCGACGATCTATCAAGCTAAGTTGCGACCCGGTCGTCTTGGCTCTCGTACCGAAACGGGACCTGGCTCCCGCTTCCTGCGCCTGGACACGCTCAACCTTGCCGCGGTCGCTGAGGACGGATCTCAAGCATAGAGGTGTTCGAAATGAGGTTGAGCAAATTCCGAATGACACTTCGCGGCATCGCCTGCGTAGCCACCCTGGCCGGTCTGCTGGCCGGTTGTAGCCGCTCGGGCGCCACGGTGTCGACATCCCCCGCGGGCGGCTCGACTCCGCCACCCATTACGGGCATTGCCACGCCCAGCAGCGTATCGGTCGTGACGGCGACTCACTAAATCTTGGGAGAAGCATGATGTGTCGCTTTTCACGCACTCTACTGTTTTGCGCAGCCGTGAGCGCGGCCTCGGGGCTTGCCGCGGCAGCTCCGCCACCGACCTCGCCGTATGTCACCGATCCGCAGAACCTATACGTACAGGATGAGACCGCCCAAGGCATCGGCAGTCTGAACATGGTCCTGTGCGTGATCGGATCGATGGATCCAGCCGACATGGTCAATGCCGGCCCGTACCTCGCACTGGTTGACATCAACCGGTGCCAAGGCGCCAAAGGTGGCAGCAGCGCCGCTTCGGCTGGGGCGACAAATTTTGCCAACGCCGTCGTCAACGTTACGCGTGCTTCCAATAGCGACCCGATGATTGCCAAGGTCTGGCTGTCGATGACCGAGCAGGGGGGTTCGACCAACGTCTACGCATACCTGACCGCGACGCAGTCGCCTGCCACTGCACCTCCCTACGGTGCGTTCCGCATGGACTACATCGGGGACAAGGCCGGGAATGTCGGATTCAACGGGTACATCGATTCCACCACTCCGGGGGTGATCAAATTCCTGGAGACGGGGCAAAACTCCAGTAATACCGCCCTGGCGATGTCCGCGAGCTCGACCACGTCCGGCTCCGGAACGATGTTCGTCGCCGGCAATGGCGGTGGCGGCGGCCCGGTAACGTTCAACTTCGCCTACAACCCGGGTTACTTCCACCGCAGCGATGGCACGAACGACGAGTGCTTCGACCGCTCCAGTGCCAACGCGGCCGTTGCAGTCTGGCAGTACGGAACCTACAACGCCAACGACGGCACGCGCGTGGATCAAGTCGACCCCGGGTTTGCCGTTCTGGCGACGTACGGCGGGAGCCCGTACTACGGTTTTGCCAACTACTGGGGAATCAATTTCCAGGGGCTCGCCATTCCCGACGGCAACCCCGTGTCCGCATTAACGGTCACCGATCAGCGGCCGGGCAACACGACCTCCTATGCTCTCAGCAAGGTCGGCGGAAAGCTGACCAAATGGACGCAGGTTTCGACCACTCTCGGCGCGCTAGATGGCATTCCGTTTACGTACGGAGCCGACCTCACCGGCCTTACCACTGGCAACGGCTCGGTTACGGGAGTGAACAACTGGGTCATGCAGTGGAGCTCGAGCGGTGGAAACTTCACGGTTGTTGGAATTCAGACCTGTAACAATAACGGATGCGTCACCTCAGCAGTCAGCCCCGTCGCCACGGTCAATTCGACCGCATTTGATGCGATGCCGATCTCGGGTTACGCAAACTCCTACGGCGGCAACATCAACATTCCCCCTACGGGCTCGTCCCATGCAACCAGTGACCCGGTGTTCTATTACAACCAATCGACAGTGATTCCGGGTACCGCCGCGCTGACACTGTACTGCTTGAGTCAGTGCCCAACGGCTGCACAGCTTGCCGGGTATTCCGCCGCAAACCTGACCACGCCGTTTGCCAACGGTACGGATGCACAATGGTTCAGCGCCCCGAGCAGTGCGAATACAGTGACCTACACATTTGGTGCCGACGGACTGCTGGACGCCGCCAGCGCGCCGGTGATCCTAGAGCAGGCCGGCCAATACCCGCCCGGGTCGCAATACACGCAGAATGGCATACAGACCGGATGGCTGGCCGACTCGGTGCTGACCAATGCGAATTGCCCAACGGGAATGGGCGCCGGCACCATTTGCGAGCCCGCGAATCCCACGACGTACTACACGTGGCAGACCGGACCGAACCAATGGAACCAGTCTCTCTGGCTGACCACGGGCGGAAACGTCGTTCCCTTTGATCCGCCGCAGAACATTGCCTATACGGTTCCAACCGGTTCCGCCTATGGAGCCTATTCGGGTCTGCCGATCCTGCTGCAGTTCAATGGCTTCAGCAATCTCCAAGGCATTCCGGGCTCCTGCGTCAATCCGACAAACAACAGCGTCGAGGATTGCAGCATCAGCGGCGCAAGCTATGTGCCGTCGTTCTCCATTCCGGACGGCACTACGATGACGCTGCCGAGTCTCACCGGATCGACGACGACGCCCCTCGTCGTCAAGGCGCTGAACGGGGAAATTCTTCTTAACAGCCTGGGCAGTGGCGCAGCGCAGTGCTCGTCCATGACGCTCACGCCCCTCACGCTGCCCTCCGGCGGTCTGCACGATCCGAGCAACGCGAGCGACAGTGAGTACCTGGGCACAATGCCGACGGTGACAGCTGCGCCCAAGGTGATCGACGGCGTGGTTCAGTAAGTCGCGGAGCCGGGGTGAGTACCCGGCGCCTGGGCCCTTCGGCGCGTACTCTAGCGCGGTCCGCCCGCCCTTGTTGCATGATCGCGCGCTGACTGCATTCTGCGCTGCGCACCTGCAGCCCAAGATAAATCAGTGAGCCCACTACAGCGACCGATGCGACGGACTGACTGAGGTAGAAGATCTGTTCGAGTGTCATGTTATGTTCCTGAGTGGCGTTGTTGCAGCGATTGAATCGATCACCTGCCGCCGCAATCGCCACTCCAAGGATTGCTGACATTCAGTCCACTATTGCGTGGCTGAGTCGGCGGCAGCTGGCTCACTGATGGGGACCTTTCTAGGCACAGAATTTCCGATATGGGCCGAGAAGCGACCATAGGGCTCACTCATCGTCGAAGCCGAGCGCGAATGACGTCGCCGCGCCTGCTTCCTTCATCTTGCGCGGTGTTAATCGGGCGATGCGATCGCCGATGCTGTTCTTGGGCACGGTCTGGAGATTGTCGAAGTTCGCCGCGCAGGTGGTTGGTAACCCGTCGGCTTGCGTCAGAACGACCTCAGTGGGGATACTACGGATCGTAGAGGTGATCGGTGCAACCGTGACCGCGTGCAGCACCGCGATCGCCGAATCACGTGTCAGGATCAGCACCGGACGCTTCTTGTCGGGTGTCTTGAACGTGTACCAGCAGACGTCACCCCGATTCACGGTGTACCCCAGTCCTGTTCGCTGAGCCAGATATCGAACTCACCGGACGCAACTGGCTTGTGCGTATAGCCCTCAGCGTGACGGATCTCGTCCTCGCGAATGCGCTGTCGCCGGATCTCCGCCTCGAGCGCATCGCGAATGAATGCAGACCGAGTTGTCTTTCGCGCTCGGGTTATCTTGTCGACGACCTTTAGGAGACGTTCGTCGATGGTCATCTGGATCGTTTTCACCGCTGTGGATTCCAATGTGGACATCACCACACATCGTACACCACATTAGGCAGTGAGCATACCGCCTAATTCCTGCGGGAGTTCTGCGGGAATCGGTCGTGCTCAGCTGTGCTTCGTGGTGCCTAACCGCAACGGACGCCCCTTGGCAAGTTGTTGAATTTGCTGTCTACCTTGAGCCAACTGGACGGCTCATAATGCCGGGGTCGAGGGTTCGAGTCCCTCCCTTTCCACCGATGAATCAATGCGGCAGTGACTCACCGCCGGCCCTCCCACTGTACGCGCATGGTAAGCGCAAGAAGCGGCTTCACGTTGAGTTTGGCCACGGCCTCTCGCCGTTGGTCGGGCGCCAGGTGCGCATAGCGCAGGGACATTCCCACTGAGCTGTGACCCAGAAGATCACGGACCGTGTTCAAACCGGACTCCGTGCTGAACGAGGCGCGAGGCAACATGATGGAGCAAATCGTGCCAGCGAAAACGGGTGATCGTTGCGCGCGCTTACCTCCGTCCGGCGCGGATCGTGCGATCGCTGTGCGAGCGAAGCAGGCTGCTTCGTGGCAGTTGCCGATGGCGTCGGTGGCACCGGAGGCGGAGCTAGTGCTGCTGACCGACTGATGGTCGCCTTGAAAAAACTTGCGGCACAAGCCGCTTCGGCGGACTGGTGGTCGGTGCTCTTGGAACTGGGATTCAGTCCGGCCGGTAGGTGGCCTAATCAGGTTTTCAGCACCTCGGTTGATCGGCGCTAACCGCGTTGAACGCCCGGCTAGGTGACTTCCCAATCCACGTCGCCGCGCAAATCGGCGGCAATACTGCGCAACTCCACGTCCAGCCGGTCGCGGGTGCTGCGGCGGGGCAAACGGAAGACAAATTCAATCCGCGCCTTTTCCAGCGAATGATGCTCAGCAATGATGCTGCAGCCATGCCCCTTTAGAATGCCGCGATAGACCTCGGTGCACCTGTCGGCGCGATCCTTCGCTATGCCTTCCACCCGGATGCGGTAGGGCGGTCTGGTGTCGAAGACATAGATCAGGGCGGAGGTGAACAGCGTGATGATCACCGCAAAATGCAACAGGCCGAGGCCCGCGGTCAGTCCCACCAGGGTAACGATGATCAGCCGCACTGTGTCGCGCGTCGAATCTGCCGCCGAGCGGAAACGGGTTAGACCGCCGATGCCGAACACCACCAAACCGACCACGGTGCCGAATTCGCGCACGGCCACGCCGATCACCGCGCCGATCAACGCATACATCACATAGACATGCGGCATGTCCGCTTCATGCAGCCCGTCTATGGTGCGCCGCGTCGCTGGGTGGTAGCCAATCACGGCGCCCAGCAGGGTGGCCAGCAGCAGGATGCCGACCGAGTTCGCGATGAATCGCACGTCTGTCAGGCCGGACCAGTCCAGCGCGGCAGCCGGACCATGGGTTCCGTCAAACAGGGCTTGAGCTTTGTCAGAGTCTAGATGTGTCACGACGTATGGCCCCGGCCCCTCTACGCGATTAACGCAAGCACACTTTCATGAGATCGGCCACCTTGGACGGCGATCCGGCCTCCTCGAAAAAGTCGCCGAGATAACCGGCCGCCTTTCGGCGCGTCCTGTCTTCCAGCTGCGGCGTCTCGTTGAGAATGGCCATCAGCGAGTCACGGCGGGTGGAAATCTGCGTGAGGAACGCCTTGGCCTCCTCGTTATGCGCGCAGAAGCCGCGATAGCGCCGCACTTTCACATTGGCGACATGGATCCCGTCCGGCGGCACGGCATAGGGCGCGTTGACCAGGCCGGCATAGTCAAAGTCATAAGGCACGGGGATCAGGCCCGTCGATGCGCCGGTCACGCCCTTGGCACCCATCAGCCGGGCATTGTGGCAGCAATCCGCGCCGGCCGGACCGGCCGTCATGGCCCAATCCAGGTTGCTGATCATGTACTCAAACACCGCATAGCGCGCCGCGGCGGCCGCATCCAGTTGCGAGGCGGATATTCTTCTGACACCCCTGAGCCGTTCCTGCCCGTTGCGCTTCACCACGTCATTGACATCCTCAATAAAAAAGCCGAGCCGTGTGATGAGGGCTTGGCCGTCCTTATAGGTATAGTCAATCTTGGCAAGTCGGACGTTGAAGCTTTCCGGGGTCAGGGCGCGGTACAGCCGGTAGGCAGTATATTCCAGCAGCAGACATTGCTGGTAATCCGCGCTGCGCTGGCAATGGGTCACCAGCTTGAGCCGCTTCTGTCCCTTGAAGATGGAAGACGGTCCGGGTTTTTGCGAGAACTCCACGCGCAGGGGCGGAAAGGCACATAGCTCTTTCTTGCGCCGCGTGATGCCGCGCACCGACAAGGTCACGGACATGGTTTCTGGCGCCGCGCCGCCAACCTTCAGTACACCGGGGACCGGCTTGGCGGCGATGTCGCGCGAAATCGTGTCGAAGGGTCCCGTGAGGGTCAGACTCAGCACATCGTCGCTGGCAAACAACGGTTTGGGGCCGTCGGCAGCGCGGACGGGATTTGCCCAGGACAGGATGGAAAACGTCGCGGCAGCGAAGGCCATTTTCAGAACCAAGCACATCACGGCGCTCCCTGTTTTGAGGGTTGCTGAGATCGTGCGACGGCATGCGGGACGGGCGTCCCATCGACTATGTCCAGATAAGAGACCGTACCGCCGTACACGGCCGATATTCCAGTATCGATGCAGATCAGCTTTCCGTCATGGAAGAGAGCGATTCCCGACAGGATGGGCGTGTGACCGACCACGATTCGCCTCGCGCCATAAGCAGATAGCAGGGCATCCAGCTGATCTTCGCCGGCCGGCTGAATCTGGGCTGGCGTCGGCGCCGCGAGCGTCTCGCCGTTGTTGGACGCCAGCGGCCGCGCCAGCCCCCGGTACCAGAGCGGCCCCTGGTCGTCATTGATGATCGCTGTAGGATCGGTGTTTCGCGCCGTCAGCGCGGCTGCGGCGCGGACATTGATCTCCGCCACGGTCAGATTGGCATAAGCCGGACTGATACCGCCATGCACGAACAGCGTGCCGTCCAGCAGGACGACAACAGGATTTTTCACGACCCATCGACCGATCGTGCCGTGATCGCTCCAGGCGATCTGGTGCTCGATGCGCCCTAGTGGGAAGGCTTCGAACCAGACCTTCTTGATCGCGTCGCCGCTCATCTGCGGGTCTTTTTGGCGATAGGCCATTTCGATAGCAGTCTTATTGGAATTGTAGACATCCTCGCGCCGCACGGCCGATCGGCGGTCGGCATAGCCGGCATAGTCGGCGGCGGAGACATAGCGCAGGTCACCGGTCAGGTTCATGGCTTCGTGATTGCCGACCATGGCGATGACCTGACCGTGGGCGCGGGCCGCTTCTCTCTGCAGCCGCACGAGATCCTGGATGATCTCGAGCGAATTCGGGCCGCGATCGACGGCGTCGCCGGTCTGGATTAGGACCACGTCGCCGCCGGTCCAGTGGCCATTGTTATCGACCACGCTTGCGGAACGCAGGATATCCCGCCAGGCGGAAAAATCGCCATGTAGGTCGCCGACCGCAACGATGCGATGCAATGGGGCGGCTGTGGCAGGTATGGCTAGGGCTAGGACCGTCGCCAGCCAAGCAAGGCGCAACCAAAGACCCCGCAAATGGGCGCCCTTTTTAGTACCTTTTCCTCCGGAGAGTGTTGTCCAACTTCTGGTTGTCGTGCAAGCATTGCCGACGACGACCATGGAGTCACCGGCATGTTGAAGATCATGATCATCCGGCATGCGGAAAAGCATCAGCATGGCAGTCGTGACCGGGGTGTAGCCGAAGACGGCCGTCCTGCGCATCACGAATTGACGGTGCGCGGCTGGCAACGGGCGGGCGCCTTGGTGCATCTGTTCGCACCGCCCGGGGGGCTGCCGGCTGGCTCCAGGATTCACACGCCTCGCTCGATTTTCGCGTCGGATGCTACCGGGGACAGTCCCAGCTTGCGGGCGATGCACACGGCCGGCCCGCTGGCGGCTGCCCTGGGCATCCCGGTCAATCATGCGTATGCGGAAGAAGAAGAGGCAGCGCTGGCGGCGGTAGTGATCGCGGCCCCATCGCCGGCGCTGATTGTCTGGCACCATGCCGCCATTCCGCGGCTGGTCATGGAAATCGCCGGCAAGCTGCCGGGCTGTCCCATCCATTGGCCAGATGACCGGTTCGACCTGATCTGGATTCTGCAGCGCAACGCTCCGCGCGCGGGGTGGAGTTTTTCCCAGGTCTGGCAACGGTTGCTTCCGGGTGACGGTACCGACGTGGCGCCGCCATGAGCGCGCGCTGCGACCAGCCCGTGCTTCGACCTGTCGGTGCGACATTGCTGCGCGCCAGTCGCCTTTAGCCCCCGTTCGCGCGGAACCGTCGTCAGCCTCCTGGCGGCTCATGCTCGCGATGGTAGCGATGGATCGTCCATAGATAGCTCTCCATGAGCGAATCCTTGCCGAGTTCGGCGAGCACCTCGTTGCGCCGACGCACCGACGTTACCCTCGAAAGCAACGCCTTTGCCCGCGCAAAATGCCCGCGCTGGTTGCGGTACTGCCAAAGCAGTTCACGGGTCGCCATCTTGTTCTGATGCAGCTCCCAGGCGCCGAGCAGGATGGCCATTAGGCCCAAGGTGAAGGTCAGCAAGTTCTTGACCGAGATGCCGAGCAGTGTCTGCATACGATCGAACGCACCGCCTGATATGAACAGCGAGGAGATGACGACCAGAATGCTCACCAGCAGCGCCTGCTTCAGGCGTTCAATCCGACGGCTGCGCTTCTCCAGTACCGCGACTTTGACAGTAAAATAACGATGTTGGTTCTGGATCCACGCTTCCTCTACGCAACGCTGTCGGGGAGATTCCGGCGGTCGGTCGGTGAGCACCGGGATATCCGCTGGCTCGATACTTTTCAGTACAAATGCAATCCAGCTGAAACCCTCAAAGCGATCGATTCCCGAGAGCGCGAGCACCTCGGCCGAGTTCACCCGGTGATCGGCGCCGGCCAGTCGCAGATAGAAACGCGCCCGCAAAGTTTCCGCGAGCGCCCGGTAGGTCAGGTGTTTGGTGAACCAGCGCCGACCCTCCAGAACGTAATACGCTCCCAACCCGGTAAAAAGCATGACCAGATAAACAATCAGCAGCGCGCGCGATGAGGTCAGCTTGTCGTACATAAGATAGGCGACGCCCATGGCGAATGCCATGATGGCAAACAAGTCGAAGAGACGGTCGGACCGACGCTGGTAGTACACCGCGAGCGCATCTGCTTTGGTGTACTGCGCATTGATGTCCTCGAGCAGCTCGGACCTCGAGCATGCGCCCAAGCGTGGCAGGGGCGCGAGCAGCGAGTCAGGCGTGCCGAGCCTTCCTGATGCCGAGAGAGTGCGAAACTCAAGGTTGTAATCGTTGAACTGCTCTAGCTGGATTTTGAGCCAGGGCGGCATGCTTGGGTGCGCCTGCAGAGTGTTGTCCCCCGCGCCTGAGAGAAAGCACGGGGGTCGCTGAAGCGGCAACGGTGCGACATTGATGCGCGCGGTGGGAGCCCAGTACACCAACCGCGTCCCCGGGTCGAGCTCTTCGACCTCGGAGACAAATCCCAGCGCGTCGGCATCCTGGCTCTCATCGGTGTGCACGCCCAGGTAGCGAAGCACCGTGTCGGCTGTGCCGCCGGAGAGATTCGATGGACGCCCGTCCCAAAGGGCGAGCAGAAGGCTGCTGCGCCGAATGAGCGTGTCGGTGAGGTTGGCATACATCGCGTTGCGGGCATCCACGGACGATAGCGGTGCCACGTCCCGTGACTCCTGGGCATCGGCACGCAGCTCCACACAATGAACGCGCGGGTGGCGCAGGAGCTCCTTAAGGTGCTGCAGCCTGTCGGGCTCGAAATCGGCCGCATACTGGTCCAGCGACATGGGCAGTACGGCCTCGACCTGGACATTAAGATCCAGGGCCGTCTCGACCACCAGGAGGTCTGCCCCTGGCGCCATGCCGACCACCATGTGCACCTCCGTGTCGGGCAGATACGACTTGAGTTGGGTGACAAACGCCGCAACGGCGTCCTTGAGGCGCGGGAGTTCCGCGGGGTCGAGATCCCGGTGACCCGATACCCCCACGATGAATGGGGAATTTCCCTGCACGTCCGGTCGAAACTGATCCAACATGGCTCCCGTCGCTACGGTTCGGCACGACAGATTGTGCGGCCAGCGTCTAGGAGTGCCAAGACGGCCGCCTCCGTCGGTCGGTAGTTCTACCGCAATGCAGTAAGAGTTGCTTCCCGGCGGAGCACCCGCGAGGTCTACTCGGATGTGATTCGCTCACTTATTGAAGCGAACTATTCAGTCGCGGACATCACGCTTCCTGTAGTCGCTTCCCTTTGCCGTGAAGTTGCTGTTGAGGAATCTGGAGGAAGATGGATAGTCGCTCGCTCCGCGACCGGGCCGGATGACTTCGTAAACGGATACCTTACGCCAGCCGGGTGCTTTGGGGACCGGTCCCTCCCTTTCCACCAGTCAGATCAGCGCAGTAGCGGCTCTAAGCGCGAGCAGTTCCGCGCCGTGCCGCTTCGATGGCGGCGATGTCGATCTTTTTCATTTTCATCATCGCCCCGAACGCTCGCTTGGCGGCCGCACGGTCGGGATCGGTCGTTGCGTCCAGCAGCGTCCGCGGGGTGATCTGCCAGGACAAGCCCCATCTGTCCTTGCACCATCCGCACGCGCTCTCGGTGCCGCCGTTGTTGACGATCGCGTTCCAGTAGCGGTCCGTCTCGGCCTGGTTGTCCGTGACGATCTGAAATGAAAAGGCTTCAGAGTGCTTGAACGCCGGCCCGCCATTGAGGCCGAGGCAGGGCACTCCTAGCACCGTAAACTCGACCGTGAGCACCTGTCCCTGTTTGCCGTCCGGGTAATCGCTCGGGGCGTGGTGGACCGCTGTCACGGCGCTGTCTGGAAAGATCTGAGCGTAGAACCTGGCCGCGTCCTCTGCCGTGCCGTCATACCAAAGACAAATCACGTTTTTGGGCATCGTCTGTCTCCGTTCGTGCGTCACAGAGCGACCCGTCTAGACTACAACGAAACAGCGAGCCAGTTCGACGGTCGGCCTAAGCGATGCGATTGGGGCGCGAGGCTCCTACGCATCGTCGCTGCCGGCGATGCGTTCCTTGAATACATGCAGCGAGTTGCGCCACCAATCCGCCGCCCGCTGCAGCGTAGCTTCCTCGGGAAACCCATGCCTCGCAGCATGCCTCCGCGGAATCGTGTCCCAGGCGCGGTGCTCAATCGAAATTCGTGTTTCCGCGCCGACTGGCTCGAAGCAAACCTCGACCTCGGTGGAGTGCTCCGCAGAGAAATTCGCCTGGCGCCAGGCGAACACCAGCCGTTTGCCCGGCTCCCAGACCGAAATGCGCCCGATCTCAAACGTAGAGCCGTCTTCGAACGTCGTGAGCAGGCGGCCTCCCTCGCCGGGCTCGAAGGCGAGCCGGCCATCGCCGGTGTCACTCACTCTGAAGAGGCCGCTCGGCTTCCACCAGGAGGCGATTTCCTGGGTGAACACCTTGAACGCCCGCATCGGATCGGCAGGAACGCGCAGAGCGAGAAATACCTTCGATGTCATTTCCGGCTCTTCTGCACGTGCGCTTTGAATGCCGCCAGCTGACGGCTCCACAGCGCCTCGGTTTCCTCCAGCCACCGTTTCAGGTCCGCCATGGGCTTCGGCTTCAAGCGATAAATCCGCACGCGCGAGTCGAATTCGTCCCGATCCTCCTCGACCAGTCCGCTCTCGCGCAGCTTCTTCAGATGCCGGCTCATCAGCGGAAATGCGATCTTCGCGGCCTCCGCTAACTCGCCTGCCCGCCGCGGTCGCTCACGCAGCAAATCCACCACGCGTCGGCGGCACGGGTCACCCAGGGCAGCGAGCGTACGATCTAACTCGTGCGCGCTCACTTCAACGGCTTGAACTTGAACCCCGTCGCTTGCTCCATCTGCGCCGTGGAGACCTGTTTGACCGCCTGCGAGAACGTCCAGTGATGGCCCTCGAGGTCGATTGCCATGTAGGTGCGGTCGCCGTAGAACTGGTCAGCGGGCTCCATCGCGATTTTCGCGCCGCCTTGACGCGCACGCTCGCAATGATCGTCAAGACCGCTGGTCAGCCGTACGTGCACGCGCTGCGTGTTGCTGCCGCCAACAGATTCCGGACTCTTGGCCCAAGTGGCGAACTCAGTGCCGACCATGATGACTCCGTCATCATGGGTCATCTCCGCATGCAGGATGTTGTCCTTGGAGTCGGTAAGCACTTCGCTTGGCTCGAAGCCGAAGGCCTTCTGCAGCCATTTCAGCGCAGCGCGATTGTCCTTATAGATAATCGAGGGAATGAATGCGGGTCGTCGAGGTGCCGTGGTGGCCATGAAAGCTCCATGCTTATCAATATGGTCAATAGTTATCAAATTCGTAAATCATATGCAAGAGAGGCATCGTAAGTCGACGCGATATTCCACGGGCAGCGTTGGGCAAATTTTCATCATGCCGGGGTCGAGGGTTCCCGTTCTGACCTGCCGAAGTCCGCGGCCCTGGATGTCGTGGGATTGAAGAGACCTGGCGCGAACGTGCACGAGCGCGAGCACGGCGGAGGGTGAGCGGTCGCCTCGTCTTGGCGGGAAGCCAAGCTCTCACGCCACCCATATTTTTCTTTTGATACAGTGGCTTAGGCCATTTCAAGCCAACTTGGCTTTTTGCTTGCCATATAAATACGTCAGAAAAACCAGGTGATCACCGACCGTACCGACGTCCGCACGCGCATACCGCTGGTTGTGCCTCGTGGGACAACTCCGGCGTCGGCTCGACAGTTGCGGCGCATCGCGACGCAGAACCGGACATCCATAAGCTGCCCGGCAATTGTCGATTCGAGCCGTCTCCGTACGTCGTCAGGGAAGGACCGTGGAAGGACACTGGTATGCCTTCTCCCTATCGTTGGGTAATTGTCGGACTTGGCGGGCTGATGGGTTGCGTCGCCATCGGAGCGATGTTCTCGCTTGCCGTCCTTCTGGGGCCGATTTCGGCCGCCACCGGCTGGAGCCGCGCGGCCATCTCGAGCGCCATGACGCTGGACTTCCTCGTCATGGGGTTCGCAGGATTTGCCTGGGGCGCAGCGAGTGACCGCCTGGGCACCCGTGTCGTCGTGCTCACGGGGGCGATCATTCTCGGCGCCGGACTGTGGCTCGCGAGCCGCGCAGCCTCCCCTCTAATGTTCCAGCTTGGGTTCGGCGTGTTCGTCGGCGTGGCGTGCGGCGCATTCATTGCGCCGATGATCGCCGCCGTGACGGCGTGGTTCGACACCCAGCGAGCGCTCGCGGTGTCGCTCGTCTCAGCAGGCATGGGTATGGCACCCATGACGATGTCACCGTTTGCAGCCTGGCTCGTCTCACACTACGACTGGCGCACAGCCTTGGCTGTCCTCGGGTGTCTCGCCTGGGTGTTTCTGATTCCCGCGGCGCTGCTGGTGCGGCAGCCGCCCAGGACAGATCACGCCACTGCTGCGGCAGCCATGGACGCCGGAAGACCCGTGCCGCGCGTGAAGGCTGCGCTCCTTTCCGTCCCGTTCATTGTTCTGGGAATGACGTTCTTTCTCTGCTGTGCGGCTCATTCCGGTCCGCTCTTCCATTTCGTGAGCTATGCGATCACCTGTGGTGTGCCGATGATGGCGGCGGTGAGTATCTACAGCGTCGAAGGGCTCGCGGGACTCGGTGGCCGACTGCTCCTCGGAGTTGCTGCGGACAGGCTGGGCGTGAAGCCGGTGTTGATCGGTGGTCTGTTTGTCCAGTCGCTCGCAATTCTGGGCTATATGCTCGCGAGCCGACAGAGCGAGTTCTACCTGCTCGGGATCGTGTTCGGAACCGCGTACAGCGGAGTCATGCCGCTCTACGCCGTGCTCGCCCGCGAATACTTCGACCAGCGCATCATGGGGACGGTGTTCGGTGCCGCCATCATGCTTTCCAGC
>Ga0209027_1000157_pt1 | contig 20839 bp, 18 predicted proteins | sample GraSoi013_1_20cm_3_FD_185821 | JGI IMG/M metagenome (GOLD analysis project Ga0209027, IMG submission 185821) | Grasslands soil microbial communities from the Angelo Coastal Reserve, California, USA - Sample 09_27_2013_1_20cm (SPAdes) (version 2) | ecosystem: Environmental > Terrestrial > Soil >...
GCCGAGGTCACGAGGCATACGGCGGCCGTGATCGTCGAGCCCGTGCAGGGGCTTGCCGGGGCGGTGGCGCTCGGTGCGCCGTTTCTCGCCGCGCTGCGCGCGCGCTGCGATGAGGTCGGCTCGCTGCTGATATTCGACGAGGTGCAGTGCGGCGTCGGGCGCACCGGGGAGCCCTTCGCCGCCAACCTCTACGGCGTGCGGCCCGACATGCTCACCACCGCCAAGGGGCTCGGCAACGGCTTTCCCTGCGCCGCGCTCATGCTGTCGCCGCTGGTGGCCGCCTCCGTCAAGCCGGAATCCCTCGGCACCACCTTCGGCGGCGGACCGATGGCGTGCGCGGCGATCGAGGCGGTCATCGCCGCCATCAGGAACGAGCGGCTGCTCGAGCGGGTACGACGCGTGAGCGCGTATATCCGCAGGAGCTGTGTCCTGGGCCCGGTCAGCGCGCACCAGGGCGCGGGCCTGCTCGTCGGGCTGCGCACGAGGCGACCGGCGAAGGAAATCCAGGCCGAGCTGCTCGAATGCTGCATCCTCACCGGCACGGCCAACGACCCGCACGTGCTGCGCCTGCTGCCGCCGCTCATCCTCGAGGAGCAGCACGTCGACCTGCTGCGCGACGCGCTGCGCGATCTGCCCGCATGAAGCGCTTTCTCGATCTCGCGGACTTCGAGCGCGACGAGGTGCTGTCGCTCCTGGAGCTCGCGCGGCGCCTGGAAAAGCAGCCCGAGCCGCGCGCGCTGGCCGGCAGGATCCTCGGGCTGCTGTTCTTCAATCCCTCGCTGCGCACGCTGGCGTCCTTCCAGGCCGCCATGGCGCGCCTCGGCGGCAGCTCGTTCGTCATCACCGCGGGCCAAGGCAGCTGGCAACTCGAGACCCGTCCCGGGGTCGTGATGGATGGCGCGGCCGCCGAGCACGTGCGCGAGGCCATCCCGGCGCTCGGCGCCTATTGCGACGCGCTCGGCATCCGCGCCTTCGCCGCGGGCCGTGACCTGGCGAGCGATCTGGCGGAGAGCACCTTCAACGCCATGGCGAGCCTCACCGACAAGCCGCTCATCAATCTGGAGTCCGCGGTCAACCATCCCTGCCAGGCGCTCGCCGACTGGAAGACGCTGGATGACCTCGCGGTGCCGCGCGCCGGGCGCTTCGTGCTCTCGTGGGCCTACCACCCGCGCGCCCTGCCGCTGGCGGTGCCGGCGGCGGCGCTGCACATGGCGGCGCTGCGCGGCATGGAGGTCATCGTGCTGCGTCCCGAGGGCTTCGCGCTTCCCGGTGCCATCATGGAACGCGCGCAGCGCGCGGCGGCGGCTTCCGGGGGCTCGGTGCGCGAGAGCGCCGAGCGCGCGGACGCGCTCGCCGGCGCCGAGGTCCTGTATGTAAAGGAGTGGGGCGCGACCGCCTGCTACGGCGACGCGCAAGCGGATGCCCGCCTGCGCAGCACGCTCACCGGCTGGTGCGTGCGCGATGACTGGTTCGGCATCACCGCGCGCGAGTGCCGCCTGATGCACTGCCTGCCGGTGCGGCGCAATACCGCCATCGCCGATGAGGTGCTCGATTCCGCGCGCAGCGTGGTGCAGCGCCAGGCCTGCAACCGTCTGCCGGTGCAGATGGCCGTGCTCCATCAGATGCTCAAGCCCTGAAGTAAGCGGAAGTCCCTCATGATCATGCATCGAAGCGATCAGGCTCTCGCCATCCGCGCCCTCAGGAGCGCCGCGCCCTACATCCGCATGTACAAGGGCAAGACCTTCGTCGTGAAGGCGGGGGGCGGGGTGTTTGCCGACCCGCCGGCGACGCGGGTGCTGGTGGAGCAGATCGCGATCCTGCACCACTTCGGCGTGCGCGTCGTGCTGGTGCACGGCGGCGGGCCGCAGCTCACCGAGCTGTCGGCCGCGCTCGGTGTGCCGACGCGCATGGTGGACGGGCGGCGCGTCACCGACCAGCGATCCATCGACGTGACCGCGATGGTGCTCAACGGCCTGATCAACACGCGCCTGCTCGGCCTGTGCCGCGACCTCAATATCGAGGCGGTCGGGATCAGCGGCGTGGATGCCGGCCTGGTGCGGGCCCACAAGCGAGCGCCGGTGAGGCTCGGCGCGGACGGCGAGCTCGTCGACTTCGGTTTCGTCGGCGACATCGACGCGGTCGACACCAGCGTGCTCAGAAAGCTCCTCGACAACGGCCTCATGCCGGTGGTGAGCCCGTTGTCAGCGGATGAATCCGGGACACTGCTCAACATCAACGCCGACACCGTGGCCGCGGCCCTCGGGGCGGCCCTGCAGGCGGAGAAGCTGATCCTGTGCACCGGTGCGCCCGGGATCCTCGGCAGTGTCGCCGATCCGCGCTCGCTCATCTCCTACACCGACCTCAAGGGACTGAAGCGCCTGCGCGAGGAAGGTCACATCGCCGCCGGCATGCTGCCCAAGGCGAAGGCCATCGAGGACGCCATCCGCGGCGGCGTACGCCGGGTGCACGTGGTGTCGTACCAGTCTCCGGAAGGGATCCTCGGCGAGGTATTCACCAACGAGGGCACCGGCACGCTGATCGTCGCCGATGTCAACGCGCTCACGCCCGCCGAGCAGCAGAGCACGCCATGACGCGGCTGTGGGACAAGGGCACGCCGCTCGATGAGCGGGTGTTGCATTACACCGCGGGCGAGGACTGCGCGCTCGATGAGCGCCTGGTGCCGTACGACGTGCACGCCTCGATCGCGCACGCCGCCATGCTGCACGCCCAGGGTCTGCTTACGAGCGAGGATTTCATCGCCATCCGCGCGGGCCTCACCGCGCTGGCGGAGGAGCACGCGCGCGGCGCCTGGCGCATTCAGCTCGCCGACGAGGACGGCCAGACGGCGCTCGAGCGGCGCCTGACCGAGCGCATCGGCGCCGCCGGCGCGCGCATTCACCTCGGGCGCTCGCGCAACGACCAGGTGCTCACCGCGATCCGCCTGTACCTGCGCGAAGCCGTCGAGGCACTCAGCAGCGGCGCGCTCGCGGTCGCCGAGGCGCTCGATGAGCTCGCCTCGCGCGAGCAGGGCACCGCGCTCCCGGGCTACACCCACCAGCAGCAGGCCATGCCGAGCTCGGTGCCGCTGTGGGCCGGAGGTTTTGCGGCGGAGCTGCGCGACGACGCGGCGGGCCTCGCCGAGGTGCGCCGCCGTATCGACAAGAGCCCGCTCGGCTCGGCGGCGGGCTACGGCACGCCCGGGCTCCCCATCGACCGTGAAGCCACGCGCGGCAGCCTCGGATTCGCCACCGTGCACCAGCCGGTCACCGCGGTACAACTCTCGCGCGGCAAGGCCGAAGCGCAGCTGTTGTTCGAGATCACGCTGCTGCTGCAGGATCTCGGGCGCTTCGCCGCCGACGTGCTGCTGTTCGCCACCTTCGAGTTCGGCTTCGTCACGCTCCCGGAAGGCTTCACGACCGGCTCCTCGATCATGCCGCAGAAGCGCAACCCGGACGTGTTCGAGCTGATCCGCGGCCGCTCCGCCAGCGCGCAGGCGTGCCTGATCGAGGCCCTCGGCATATGCGCCAAGCTGCCCTCCGGTTACCACCGCGACCTGCAGTTGCTGAAGTTCCCGCTGTTCCGCGGCATCGATCTGGCGCTCGCGACCCTCGCCATCCTGCCGCCGGCCATCGGGGCGCTGCAGTTGCGGCGCGAGGCGATCCGGCTCGATCCCGCGATCCACGCCGCCGAAGAGGCCAACCGCCTGGTGGTCGCGGAGGGCATCCCGTTCCGCGAAGCCTACCAGCGCGTGGCTGCGAAACTGAAGCGTTAGGTTGGCCGGCGCCCGCCGCGGCGGGTTGCAAGCGCCCGCGGCGCAGCGCACGCTCGCACCGCACTCGGGGAAGATGCGATGACCAAGGTGTTGGGAATCTCCGGTAGCCTGCGGCGCGGCTCCTACAACAGCGCGCTGCTGCGCGCCGCCGCGCGTCTCATGCCCGAGGAGTCGACGCTCGACATCGCCAGCCTGCGCGGCATCCCGCTCTACGACGGCGATGTCGAGGCGCAGGGCATCCCCGCCGCGGTGAGCCAGCTGAAGGAGGCGATCGTCGCCGCCGACGGCGTGCTGCTCGTGACCCCGGAATACAACAACAGCATCCCCGGGGTGTTCAAGAACGCGATCGACTGGCTGTCGCGCCCGTCGTCGGACATCAAGCGGGTGTTCGGCGGACGAGCGTTCGCCATCATGGGCGCCTCTCCGAGTGCCTTCGGCACCACGCTCAGCCAGGCCGCCTGGCTGCCGGTGCTGCGCACCCTGGGCACCCAGACCTGGTTCGGCGGGCGACTGCTGGTCGCGCGCGCCGGCGGCGTGTTCGATGAAGGAGGCGCCCTCAAGGACGCCACCGTCGAGGAGCAGCTGAGGCAGTTTCTCGCCGGCTACGTGAGCTTCCTGCGGCGGCCGGGCGGATAGGCATTTGCGCGCGGCGGCGCTCAGGCGCCCTGCATCGCCGCCGCCAGGGGCCCCGCCTGCTCGCCGACGATCAGGTGCAGCACCCCGGGCGCCGCCCTCATGACGGCGGCCACCCCCGCCCGCTTCGCCGCCGCCTCGTCGAAGCGACCCGGGTCGGCGAGCCTGATGCGCAGGCGCGTGTGGGCGAGCGCCTCCAGCTCGCGCACGTTGGCGCGCTCACCGAGCGCCGCCAGAAGCCGCGCCGCCGTCGCGCGCAGCGCGGAGTCGGGAGCCGCCGCGGCAGCGCTCGCCGGGCTGCGCGCCGCGGGTGCTGGCGCGGGGAGCGCGCCGGCAGCTGCGCCCGAGGCGCGCAGGTAATCCTCCATGTTGGTCTTCAGGTGCTCGGATAGCGGCCCGAACACCGCCTGCACGCCCTTGCCGACGCGCATCACCCCGCTCGCACCGAGCGCGGTGAGTGCGCGCTCGTCGATGAGCGCCGGATCCCGCACCGCCACCCGCAGCCGCGTGATGCACGCATCGAGGCTGGCGATGTTGTCGCCGCCGCCGAAGGCGAGCACCAGGTCACGGGCCCGCGCCGCGCTCGCCGCCGGCGCCGCGCTGCCCGCGGGGGCCATGCTGCCCGCGGGGGCCATGCTGCCCGCGGGGGCCATGCTGCCCGCGGGGGCCATGCCGGGCGCGGCCGCGACCGCTTCCTCGCGGCCGGGGGTCTTGAGGTCGAGCCAGCCGATTGCGAGACGGAAGACGACGTAATAGATGAGCGCGTAGACGGGGCCGAGAATCAGCACCAGCCACCACTGCTGCGCGAATTTGCCGAATGCGTTGAAGACCAGGAAGTCGATGCCGCCCTGGGAGAAGGTGAAGCCCATGTGCATGCCGAGGGTGTTGGCCACGAACTGCGTCGAGGCCGCAAGCAGGGCGTGCACCACGTACAGCACCGGCGCGACGAACAGGAACGCGAACTCGATCGGCTCGGTGATCCCGGTGAGGAACGAGGTCAGCGCCGCCGAGATCATGATGCCGCCGACCGCGACCCGGTTCTGCGGGCTGGCGGCGTGCCACATCGCAATCGCCGCCGCGGGCAGGCCGAACATCTTGAAGAGGAAGGCACCGGCGAGGATCCCCGCCGTGGGATCGCCGGCGAAGAAGCGGTTGATGTCGCCGTGCACCACCGTGCCGCTCGCGTCCGTGTAAGCGCCCATCTCGAAGAAGAACGGCACGTTCCAGATATGGTGCAGACCGAACGGGATCAACAGCCGCTCGACGAAGCCGTAGACGGTCGCGGCCGTGCGCGGGTTGGAGACCGCCGCCCAGTGCGAGAACGTGTCGATGCCGTGCTGTATGGGCGGCCAGATCGCCGACAGCACCACGCCGGCCAGCCCCGCGGCGAGCGCCGTGACGATCGGCACGGAGCGCTTGCCGGAGAAGAACGCCAGGTACGGCGGCAGGGTCGTGCGGTAGAAGCGCTTGAACATCGTCGCGGCGATGGCGCCGGCGAGGATGCCGCCGAAGACGCCGGTCTGCATCGACTTGATGCCCAGGATGCTCACCGGCTCCATGCCCCACACACCGGCCATCACGCCCAGAATCGCCAGCAGCACCACATAGCCGACCACCGCCGAGATCGCCGCGATGCCGTCATTCTCGGTGAGGCCCACCGCGACGCCGACCGCGAAGATCAGCGGCAGGTTGCCGAACACCACGTCGCCGGAGGCCTTCATGAGCGAGGACACGAGCGGCGGGATCCAGCCGAAGTGCGCCGCGCCGATGCCGAGCAGGAGGCCTGCGACCGGCAGCACCGCCACCGGAATCATCAGCGACCGGCCGATCTTCTGCAGAACTACGAACGCGTCTTTGAACACAACTCCCCCTCGAGCCGCCTCAGCTGCCAGCTCCCGCGGCCGCCGGGCGGGCCTCCCGGCCAAACTGCGCGAGCCGCGCGCGAACCTCGCCCGCGGTGCTCAAGCCCGCCACCTCGCGCGCCAGGTCCCGGCAGCGCCGCAGCGACAGCCGGCGCACGAGCGCCTTGACGGCGGCGATCGCCGGCACCGGCACGGACAGCTCGTCGACGCCGATTCCGAGCAGCACCGGCACCGCGAGCGGCTCGGCGGCAATCCCGCCGCACACGCCGACCCATTTGCCGTGGCGGTGCGCGGCCTCCACGGTGAGACTGATCAGCTGCAGAACCGCCGGGTGCAGCGCGTCGGCGAGCGGGGCGAGCTGCGGGTGGCCGCGGTCCATCGCCAGCGTGTACTGGGTCAGATCGTTGGTGCCGATCGAGAAGAAATCCACCTCGCGCGCCAGGTGCTCCGCGGTGAGCGCCGCGGACGGCACCTCGATCATCACGCCCACGCGCACCGAGGCGCCACCGGCTTGCTCCTCGGCGAGGATCCGGCGCGCCGCGCGCAGCTCATCGAGCGTCGCGATCATCGGAAACATCACATGGATGTCACCGAGCGCGGCGGCGGTGAGAATCGCCCGCAGCTGGGTGCGCAGCAGATCGGGCCGCTGCAGGCTCACGCGGATACCCCGCAGGCCGAGAAACGGATTCTGCTCCGGGGGCAGCGGCAGATACGGCAGGGGCTTGTCGCCGCCGACGTCGAGCGTGCGGATGACGAGCCGGCGCCCGCGGCCGAGCGCGGCCGCGACGGCGCGGTAGACCGCGGCCTGCTCAGGCTCCTCGGGCGCGGTATCGCGGTCCAGGAACAGCAGCTCCGAGCGCAGCAGTCCCACCGCCTCCGCGCCCTGGGCGACGGCCGCGACGGCTTCCTCGGCCGTGCCGATGTTGGCGGCAATCTCGATGCGATGCCCGTCGGTCGTCGCCGCCGGCTCGCTCGCCGCCGCCCGCTCACTGTGGCGCTGTGCGGCGAGGCGCCCCATCACGGCCCGCGCCGCGGCAACCTCGGTCTCGTCCGGGTCCTTGAGCACGGTGCCGCCGGTGCCGTCGAGGAGAACCGCGGTGCCGTCCTCGAGCTCGAGCGCGGCGCGATCGACGCCGCAGACGGCGGGTAGCCCCAACGCGCGGGCGAGGATCGCCGCGTGGCTCGTGGGTCCGCCGCCGGTGGTGCACAGGCCCAGCACCCTGCCCGCATCGAGGGAGGCCGTCTCGCTCGGCGTCAGCTCATCGGCGATCAGGATGGAGCCAGGTGAAAATTCGAGGGGCGCGGTCGTCACGCCGGCCAGCAGTCCCAGCACCCGCCCGCCGACGTCCCGGACATCGCCGGCGCGCTCGCGCAGCAGCGCACTCGCGAGCGCCTCGAGGCGCGCGGCGTAACTCGAGTAGGCCTCCCGCCACGCGTACCCGGCACTGCGTCCGCCTGCCAGCCCCGCCACGGCGAGGTCGATCAGCTCCGGATCGGAGAGCAGCTCGAGGTGGGCATCCAGAATTCGGGACGCCGCTCCCGAGTTGGCCGCCCGCTGTGCGCTGATCTGTTGCCGGGCGCGCGCGAGCGCCGCGTCGAGATGCGCCCGCTCGCGCTCGAGTCCCGCGCCCTGCTCCTCTACGCGGATCGCGGTGCGGCGCACCTGCGCGACTCTGCCCAGCGCAACTCCGGGCGATGCGCTCACGCCCGCGAGCTTGCGGGGGTCCGTCGGGACCGCGGGGATTGCAGGCGCTGCGGCGGCGGCCGGCACAGGGCCTGCGGCCGATTCCCCTGACCCGCAAGCGAGGAGCTCCGCCAGGGCGCTGACCGCAGCCGCGGCATCGGGACCCGTCGCACTCACGCGGATCACATCGCTCGGGTTGGTGGCGAGCAGCAGGATGGATGTGACCGACTTGGCATTGGCCGCGTCGGCGCCGCGCAGCAGACGGATGTCGGCACGGAACGCCTTGGCCGCGGCCGCGACGACCGCCGCCGGCCTGGCATGCAACCCCTGGCGGTTAGGCAGGCGGATGTCCGCCGAGACGGCGGTTGTCTCGGTCGCCGGTGCGCCGTCCACGGAGGGTGCTGCGGCCAGCTCGACGTCGAGGATGACGCTGCGGCCAGCATCGACCAGGCCGGTGGCCACGGTCAGCGCGCTGATGCGCTCGCGGTTGGTCACCAGCACCTGTGTGAGCAGGCTCGGGGCCGAGCGCGCGATGAGATCCGCGTCGAAGGAGATCAGCGGCTGCCCGGCCGCCACCCGATCGCCCTGGCTCACGCGCGCAGTGAAGCCCTTGCCGTTCAGACCGACCGTGTCGACGCCGATGTGAACCAGGACTTCGACCCCCTCGTCGGTCGTGATCGCCAGCGCATGGGCGGCCCGGTGCAACAGCGTGACGAGCCCGGCAGCCGGGGCCAGTACGTCGCACGAGGTCGGATCGATCGAGACCCCGTCGCCCACCGTGCGCTGCGCGAACACCGGGTCCGGGACGCGCTCGAGGGGCACGAGGATGCCGGAGAGCGGCGCGAGCAGGCCGATCCGTCGAGGCACGGCGCTCATGGCGTGGGTGGCGGCGCGTCTGGCTGGGCCTGCGGCGCCGCGCGGGCAAAGGCCGGCAGCGCCTCCAGGTGCGCGCAGACCGCGCGCAGGGCCGGATAGGGCTCGACGTCGACCCGGTAGCGGCGCGCGTTGTACATCTGCGGCACGATGCACAGGTCGGCGAGCGTGACCTCGCTGCCGAACATGTGCCGGCCGTCGCCGCTGGTGTGCTGCACGCGCTGCTCCAGCGCCTGGAAGCCCAGTCCGATCCACTCACCCGCCCAGGCATTCACGGCGTTCTCGTCCGCGTGAAAGCTCGAGCGCAGGTAGTTCAGCACCCGCAGGTTGCCGAGCGGGTGAATATCGCAGGCGATGGCGAGCGCGAGCGAGCGCACCTGCGCGCGGTCCGCCGCAGAGCCCGGCAACAGGGGCGGCTGCGGGTGAGTTTCCTCCAGGTACTCGATGATCGCGAGCGACTGCGTGATGGTGGTGTCGCCGTCGGCCACCACCGGTATCAGCCCCTGCGGATTGAGCGCGCGAAATTGCGGCGTGTGCTGGGCGTTCGCCGGCGCGCGCAGATCCACCAGCGCCGTCTGCCACGGGATGCCCTTGAAGTTCAGTGCGATACGCACGCGGTAGGCCGCGGAGCTTCGATAATAGTGATAGAGCTTCATGTTCGATCCGCTCCCGGAGCCTCGGCCCCCGGACTTGAGCGGTGGTGCAGATTGCCACTGTGCAAACCGCTAGACTAGCGCCGATGAGCATCTGGCGCGCCCCCACCACTCCCGAGGCTCTCACCGAGCGCGGCAAGAGGAGCCTCTCCGGCTACCTCGGCATCCGCATCACCGAGATCGGCCCGGACTTCGTGCGCGCCACCATGCCGGTCAACGAGCACACTCACCAGCCCTTCGGGGTGCTGCACGGCGGCGCCTCCGTCGCGCTCGCGGAAACGGTCGGCAGCCTCGCCGCGATGATGTGCGTGGATACGCAGCAGTCCATGTGCCTGGGCCAGGAGATCAACGCCAATCACCTGCGGGCCGTATCCACGGGCACGGTCACCGCCACCGCCCGCCCGTTTCACCTGGGCGGGCGCAGCCACGTCTGGCACATCGAGATCCGCGATGAGAGCGAGCGCCTGGTGTGTGTCTCGCGCCTCACGATGGCCGTGGTGGAGCGCCGGCCGAAGACAGCAGCGCCCGAGTGAGGTGAGTCATGTCAGACCCTGATCCGGAGATGACCGTCGTCGTCGCGCCGATCGACGAGTCGCTCCTCAGCTACACGCACGTGATGTACGCGCTGCATTCGCTGGCGGTGCTCATCGGCGTCACCACCTTCCACACCATCGTCGGCAGCTTCATCGGCAGCCTGCCATCGATCGTCGCGGTGGTCATGAACTACGTGCGCCGCTCGGCGACGCGCGGTACCTTCCTCGAGTCGCATTTCCGCTGGCAGCTGCGGACCTTCTGGTTCGCGGTGCTGTGGGCATGCGTGTCGGTGCTGGTCATGCTGACCATCATCGGCATCCCGGCGGGTCTGCTCGGCCTGCTCGCGCTGGCGATCTGGATCGTCTACCGCCTGGTGCGCGGCTGGCTGGCGCTACGCGACAGGAAGGCGACGCCCTTATGAAGGAGGCAAGCCGGCTGCTCGCGCTCGGCGCCGCACTGCTCGCGGCGGGCTGCGGCCAGAAGGGCGCCCTGTACCTGCCGGACAAGAACACGCAGATGATCACGATTCCGGCAGCGCCGCCCACCCCAGCGCAGTCCGCTGCGTCGCAGCCCGCCCCCGAACCCCAGTCCGTCCCGGCGCCGACGCCGTCCGCTACACCGGCGCCGCCGAAGCCGGACGACAAGAGCGGCGACTCCGAAACGCCGAAGTAGCACCCGGGGCGGGGAGGGGCCGATAGCTACTAAACGCAACTACGGTTGCAGTTGGCCGCGGACCTGATTGGGGGCTCAGGTCCGCACCAGGCCCGTGAGCGGCCTCGCCGTCCTGCTGTCGGGGAACACCGTGCGCTCGAGCTCGCGCGGCGGCACCTGCAGATGCTCGTGCAGCAATCCCTTGAGCACCGAGCGCAGGTCGAGCGTGGGTGCGAGATCGCGCCCCTGATACAGGGCGCGCGCCGCCAGTCCCGGCCAGTCCGCAATCACCCGTCCACCCGCGACCGCGCCGCCGACCAGCAGCGCCGCGGTCGCGGTGCCGTGATCCGTGCCGCGCGTGCCGTTGATCGCCGCGGTGCGGCCGAATTCAGTGACCAGCAGCACCGCCGTGTCGCTCCACACCGGCCCGAGCTCCTGTTTCAGGGTCGCGAGGCCGGAATCCAGCGCGCCGAGCCTGCCGGCGAGCTGCCCTTGCGCAGCACCCTCGTTGGCGTGCGTGTCCCAGCCGGCGGTGTCGAACATGGCAACCCTGGGGCCGGCTTCCTGGCGCAGGAAGCCCGCGGCCGCACGCACGACCTGCGCGTAGCGCGCGCCGTTCGCCTGAGCGGGCCGCGCAGGCGGCGGCGTACCCGCAGCGCTCATGGCGCGCGGCGCCGTGTCGGGCGCCGTGGCCGCAAGGCTGACAGCGCCGTCCGCGCAGGCGATGGCGTCCGCCGCCAGCGCATCGGCGAGGCGCACTGACAGCAGCGGATCGGCGGCGTACAGATCGGTGATACGCGCCAGCGTGTCCTCATCCAGCGCGCCGAGTTTCGATGCCGACCACGAAGTCACCGCCGCCGGTCCGCGCATGACCAGCGGCACGTTCTGACCGAGGGCGACCCCGGCCTCCTGCCCGGGCGGCGGGGAGCTTGCCAGCGCGCGATTGAGCCAGCCGCTCGTGAGCGCGCGCGCCCGCGGCGAGCCGTTCTCCAGAACGTCCTGGCCGTCGAAATGCGAGCGCTCGCGGTAGGGGCTGGCGAGTGCGTGCAGCACGGTCAGCTCGCGCGCCGCGTAGCACTGCTGCAGGAAGGCGAGCGAGGGATGCAGGCCGAAGAAGCCGTCGAGCGGCAGCGCCCCGCCCGCCTCCCCGGGTGCACGCAGCGCAAACTCCCCGCGCAGAGCGGCGTAGTCGCGATCGCCATAGGGAGGGACCGTGGCGAGTCCGTCGAGAGCGCCGCGCATGATGATCAGCACGAAGCGCGGGCGGCGCTCATCGGTGCGAGCGAAGGCGACCCGCGAAGTGAGCAGCGCGCCACCGGCGAGCAGTGCGCCCAGGTTGAGAAATTCACGTCGCTGCATGGCCATAGGGTCCTCAACGGCTCAGCGGCGCATGAATTCGGGCGCGGCGAGCAAGAGCGTGAGCGCCTGCGCGGCGCTGGCCGCATGAGCGACGGCGCCGCGCGTCGCGGCGCTGAGGTTCGCGCCGAGTAATTGCGGGGCGAGAGCAGCGGCGTCGCGGCGGTTGCCCAGCCGCTGCCCGAGGGCGTCTGCCCACTCGATGCGCTTCATGAGCGCGGAGGCGCCATCCCAGTCGGCGCTGCGATCCGGCCAACCTGCGGGCGATCCCGGCTCCCACATTCTCTGGCCGAGCACGCCAAAGGGCGTCAGCGCCGGCTGCCCGGCCTGCACCGGCAGGGTGAGCCCGCGAAAACCCGAGATGATGTAATCCGACGGTGTCTTGTACTTGGCGAGCGGCTGCACCCAGGCTTCGCGCGAGCCGATGAGCGCGCGATAGACCGTCGGCAGATCGCCGCCGCTGCGTGTGAACGCGAGCGCGAGCCGCCCGACCGCCTCCGGCGGCGGATCGTCGGCGATGAAATGACGCGCGAGCTTGGTGGCGATGAAGCGCGCGGTGGAGGGCTGGCCGGCGAGGTCGCGCAGCACCGCGACGCCCTGCCCGTAGCCGCTATCCGCATAGCGTGTGCCCAGCACCCGCTTGGCGCCCGGCTCGTGCAGCTCGGGGCGAAACAGGAATTTTCCCGGCTCGCCGCCGGCGAAGGGCCCGCCGCCCTCACCGCCGATCGACCAGCCGGTGATCACCTCGGCGAAGGCGGTCACGTCCGTCTGCGTGTAGCCCCCGCCCACACCGAGCGTGTGCAGCTCGAGAATCTCGCGCGCGAGATTCTCGTTGATGCCGAGCCTGCGCGGCTGCGCGCGCCGCTCCAGGCGCAGCGCCGCCGGCGAATGCGGGCCGACCGACAGATGGTTGTCCAGATACAGCAGCATCGCCGCATGCGTCTCGACCGCGAGCAGCAGATCGCCGAAAGTTCCGAGCACGTGCGGCCGGATCGCTTCGCGCTCGAGGCTGCCCGCGAGCCCGCTGAGCAGCTGCTTGTCGACCGACACCGCGAAGTGATTGCTCCAGAACTGCGTGAGGCGCTCGATGAACGGTCGCTCGGTGCTCACCGCCTCCCGCAAGCGCGCCGTCACTTCGCTCAGGTAGATCGGCCGCAGGAACTGCGGCAGTGCCTGCGCGGCGGCGGCGGCATCGTCCGCGCCCGCCTTGCCGGGAGCCGTGACCCCCTCGGCCGACTTGCGCTGGGCGCGAATCTCCTGCCGCAGCTTCTGTGCCTGTGCCAGTGTCTGCGCCGAGGAGCATAGCTGCGGGTCCGAGAGCAGCGGCGGCCCGGACCGCAACTGCGCCTCGAGCCAGTCGCGCCCATCGTGCGCGATCGCGGCGAGCTCCCCGGGGCGGGCGCCGAGCCCGAAGCGGTTGGCGGCAATGGCGGACGTGAACCCCTCGCGCATGAGACTTTATAGCGCGCCAGGGGGCCGGACGGTTGACCTGCGGCGCGGGACTCGTGACCGGCGCCCTCCGCTATACTCGCGGCCCGCCTCAGGACCCTGGCATGACGCGCTCCCCCGATCTGGTTCTCGTCGACGGCTCCTCTTATGTCTACCGGGCGTTTCACGCCCTGCCGCCGCTGTCCAACTCGCGCGGCGAGCCGACCGGAGCGGTGCTCGGAGTGCTGAACATGCTGCTGAAGTTCCTCAAGGACCATCAGCCGCGCCGCATTGCCGTGGTGTTCGATGCGCCGGGCAAGACCTTCCGCGACGAGCTGTTCACCGAGTACAAGGCACACCGCCCCTCGATGCCCGATGACCTGCGCGCCCAGATCGCGCCGCTGCTCGAGATCATCGAGGCACAGGGGCTGCCGCTGCTGCGCGTGCCGGGTGTGGAGGCGGACGATGTGATCGGCACCCTCGCCCGGCGCGCCGCGCAAGCCGGGCAGACGGTGCTCATTTCCACCGGCGACAAGGACATGGCGCAGCTGGTCGACGGCTCGATCACGCTCGTCAACACCATGAACAACACCGTGCTCGACCGCGACGCGGTCAAGGCGAAGTTCGACGTCTACCCCGAGCAGATCGTCGACTACCTGGCACTGGTCGGCGACAGCTCCGACAACATCCCGGGCATCGACAAGGTGGGGCCGAAAACCGGCGCCAAGCTGCTGCAGCAGTACGGCGGCCTCGATGAGCTGATCGGGCGCGTCGCGGAAGTTCCCGGCAAGGTGGGCGAGAACCTGCGCACCGGTCTCACGACTCTCGAGCTGTCGCGCCGCCTCGCGACCATCAGGACCGACCTCACGCTGCCGCTGTCGGTGGAGGAGCTGGTGCCGGGCCCGCCGGACAGTGCGCGCCTGCGCGAGCTGTACACGCGCTACGAGCTGCGCGCGCTGCTGCGGCAGCTGGAGGGCGGCGATGCGGTGGCCGGCGGCGCCGCGACCCCCCCGGCGCACAGTCCGCAGGCGCTGCCCGCCGTGCCGGGCGCCGCCGCCGCAGCCGCTGCGCCGCCGGCCACGGGGCCATCCGCAGCCAGTCCTGTGCCCACCGACATCGCCCGCCGCTACGAAACCGTGACCCGCTGGGAGGACCTCGAGCGCTGGCTCGCGGCCGTGCGCACCGCCGAGCTGTTCGCCTTCGACACCGAGACGACGAGCCTCGACTACATGGGCGCGCAGATCGTCGGCGTCTCCTTGTGCATCGAGCCGGGCGTGGCCGCCTACGTCCCCCTGCGCCACGTGTATCCGGGCGCGCCCGAGCAGCTCGATCGCGAGCGCGTGCTCGCGGCCTTGAAGCCCATTCTCGAGGATCCCGCGCGCGGCAAGGTCGGGCACAACCTCAAGTACGACGCCCACGTGCTGGCGAACGCCGGCATCAGGCTCGCCGGCATGCGTTTCGACAGCATGCTCGAGTCCTACGTGTGGAACAGCGTCGCCACCAATCACGACATGGATGCGGACGCCCAGCGGTATCTCGGACTGCGCACCATCACCTACGAAGACGTCGCCGGCAAGGGCGCGAAGCAGCTCAGTTTCGACCAGGTGCCCCTGGAGCGCGCCGGCGAGTATGCGGCCGAAGATGCCGACGTGACGCTGCGCCTGCACGGGGCGCTGTGGCCGCAGCTCGAGGCGGTGCCGGCGCTGGCGCGCCTGTACCTGGAATGCGAGCAGCCGCTGGTGCCGGTGCTGTTCGCCATGGAACATCGTGGCGTGCTGGTGGATCGCGAGCGGCTGCGCACCCAGAGCCGCGAGTTCGCGCGCCAGCTGCAGGAGCTGCTGCTGCAGGCGCACCGCGAGGCCGGCCACGAATTCAACATCGAGTCCCCGAAGCAGCTGCAGCAGATCCTGTTCGAGAGGCTGCAGCTGCCGGTGCGGCGCAAGACCCCGACCGGACAGCCCTCCACCGCCGAGGACGTGCTGGAAGAGCTCGCCGGCAGTTACGCGCTGCCGCGGATCGTGCTCGAGTACCGCGCGCTCGCCAAGCTCAAGTCCACTTACACCGATACGCTCCCGGAGCAGGTGAACGAGCGCACCGGGCGCATTCACACCAACTATGCCCAGGCGGTCGCCGCGACCGGCCGGCTGTCCTCGGTCGATCCCAACCTGCAGAACATCCCGGTGCGACGCCCCGAGGGACGCCGCATCCGCCAGGCGTTCATCGCGCCGCCGGGCTACGTGCTGCTCGCGGCGGATTACTCGCAGATCGAGTTGCGCATCATGGCGCACCTGTCGGGAGATGAGAGTCTGCGCGCGGCTTTCGCCGCGGATCGCGACGTGCACCGGGCCACGGCCGCCGAGGTGTTCGGTGTCGGCCTCGATGCGGTCACGCCCGACCAGCGCCGCACCGCCAAGGTCATCAACTTCGGTCTGATCTATGGCATGTCCCCGTTCGGCCTGGCGCGCAACCTGGGCATCGAGCGCGGCGCGGCGCAACAGTACGTGGAGCGCTACTTCCAGCGCTATCCCGGCGTGAAGCGCTTCATGGACGAGACGCGCGCGCAGGCGCGGCAGATCGGCTACGTCGAGACGGTGTTCGGCCGGCGGCTGTACCTGCCCGACATCCGCTCGGGCAACACGCAGCTGCGCCAGTACGCCGAGCGCAGCGCCATCAACGCGCCGATGCAGGGCACGGCGGCCGACATCATCAAACGCGCCATGATCACCATCGATGCCTGGTGCGCCCGCGAGGAGGCCGCGGCGCGGCTCATCATGCAGGTGCACGACGAGCTGGTGCTCGAAGTGCGCGCGGACGCGGTCGAGCAGGTGAGCGCAGCGGTGCGCGAGCGCATGGTGAATGCGGCCTCCTTGAGCGTTCCCCTGCGTGTGGACGTAGGTGTGGGTGCCAACTGGGACGAGGCGCACTGAGGACTACATCCACGCAGCGGGAATCCGCAATCGCTGCCGACGTGTCGCCGCGCAGCAACAGCGAGCAACGACCGCCGGCACCTGTTATGGATGACGTCATGGATGACGGAGGTACAGCCATGCGAAGGATACTGCTCACAACGCTTCTGGCGCTCGCAGCCGGCGCCACCAGGGCCGACGACAACGGACTGCTGTACGTGGGCGCCGGTATCTCGAAGGACAAAGTCCAAGGCATCACTCACACCGGGGTGCCCTTGGCCGAAATCTACGAGACCTCGTGGAAAGTGCTGGCCGGCTTTCGGCCGATCAAGCTGTTTGCCGTGGAGGCGGACTATCTGAACCTGGGCAATCAGACCAACACGTTCATCAGCGGTGCCAGCGCGCACTCGGACGCGAAGGCCTACGCGGGCTACGCGGTCGGCTTCCTGCCCCTTCCGGTGCCCTTCCTCGACGTGTTTGCCAAGGCGGGCCTGTCGCACTGGAAGCTGAACGGAAGCTCGGGCGCTGCAACCCTGCCACCGAGCAGTTTCTTCGCGTTCTCGGATCAGGGCACGGAGTTCGCCTGGGGCGCAGGGGCCCAGGCGCATGTCGGCAACATCGGCGGGCGCCTCGAGTACGAGACCTTCCGTATCCCCAACACCGATGACGCACGGGTTTTCTCGCTCTCGGTGATTCTGAGCCTGCTGTAGCTGCGCCGCGTCTGTGGCGAGAATGATACAAGCCCTTGATCAAACTTATGATTTGAATACATATTTTTTCTAATCCGCCGCGGAACTCAGGCGCAGGTCGCGCGTCCAACCTAACGAGTGCATCGCACTCCCCGCTTCCCTCCCTGAGCGGGTAAGAGCCCGGTTCACGAGACCTGTACCGGGTTAGTCTGGCCCCGGTGGTTTCACAACCGCCGGGGCTTTTTTATCGCCCCTATTGCCCCTTGCCGATGGGACACGCCAGCCACGCCGCAAGCGTGTCCTGGGCCTGTGTCACGCCGGTCCCCTCGAGCGCCGAGAACAATTGGGCCGTCGCCCGGGGGCCCAGCGTGGCCGCAGAAGCGCGCAGCACGGCCGCCGCCTCGGCGTGATTGAGTTTGTCGGCCTTGGAGAGCAGCACGTGCACGCGGTGCTCCGGCGACGCCCATGCGAGCAGACCGAAGTCTGCCGGGGTGAGGCCGCGCCGTGAGTCGACGATCACGAACAGCCCCCGGAGCGAGGCGCGCGTGCGCAGGGCATCGATGAGCGGCGGCCACGCGCGCCGCTCGACCTGCGGGACGTTCGCGTAGCCGTAGCCCGGCAGGTCGACCAGACGCTTGAGCGGTGCCAGCTCGAAAAAATTGAGCAGGCGCGTGCGGCCCGGGGTCTTGCTGGTGCGCGCCAGTGCGCGGCGCTGCGCGATGGCATTGATGGCGCTCGACTTGCCGGCATTGGAGCGCCCGGCGAAGGCGACCTCGGCGCCGGCATCCGGTGGAAACTGCGCCGGCGCGGCTGCGCTGATCAAAAACCGCGTCTCGCCAAACCGACTCATGTTTTCAAGGGGTAACAAAGCGCTGGCACGTCCGTAGTGTACAATTCGGCGCCCTCGCATCGCGGACCCGAGCCGGAAAGAAACAATGCCGCACAGGAAAGTCGGTTGGATGGGGCTCCCCGCCATGGCGGGGACGCTGCTGTGTTCGGCGCCATCGCTGAGCGCGGCGCAAGCACCCGCCGCAGACTTGCCCTTTACCCACGGCAAGCTCGCCGACGGCGCCGCCAGGTCCGCGGTGTGCTCCGCCTGCCACGGCCCCAATGGCAACAGCGTGAATCCCGAATGGCCGCGACTTGCCGGCCAGAGTGCCGTCTACATCGCCGAGCAGTTGCGGCTGTTCCGCTCCGGGGTACGCGTCAACCCGGTGATGCAGCCGCTCGCCACCACGCTGAGCGATCAGGACATCGACGATCTCGCGGTCTACTACGAGGCCCAGACACCCACGGGGCTGGAGGCCGACCCTTCGTACTGGCGGGATGGTCAGGCCGTTTATGTGCGCGGCGACCGCGCCCGCGAGGTCCCGGCGTGCATCGCGTGTCACGGGCCGGTGGGACGCGGCAATCTCGCCGCCGGATACCCCGCCCTGCGCGCGCAGCAGTCCGTCTACGTGGTGAAGCAGCTGAACGACTACGCGAGCGGTGCGCGCTACGCCGGGCCCAACCCCCTGCAGGCGAGCCGCAACGGCACGATGATGTTCACGGTTGCCAAGCGCCTCACCCCCGAACAGATCCGCGACGTGGCTTCCTACGTGCAAGGTATGCGCTGATTCGAGGATGCACATGATCCGTACGCTCGCCCTGGCGGCCCTGCTTGCGTTGTGCGCCTGCGCACGGCAGGAGCCCACGCCGCCGCCCGCCGCCGCACCTGCGCCCGCCGCACCTGCGCCCGCCGCAGCGGCCAACACGCAGTCCCCGGCAGCTCCCCAGACCGGTGCGCTCCCCGCGCCCGCCGGCGCCGCTCAGAGCGAATCCCAGCAGGCCGCCGCCTCCCAGGAGTCGGTCGAAACGGACGGCGAGCGACCGGCACGCAGCGACACCTCGCTCGAGCAGATCGCGGAGCTGCCCGCCGGGGCGCGGCTGCCGGACGGCAAATGGCAGCCGGGCGTGAACTACCAGCCGCTCGTTCCCGCGCAACCCACCAGCGTCGCTGCCGGCAAGGTGGAAGTGATCGAGGTGTTCTGGCTCGCCTGCCCGCACTGCTACGCGCTCGAGCCGTTCATCAGGAACTGGCTCAAGACCAAGCCCGCATATGTCGAGTTCATGCGCGTGCCGGTGATGTGGGGCCCGGTGCACCGCGCGCACGCGCGCTTCTACTACACGCTCGAGGCCCTCGGACGTGACGATCTGGTCACCAAGGCGATGGACGCCATCTCGACGCAGCACACCCCGCTCGCCGGGAACACCGAGGAGGAGTCTTCCAGGGTCGAGCAGAATTTCGCCGCCCGCAACGGCGTCAGCGCCGATGACTTCGCCAAGGCTTACAACTCCTTCACCGTCAACTCCAACGTGCAGCGCGCGGAGCAGCTCACGCAGCGCTATCACGTCGAAGGCGTACCGTTGATCGTCGTGAACGGCAAGTACACCACCGATGTGGCCAAGGCCGGCGGCGAAGCCAAGCTGATCGAGCTGATCAGCGACCTGGTCGCCGCCGAGCACCGCCGCTGAGTCGCCCGCGCTGAGCTCAGAGCGCGCGCGCCTCGCACGTGTCCCCGCTGTCCGGCCGGCGATGTCTACCGAGCACCTCGTCCCCGAGGACTTGCGTAACCTCTATCACGTCAGAGAGTGGCGCAACGCTACGGGTGTGCTCGCCACGGCCTGCCCGAACGAGTGGACGGACATCATCGAGGTGCTGCGAGCGTTCCGGCTGCTGCGCTCGCAGATACTGACCGCGGGCGGCGGCTTGTCGCCTATTTCCCAGCAAATAAATGCTGCCTTCGATGCTCGCGGCTGGAAGGAGAAGTCCTTTGCGACGCGCATCGTGGTGGACGAGACCGAGTACATCAGCCCGACGCACGCCGTGGATTGCCTCAAGGGGCGGGTGGCGCTCGAGCTCGAGTGGAACAACAAGGACCCGTTTTTCGATCGCGACCTCAACAACTTCCGATTGCTGTTCGACCTGCGGGCCATCGACGTAGGCGTGATCATCACGCGAGCCACGGAACTGCACGGGCTGTTCGATGAGCTGGGCAAGACCTATGTGACGAGCACGACGCACCACGAAAAGCTGTGGCCGCGCATCGAGGGCGGCGGTGGCGGCGGCTGCCCGGTGCTGACGTTCGCGATCACGCGCAAGGTCTACGTCGATGACGGACAGGGCGACAGCTAGTCGCAGTCCGCCGCGAGCCGGTCAAGCTGTCGCCGCTCGGCAGCGGAGTTGTGGCTGTACGTGGCCCAGGTCGGCTCGTACGCGTCGTCGGCCTGATTGCCCCACACCCGCCACCCGCGCCGGGCGCCGCGTGCAAACAGTTCGAGGCGCGGCGCAAAGCTGCAAGTTTCGATGATCCGGTAGAGCTCGTCCGGTTTGCGCGAGTGCTCACGCTTGCGAGTGCCGATGTAGTTCACCTGCCGGCGCCCCGGCGCCAATGTGCGAGCCTTCCTGCCGCGCACGCCAAACAGCACCAGTTCAGTGACGTTGCGGAAGTAGAACCCGACGCCGCGCCCGTCGCTGCCGCCGTCCTTGCGCAACTTGTGCCAGACGATATTGGACTTGTACTGAAAGCCCCACGCTTCCATGACGCGCAGGCCGTCCGGCAGCAGGGCATTCGGCACCCACAGGTAGAGGTGCGAGGCGCTGGCAGCAATCCTGGCGATCGGCAGAGCCATGATCTCGGCGGTGGTCAGGGTACCGTAACGGGACAGTCGCCGATGCTCGGGTGCCATCTTCCCGGTGCGGTTCACGAATCGCCAAGGTGGGTCTGCCAGGATCGTTCCGAAGGCTCGCTTACCGAC